>Ga0194125_10006473_pt1 | contig 17265 bp, 10 predicted proteins | sample TA2KigC250mmetaG_FD_148626 | JGI IMG/M metagenome (GOLD analysis project Ga0194125, IMG submission 148626) | Freshwater microbial communities from Lake Tanganyika, Tanzania - TA2015034 Kigoma Deep Cast 250m | ecosystem: Environmental > Aquatic > Freshwater > Lake | place: Tanzania: Lake... | reverse complement strand
CGAGCTGCGCCGCTGCGCGAACCGTCCGGTGGTCGTCGCCAGCCACGCGCCGATCCTCGGCTCCGGCGTTTGCGTGAAGCCGGAACTGCACGTGCGCGCCGGCAACGCCTACCTGAATCAGAACCATGTGCCCGGCCAATTCTTGGAGCTGGCCTACCGTCACAGGAACGTGCTGTTTTGGTTCAGCGGCCACAGCCATCTCAGCCACAACCAGCCCGACGCGATCACTCAGGTCCTCGGCATCCACTTTGTTCACGTCGGCACCACCAGCGTCGAGCAGGCGCGCGAGATCAAACGCCACAGCCGCGTCGTGGACATCGAGCCGGAGCGGGTCGTCATCCGCACCTTCGACCACGACAAACGCGCCCTCGACGCGTCGCTCGATTTCGTCATTCCGCACAGCCTCGACCATTTGCTGGCCGGGCGGCGCGAGGAACGGAGCCGCGAGCCCTGATTTCGCGCGCGGGCGTTGAACACTTGCTGGACAGGAGGCGTTCGCACGATATACTGCGCGAGTAGTTGGCAGCGCAGTCGGTCCGCGCGCGGCAGACTTGAACCAAATCAACTGGAGGCAACAGAATGAAATCAAAGATCGCAGTGTTCGGCGCAGGGTATGTCGGCTCGACGACGGCCCAGCGATTGGTGGAGAAGGAAATCGGCGACGTGGTGATGATTGACATCATCGAGGGCATGCCGCAGGGCAAGGCGCTCGACATGATGGAGAGCGCGCCGGTGGAGGGATTCGATTGTAAAATCACCGGCTCGAACGATCCGGCCGCCTGCGCCGGCTCCGACCTCGTGGTGATCACCAGCGGCATCCCGCGCAAACCGGGCATGAGCCGCGACGATCTGATGATCACCAACGCCGGCATCGTCGGCGGCGTCGCGGAGAACGTCAAGAAACACGCGCCGGAGGCGGTCGTCATCGTTGTGAGCAATCCGCTCGACGTGATGACCTATCTGGCCGGCGTGAAAACCGGCTTCCCCAAGAACCGTGTGCTTGGCATGGCCGGCGTGCTCGACACGGCGCGGTTCTGTTTCTTCATTGCCGAGGCGCTCGGCGTCAGTGTCCGTTGCGTGGACACGATGGTCCTCGGCGGCCACGGCGACGACATGGTGCCGCTGTCGCGCTACTCCACCGTCAGCGGCATCGCCCTGGAGGCGCTGCTGCCGAAGGCCAAGATTGACGAGCTGATCAAACGCACCCGCAACGGCGGCATTGAGATCGTCAACCTGCTCAAGACCGGCTCGGCCTACTACGCCCCGGCCAGCGCCATCGCGGCGATGGCGGCGAGCATCCTGCGCGACGAGAAGCGCCTGCTGCCCTGCGCCGCGTGGTGCACCGGCCAGTATGGCGTCAGCGACATGTTCGTCGGCGTGCCCTGCGTCCTCGGCAAGGACGGCGTGGAGCGCATCGTGGAACTGCAACTGACCGCCGACGAGTTGGCCCAACTCAAGAAGAGCGCCGACCATGTCCACGAGAACGTGAAGAAACTGAAGCTGTAATCGCACGCCGCGAATCGGAAATCGCGAAGCTCAACGTCTGAGGTTCGTGATTGGATGCGGACCACAGAGTTGGTCAAGGTTGCGCCGGGCCTCTTGCGGTGGCAGCCGCGCGTGTCTCGTGTTGTAATGAGGTTGGAGAACGGACTTGGAAGTCCGTTCTACTTCGTCGCGCGCGACCTCGTAGGACGGACTCCAAGTCCGTTGCTTCAGTTGATCACGTCATCGCGACTGACGGGCTTCGCGGGTCTGTAACATAGAAATTCACGATCGTGAATTTCTATGTTACAAGCCCACATTAGTGGCCCATTGCGCAAAAGGAGCGTTATCACTCGGCGGTGCGAGCGGGTCGTGCTAGGATGAAACTGATGAGCCAAAAGAGAAACAGAAGAAGGTCGTTGGCGGCCGCGGTGGGTTGTGCCGCAGCCTTGATGACGGTGGCGGCGCCGGCGGCCGAAGAGTGGCTTCAATTCAAGTTCGACAACCGGCAATCAGGCAATGTGCCGGGCCGGACGCTTCAGACGCCGCTGGGGTTGATCGCTGCGGCGCCGCTGAGCGACTCGGTCTTCACGGCACCTGTGGTCGCTGACGGCAGGGTTTATGTGGTGGACGGCGCGGGTGTGGCTTGGTGTCTCGACGCGGGGTCGTTGAAGGTGCTCTGGAAGTTCGCCACGCCGGGCGGCAAGGCCAACTGCAACAACCTCTCCTCGCCGGCGTTGGCCGGGGGCAATCTCCACTTCGGCACGATGGCGGGGCGCTACTACGTGTTGGAGGCCGCCACGGGCAAGCTGCGCAAGGAAATTTTCTGCGGCGACCCGATCCTCGGAGCGCCGGTGATCAGCGAGGGGCGTGTGTATTTCACGACGCTGGGGTCGCGGGTCTATGCGTTGAAGCCGGACGGCGAGATTTGCTGGACGTGGGACTTCGTCAAAGAGGTCATGCAGTTTTCTGGCGACCGCTGGAGCGCGGCGGACTGGCTGGCGCACAAGAAAGGCAGCCGCGTGGATTGGCGGGATCAGTTTTGCTCGACCATCGGCCTCGCTGCTCACGGCAAGCGGATCGTCCTGCCGGCCGGCGGACGCGTGGTGTGGCTCGACGACGCCGGCGACCACGCGCAACTGGCGATGGTCGGCTTGGTGCCCAACGCGAACGGCAGCGAGTATCCTGCACCGTTTGGCTTGAGTCTCGGTGAGGACGGCACGGCCTACTTGCAATGGCATCGCCGCGACAACGCCGGGCGGGTCGAGATGATGCGGCTCGTGGACGGCAACGTGCAGACCAACTTCGTGCAGGGCACGCGGACGGCCATCAATCTGCCGGGGCTGCTGAGTTTTTGTTCGGTCAGCCTGCGCGGTCAGGACGTGTATCGTTGCCGGCCGCAGAAAGGTTTCGGCTTCTGCAAACACGCGCCGGGCGAGCAGGAACCGCAGGCTCTCGGCGGCTATCCGTCCATCGCCCCGCCGGTGTTGCTGCGCGACGCGGGCGTCTTCGGCGGGCTGGATGGCAGTCTCTACGTCGTGCCGCTGGACGGTCGTGGAGCGGCGTGGTCGTTCAAGACCGCGTTTGGCCGCGCCATCACCGCGCCTGTGGCCGTGTGCGATGGCCGGGTCTATTTCGGCTGCGAAGACGGATACCTCTACGCGCTCGGTCCCGGCGGAACGGCGCCGTTGCCCGACAAAGACCTCGCGCTTCAGACTATCCGCAGCCCGCTGACCAGCAAGCTCAACGACAGCAAACATGACTGGTTCACCAATTACGGCGACTTGGCCAACTCCAACGCCAACAGCCAGGATTTCCGGGCGCCGCTAAAAATGAAATGGGTGCGCCGCTACGAAGGCACGTTCAAACATCTGCCGGTCTTTGGCGGCGGACGGATGTTCACGCACACGTCCGAAGGGCAAATCTTCGCCGTCGAGCAGGAAACGGGGCGACTGCTGTGGCGGCGCTACTGGCCCGGCGTTTATCTGTCGTTCACGTCGCCGATCTACTGGAAGGAGCGGCTGCTGTTGCCGCAGGGCGGCCTGAAAGAGTCGCGCCTGCGCTGCCTCGACGCGGCGACTGGCAAGCTGATCTGGGAAGCGCCGTTCAGCGGCTCGCCGAGTTGGAGCCGCCAGGGGCCGCCGGTGGTCTATAAGAACCTCGCGATCTACGCCTTCGGCACCGGTCGCTACGCTCCGCAGGGCACGGAGAAGGCGTTCGTCATGTCAGGCGCCCCCGTGCCTTCGCCCGACGGCGCGGAGGTGATGAGCTTCATTTACACGCACAATAATCCCTACTATCCGAAGGACAACCGTCCGCTGATCCGCGCGTGGGATCTGGAGACGGGCAAGGTCGCGTGGGAAAAGGATTTCTCCGAGCACGGCACGGGCGGCAACGATTGCGGATTGTGTCTGCTGGACGACACCCTTCTCTACTCCACCTTCTTCGGCTACGCCGCCACGCGCCGCGGCGAGCCGGGACCGAAAGGCCTGACCGCGGCGCTTGATCCGATGAACGGCAAGGTCCGCTGGCACACCACCGACTATTACGTCACCGCAGGCTGCACCGTCTCCGCCCGCGACGACCGGCTCTACCTCGGCGGCTACAACCAACCGCACGGCCAGACCAAGGACCGTTTCGTGTTCTGCCTCAACGCGCGCGACGGGTCGCTCGTCTGGAAATCCGAGCCTGTGCGTTCGGCGGTGAACGTCATCAGCGTCGGCGAGCGATTCCTCTTCAGCAACGCCTCCGGCGGCGACGGTCATCTGTTCGACCGTGCGACCGGCAAGATCGTCTCCCGCTTCAACTTCAAGTATGCCTGCACCCGCTTCACGCTCTCGGAGCCATACCTGCTCGGCGCGAACATGGACCTGATTGACCTCTCCGACGGCAACAAGCTCGTCTTCTCCGGCCCCGCGCTGGAATCGCGCGAGTGCGTCGGCGGCGTCGTGTCCAACGGCCGGCTCTTCTACACCGCCCAAGCCAACGGCCTGCAAATGTCCCAGGTGGGTGGCCAAGAAGCCCAACACTGGACACCGCCGTGGCAGAACCGCTCCGCGTCTGGCAAGAGCCGCTAATCGCGCCTCACGGAGAGACGCGACCACTATCCCGCACGACGCGGACGAAGTTGTGGATGCGGGCGACGTCGCCCTGCGGGCCGCGGCCGTGCGGGAAGGCCGCGGGATCGCCGGTCTTCGGGTCGCTGCGTTGCGCGCCCGCGCCGTGGACGTCGAGCAGACGATGCTCGCCGCGTCCGGGCGGAAACTGCATCCAGCCCGTCGCGCGGCCGAAACAAACGTAAGCCGCGGACCTGCCTTGATGCTCGCGCGGTCCGTCGAGGTGGGTGGTGCCCGACCAGAAGAACGGATACTCGCCGTCGCTGAGCTGCGTGGTTTGGAAAACCGGATCTATCGCCGGTGAACGCGTCACCGCCGGGGCGCGCGTGTAGTCCACGATGCTCTGCAACTCCTTCGCGTTCGGCAGCCGCCAGTCGTTGTGGCCGAGATATTTCTGTGCGTTCTTCTTCTGGACCCACGCCAGCGCAGCCTGCCAGTGCATCCCGGCCTTGCTGTCGGCCTTCGACCACATCAGGCCCGTGGCGCGGTCGGTGACGGTGCCGTCGCCGTGGTCGTGGAAGTCGTTCTTGCCGTAGGCCGGGTTGCCGCGGACGTAGCGGACGTAGAGCAACTTCGGCGACGCAACGCCGCCGCCGGGCCTGCGCGGCGCTGTCGGGTAACCCTTGATGCGGCCGTCGGCGAAGTTGACGCCGAAGACGGTCGCGTTGCCGTTCATGGTCGTGCTGACGTATGCCCCGTGTCCACGACGACATAAGGCCGCGTCGGCGGCGTGTGGGCGGCCTGAACGGTGGCGCACAACATCACCAATGATGCGAAAGCAACAGGGAGCAGTTTTGCGATGCAGGTCATTGCGTTGCGAAGCTGAAGGTGGAGCGCGTTCTCCGAACGCGCCGGCCGTCGTGCTCCCACTGCGGAATCGCGTTCGCAGAACGCGATCCACCCGATGATTTCACGGAGTCGTTGCGAGGATGCAGAATTCATGGCGATCTTTGTTCGGCCTCTGACGCCACAAAGAAGCAAGCGCCATCATGCCGTTGACGAACCTCGGCGCAGGTGTCGCGCGTGCGGCAACAACTCCAGTTCCCGCAGCCGTTGCAGGATCAGCCGGGTGTTTTCCTCCACCGGATGCTCGCCGTTGACTTCGATGAGTTCCAGTGCGTGCTTGTGATGGAGCTTCAGCAAATGGACGGTCCTGCGGTAGAGCCGGTCGAGGCGCGCCAGGTTGTGCTCCGTCTCGTGCGGGAAATCACCGACCTGCCACTGGCCGTGCCGTGTCTTGTCAGCGTTGATCCGCTGCAGGGCGACGCGTGGGCTGCCGGTGACGAACACGATCACGCGGGGCAACGGGCCGGCGAGGGATTTCGCCACCAGCTTCGCCAGCCGCGCCATGCTCCGAGCGTAGAACTGAGCCAAGGCGTCCACCTCGATGCCGGGGTGCCGCACGATCAACCGCACCGCCGCGCGTCGGGTCATCGCGCGCGCCCTGCGAACCGGCAGAGCGGCCAGCAGGCTGCCGACGTTGATCGTGCGGTTGCTGCCGTTGCGAACGCCTCGTTCAATCAGCGCCTTGCTGCCCCTGCTGATCCGTCGGAACAGCGACACGCCCTGCAGGTCCGAATAATGCGGCAGGTCAATGATCTGCGCCATCAGACCGTCCCGCAGCAGCGCCGCCTTCAGCGACGACGCGAGCGTGCCCTTGCCCATGCCGTCCATGCCGACAAGAGCGACGTCCAAAGGCGACTTGTGAGCCGACACTGACATTCGTAATTTCTTTCGTTTCAGGCACCCTGCGCGCCGCGCCGGATCATCGCCGACGCGGCCGGCACACTAACACTCTCCGGCGCGAAGAATCCCCCGCGCAGCCTTATCTTTCAAGCTGTTAAACGTGAGGCGACCTCTTGCCTCGCCGTGGCTTCTATTTCGGGGAGACCACGCTTGACGCGGGCGTGCGGATCGCATCCAGCCATTTCAGGAGCAACGCCGGCCACTGGGCGGGCGGGAAGCCGTGCTTCACCCGTGTCGGGATGAGGTTGCCGACGCCGTGCCCGCCTTCCTCGAACATCTCCAAATGGACGGGCACGCCGAGCTTCTCCAGGTCGCTCTTGATTTGCTGCGGCAACTCCAGCGGCTTGTCGGTTGTCGCGTGGACCAGGAATACGGGCGGCGTGTCTTTGCGGAAGATGAACGGCGATTCCTTCTTCCGCCAATGCCACGTTCCCAAGCCCACGGCAAAATCCGGACGGCTGCTCTGCCGCTCAACGGGGTCGGATGCCTGCGGGTCGCCGAGCTCGAAGTTGGCGGCCAGATTCATCGCCAAGTTCGCCCCCGCGGAATAGCCGACGATGCCGATCCTATGCGGGTCAAGACGCCATTCCGCGGCGCGATGACGCACGACCCGCACGGCGCGTTTGGCGTCGAGCAGCGTGATGGCTTGGATGCCGGCGTTGTCCACCTTGTGCGGCGGACGCGTGCGATACTTCAGGCCGATGACGGCGACGCCCATTGGATTGAAAACCTGTGCCGCATAGACGACATGCGTGCGCCAGTCCGAACCGCCGTAGCCGCCGCCTGCGCAGACGACGATGGCCATGCCGGTGCTCTTGTCCTTTAGCGGCAAATATGGGCTGATGGTGGGCACAGAAACCATCCTGATGCGCGCCTCGCTCGTCACGACCTCAGCCGGAGCATTCTCCACGAACTTTGGCGGTTTGCCCGGCCAGAGCGGGATGGGATCAGGCGTGCCGTCGCCGAGGGTTCTCTTCAGCGCCAACTCGCTTGGCGTGAGTTCAGCGGTGTTGGCTTCGCCAATCACACAAGACAACAGGAGGATAACACACGGCACAGCTTTCATGAGTCGAGTTTCTTAAGCGGATAGCTTTGGTTCGCCAACAACAAACCGTCGCAGGAGGCCGTGCGTGACAGTCGCGCCCGCGGGTTCGGAACGTGCCGCATATTCGAGGCTGCGGACCGTGTCCGGCAACTTTGCAAACTGCGGCTGGGCGATTTGAGCATCAATTGCGAACTTTATAAAGTTCGCAATGATTTCTTCCTGCCCGCAGCAGTCCTCACGATCTCCAGCATCTGCGCGTGAACTGCCGTTTTGAATTCTCTGCTCAAGCGGAACGAAAGCTGTTTGCCGCCGATGCGTTGCGAGGCCAGAAACCCGCGCCGCCGCAGCTTCGCCGTCTGGCGGCTGGCAGCGTAGCCCGACATCTTCAGTTGACTGATGAGTTCTTGCGCGGTCGCCTGTGGATGGGTCTGCAAGTGTTGCAGGATTTGCAGCCGCCGCAGGTCGGTGAAGGCCGTAGCCGCGTCGAAAATCACGTCGTGCGCTGTCTTCTTGGAGGCGGGAAAGGAGTCATTGCGAACTTTATAAAGTTCGCAATTGCTGCTTCCCACCGGTTTCTCCAGGAGCTTCTTCAATAAACTGCTCATCCTCCCGCTGAGCGTCTGTTCGTTGTAAGGAGAACGGAACTCGTAGTAGCAACGCACGCCCGACCTTCGGCTGCGAATCAGGCCGACGACGGATAAAACTCGCAAATGTTGCGACACCGCGCTCAAGGGCAGGCCAAGCTCGGCGTGCAGTCGGGTCGGCATCGTCTCGCCATGCTGTGCCAGAAAGGAGAGGATTCGCAGCCGCGGACGGGACGCGATAGCACGACATAGCCGAACAATGATCTCGTTCATGGGGCCTCTTCGAACACAATTGCGAACTTTATAAAGTTCGCAATCATCCTGCCTGATTCGCCCACGCATTCAAGACAGAATTTCGCAACCGTTTTCGGGGTGGCGATGTTCACTTGGACGACACCGGTTTAAGAGCGACGCGTGCGGCCTGGATGTCGCCGTATAGCTCGCCGGGCGAGGACTTGATCTGCGTCAAGACGACCATCAGCGTGCCGTCCGGCAGTTCCGCGACGGAAGGGTAGGAGACTTGCCAGCCGCTGACTGGTGCGGGGCGGTCGGCGATGACGGTGGGTTCGCTCCACGTCGCGCCGTCGTCTTTCGAGACGCGCATTGTCAGCGGAAAGCGATTCGGTGGCGGCGATGGATTGTGCGTCAGCACCAGCGTGCCGTCGCGGGTGCGGAAGAGGTTGTGAGAGGACGAGGTGGCCGGCAGGCCGGTCTTCTCCGGCGCACTCCAGGTCTCGCCTTTGTCGGCGCTGAACGATCGCCAGAGTTCGCCGTCCTTGGTGCGCAACAGCATCATCACGCGGCCGGATTTCAACTCGGCGATGGTCGGTTCGCCGCCCTGGCCGTCGGGGTTGGCCACGGTGCCGAAGCGCGTCCACGTCTTCCCGCCATCGCGCGACTTCAGGACGCCGCCGGCCTTCGTGCCCCGGCGATGCAGCGGCACGAGCAGTTCACCGGTGGAAAGTCGGATGCCGTTGGAACGACTGGTATGTTCCGGTTCAGCCGGCGCCTCCTGTGGCGGACTCCACGAGCGGCCGGCGTCGCCGCTGACTCGGAAATAAATACGCAGGGGGTTCGTCGCGGAGAAGAAAAAGAACGTCTGCTTGCCGGCCGCGACGAATGCGGGATCGAAGTCCGCCCGGCCCTCGAAATCCTGCAACGTCGCCGGCGCGCTCCATGTGTGCCCTTGGTCGCTGGAGAACGCGCTCACGATCTTCTGCTTCGGCGAGCCTTCAAACGGCGCGGAATACCACGCCGTCATCAGCCGGCCGTCGGGCAATAACACGACGCTCGGCGCATGATTGAACCCGGTCAGATTCGCCGGGTCTTTCGAGTCCGTGCCGGTGTGTTGGAAGATGGTGGCGCGGTGAAGAATCTCGATGCGGACGTCATCCGCTTTCGAGCGGCCGCTTTTCGCGCGGGCAAAGACATGCTCCAGCGCGGCCTGCATGTCGAGACGGCGGAAAGTGCGCTTGGCGGCTGGGTCGTCCACCGGCTTGCCGGTCTTCTGCATGATCGCCATCATGGCTTCGGGCAGGTTCCTGCCGTCGGCTTTCCAATCGTAGCCGGACTTCTCGATCGCCTCGCGCAACAGCATCGCCGCGCCGCAGGCGATGGCGTTCGATGAACTCGTGGCCCTCGCCGGCACGAGCAGCGCGACCTTTTCGTGGCGGTCGAGGTGAACCTCGTCCTTGCCCGGCTTCACCGCTCCGATGGCGAAGCAGTCCGGCTGGCACGCGGGCCAAGAGATGCCGTTGGTGAAGTTGTGATTGCCGGCGGGCGCGCTGACCCAGATGCCGCGCCGACGCAGTTCGGCCAGCTTGCCGTCAATCTCTGTGGCGACCGGTTCGGCATGGGCCTGATCGTCCACGGGCGCGAGATTGACGGTGGTGATGCGGTGCTTCTCGTGGTTGTCGAGAATCCATTGCAGCGCCGCCGCGAGCGTGCGGCTGTCGGCGATCTTGCAGTGACAGCACTCCAGGCCGCGAATCACGGCGACCTGGTTGTTGTAGGCGACGCCCCACTTGCCGCCGTAGTTGAGCGACGAGGGAATGCCGATGGTTGAGCCGTGATAGCCGCGGCCTTCATGTTTCGGGTCGTCGTCGCCGTCCACGGCGTCGTAGGCGACGCGGACTTTGGGCACGCCGTCCACGCTCGCGGTCCATTCCGGCTTGTCCATTTTGCAGCCGTCGTCCACCAACGCGAGCGTCTGGCCCTTGCCGAAGGTCAGCGTCTTCGCGTAGGTCTGCCATGCATCGGTGATGCGGGCATGTTGAAACTCCGCCGGCTGGACTGGTTGACCCATGCCGGCTTGCGTCGCTGGCGGTGCCTCCCACACCGTGACGCCCATGTGGTAGCCCTTGTGTTCGGGCGATTCCTTGGAATACCACGCCGTCACGATCGCGCCGCCAGCCAACTGCACGCTGGAGGGATAGCCGCAATCGGCATCGCCCACCGTGTGCGCCAGCCGCAATGGCTCGCCCCACGTGCGCCCGTCGTCGCTGCTGAGCTTCGCGCACACGCCGCGGCGTCCCTTCACGCGCACGCCGTAGCTCAACAGCAGGCGGCCGTCCTTGAGCCGCGTGAGATGACCGTTGATCTCATTGCGCTCCGTCACGGGCTGCGGCGTCTGCCAGGTTGCGCCATTGTCGTCGCTGCGGATCAACTCCATCCGGTCCACGCGCGCCGCGGCAAGCCATCTCCTGCCGCCGAGCGGGAAGATGTCGGTTTCGTTGTGGCGCGGCCCGATGACCGACACCGGCCGCCACGTCCAGCCGTCGTCGTCGCTGCGGAAATGCCAGGAGCGATGGCCCTTCGTCTTGAAGGACTTCGTTGGATCGCTGAGTTCGCCCTGATAACACGACGTGTGCAACGCGCCGTCCTCGCCCGCCCAGATGTCGCCGAAGGGGATGTGCTCCGTCCAGCCCGGCTCTGGCGCGGGAAAACCGTCGCGTTTTTCCCACGTGCGCCCGCCGTCAGCCGACCGCAACACCCACGCGCGCAGCACCGCGTCGCGAAACGGCGCCTGCTTGGGCCGCTCCGGTTGCTTCACGTTGGTCCAGCCGGAGCAAAGCACGATGAGGTCGCCGTTGCGCGCCAGGCCGGCGGCGTGGTTCATGCGAATCGTGTGCGGCTCGTGCCGCGTGACCGTGCTGCGTTTCTCCCACTTCAACCCGTCGCGGCTGGCCCAGCAATCCACGTCGCCCTCCATCGTGCCGTGAGCCGGTTGATTGTGGAAGACGGCGATGACGGTGCCGTCGCGCATCAACGTGAGGTTCGGCCACGCGCAGACGTTCTCAACAGCAACGACGCGCCGGCATGTTTTCATCTCGGTCTCGGCGGCGCCGGAGGGCGCTGACGGCGCTACCAACACCAGGAAGGCGAGGGCGAGAATAGGTTTCGGTTTCACGGCGATGATGAACGAGTCATTGGTTTGCAAAAACGTTTCATGAGCTTGCGCTGTCACTTGTTCTTGCCGCCGGTCACGAACTCCTCGCGGCTCAGGACGCCGTCCTTGTTTGTGTCGAACTGGATGAACCGCTTCGGCGCTTCGTCGGGGTCGGGCTGGCCGATGAGGAACTCCTCCCGCGTCAGCTTGCCGTCGCCGTCCTTGTCGCGCTTGGCGAACATCGCGGCGCGGTCCTGCTTTGGCTTCTTCGCGGCTGCCTTCGCGTCCGCTCTCTTGCCACTGCCGATCTGCGGCTTCGCTTCGGGCTGCATGGCGAGGATGGCGCGAAGCTGTGCGACCACTCCCGGTTTGTCGGCGGCGAGGTTTTTCGTCTCGTCGGGGTCGGCTTCGTAATCGTAAAGCTCCAGCACGGCAGTGTCGGCCGCCGCGCCGATCGGCTTCCATTCGACGAGCCTGTAGCGTGCGGTGCGCACGGCGCGGCCCATCCCTTGGCTACGCGGATAAACATGCAGGACGGCTTCCTTCGTCTTCGCGGCCGGGTTCTTCAACGCGGCGGAAAAACTCGCGCCGTCGAGGCCCTTCGGCGCGGGCAGACCGGCGAGTTCGCAGAGCGTCGGATAAACGTCCACCGACTCGGCCAGCGCGCCGGTCTTCGCCCCGGCTTTCGCGACGCCGGGCGCGACGACGATGAGCGGGATGCGGGCGGCCTGTTCGTAGTTGGTGTGCTTGCACCACATGCCGTGGTCGCCGAGATGCCAGCCGTGGTCGCCCCAAAGCACGATGATCGTGTTCTTCGCGAAGCCGTCCCGGTCGAGCGCGTCGAGCACACGGCCGAGTTGCGAGTCCATGTAACTCGTCGCGGCGTGGTAGCCGTGGATGAGCAGGCGCGTCTTCGCGTCGTCGAGCGAGCCGACCTCCGGGATGTCGCTGTATTGGCGCAACTCGCCCCATGTCGTCGGCGCGAACTCCGGCGCGCCGATGGGCGGCACGCGCAGCTTCGGCAGCGGAAACGCCGCGCAGTCGTAGAGGTCCCAGTATTTCTTCGGCGCGACGAACGGCAGGTGCGGCTTGAGGAAACCGACCGCGATGAAGAACGGTTCGCCGGCTCTGGTCTTCGCCGCGTTGAGCCGGCGGATGGCCTCGTCGGCGATCATGCCGTCCGCGTAAGTGTTGTCCGGCACATCGGCGCATTCGGTGGCCGCGCCGCGCGGGAGCTTCGACGGGTCCACCTTCGAGTTGGAGAACCGCGCTTCCTCGCGCGTCATCTCCTTCGGCCGGTTTTCCTTCAGCGCGTAGCCGCCGCCCTGCACGCCCGTCGGCCGCCAATGCTCCACGCTCCATGAGGCGGGGTCTTCGTGGTTGCCATGGCCGACGTGGAAAATCTTCCCCATCGCCTCGGTGCGGTAGCCGTGCTGCTTGAAATACTGCGGCAGCGTCACGGCGTCGGGCGCGCTCTTGCGAAAGTTCGTCGCGAGATCGTAAATGCCGATGGTCTGCGACCGCAGGCCGGTCATCAACGCGTTGCGCGACGGCGCGCAGACGGCCTGGTTGCAGAACGCGCGCTCGAACAACACGCCGCGCGCCGCCAGCCGGTCAATGTTGGGCGACTGGATGACCGGCGCGCCGTAGCAGCCCAGCAACGGCTTGAGGTCGTCCACGCAGAGGAGCAGGACGTTGGACCGTGGCGCAGACCATCCTGTCTGCGCCGCAGCGGAAGAGCCCGACAGAATTGTCTGGCCCACATCGGCCGCGTGCAACGCGGCCGGAGCGGCTGGTAGCATGGCGGCGATGGGGAGGAGGAAGATTTTTTGAAGACTCATCCCAAGCCTTCCACTGTCCAGCCGTCGCGGTAGGCGCGGCGGACGAGTGTGGTGGCCTCGGCGCTGTTGGTGAAGGCCAGCGCCTTGCGGTCCCATTCGAGCCATTGGCCGGCAACACGGTCGGCCACTGCGCCGACGAGCACGGCCTCGGTCAGCGGGCCGCCGTGGCTGAAGTCGGCGCAGGATTTACGACCTTCGAGCATCGCGTCCACCCAGTCGCGGTAGTGGTCCTGGCCTTTGAGGCGCGGGTATTTCTCCGGCGGGAAGTTCTCCTCCGGCAGCACGAACGGCCGGCCGCCGCCGTAGTTCTTGAAGATGCTACCCTGCTCGCCGATCCAGAACGCGCCGGAGGTCGGCACTTCGGGAATGCCCTTCGGCAGCGCGATACAGCTGATGTCGGGGCGCAGATCGCCGTCGTGCCAGGCGAGTTTCACGGTGTCGGCGGCGGTGATCGGCGTGCCGGCAAAGATCAGTTCGACGATGCGACGCTTCCCCCACAGCGGCCCGCTGCTGCCGGGCGTGGTTTGGCGCACGCGCAACGGCGCGGTGAGTTGCAGCGCGTCGAAGCTGGTGTCGAAGTGATGGCAACCCATGTCGCCCATCTCGCCGACGCCGAAGTCGAACCACGCGCGCCAAGCCTTGGGATGATAGGTGTTCTCCAGATAGGGCCGCGGCTCGCGCACGCCGAGCCAGAGGTCCCAATCCAGCCCCGCGGGAATCGGGTCGCCTTGCGCTCGCAACTCGGTGTTCTTCGGCCACCAATTGAGCTTCTTGTTCTCCCAGAGGATGACCTCCTTGATCTTGCCGATGGCGCCGCTGCGGATGAGCTGCACCGTCATGCGGTTCTCGATACTGGAACGGCCCTGGTTGCCGAGCTGCGTGACGACGCCGGCCTTGGCCGCTTCCTGCGTGATGACGCGGCATTCGTGGAGCGTGGTGGCCATCGGTTTCTGGAGATAGACGTGTTTCTTCGCGCGGATCGCCGTAACGGCCTGCGCGGCGTGCATGTGGTCGGGCGTGCCGATGGTCACCGCGTCGAACTGCTTCGCATGGCGGCTGAGCAGCTCGCGCCAGTTCTTGTGCCGTGAAGCGTCGGGGAAAGTCTTCGCAGCTTGGTTGAGGAACTTGTCGTCCACGTCGCAGAGCGCGACGATTTTCACCCTCGGATGGTTGGCGACGCTCTTCATCGTGCCGCCGCCCATGCCACCGACGCCGATGCTGGCCACTTGGAGCATGGAGTTGGGCGAGGCGCTGCGGAGAATGGCGGGGAAACCGAGCACGCCGACGGCAGCGGCGGAACGGAGGAGAAAATCACGGCGATTCATGATGTGGGTTGTCCTTTCGTTGTCAAACATGCTTCACGTTCATGGCAACTGCGGTTTCAGCGGCGTCGTGCCGTCCTTGTCCACGGGGTAGAGCGCGTTGTGTTTTTCCAAGCTCGCGATGAGGCCCCGCATCATGCGGCGGAGTTCGACTGGCTCGGAGACGGCGAGGTCGTTTTGCTCGAACGGGTCGTCCTTGAGATTGAAAAGCTGGCAATGCGCCCCGCCGGACTGGATGGAGCCGCCGGTGGTGGGAACGTCGGGCAGCGCGTGATAGACGACTTTCCAATCGCCATCGCGCCAGACGGTGAAGTAGTTGCTGCGATGCGGCGCGTGCGGGTAGTGCATGAGGAATTGTTCCGGGCGGCGGCTGTCGCGCTTGCCGGTCAGCAGCGTGTCGAGCCGCGCGCCATCCACGATGTGCTTCGACGGGGACTTGACGCCCGCGAGCGGGAGGATGGTGGGGAACATATCGTAAATGGCCGCCTGCTGGCTCTGGATGGCGCCGACGGCGATGGGCAGACGTTTCTGATTCGCGTTGCCGGCGCTAGGCTTCGCCCACGCGGCGAGGAACGGCACTCTCATGCCGCCTTCGTAGTGCGCGCCTTTCTTGCCGCGCAGCGGCGCGGCGCAGGCGACCTCGTGCTGATGGCCGAGCGGCGCGTCGGAGCCGTTGTCACCGAGTAAGAAGATGAGCGTGTTCTCCGCGACGCCCAGCTTGTCGAGATGGTCGAGCACGTCGCCGAGCGACTTGTCCATGCCCTCGATCAACGCCGCGAACGCCTGCGCCTGTTCCGGTTTGCCGGAATCTTTGTAGTGCGCGATGAAGCGCGGATCGGAGTTGAACGGCGCGTGGACGGCGTAGTGCGCGAAGTAGAGGAAGAACGGCTTGCCGTCCTTCACTGCGTCGCCGACGCGCGCGTTGGCCTCCAGCGTGAGCGCCTCGCTGAGGAAGATGTCCTGGCCGTGGTATTTCTCCAGACCGGGGACAGCCCAAGTGGATCGCTTTCCTTTGCCGGCGAAGTTTTCCTTGCCGTAGTAGCTGGCTGGCGCACCGATGGAACAACCGGCGACGTTGATGTCGAAGCCGAGGTTCTTCGGCTCCGCGCCCTCGAACTCGCGCGCCCCGAAGTGGCCTTTGCCGACATGAATCGTGCGATAGCCCGCCGCTTGCAACAACCGCGGCAACGTCACGTCGGTCTTCTTCAAACCTTTCCAGTTCCAATCCGGCGGGCCTTGCGGGCCGGCGTTGTCCTTGTCGGGATTGATCCAGTTCGTCGTGTGATGCCGCGCGGCGTTCTGCCCCGTCAAGATCGCGATGCGCGTCGGCGAGCAAACGCTCATGGCGTAGAAGTTGTTGAGGCGGATGCCCCGCGCCGCCAGCCGTTCCATGTTCGGCGTGCGGTAGTAATCGTTCAGCGGATACCGCTTCGGCTTGCCTGCGCTGTCGGTGAGGAACGGCACCGACGTGTCCATCACGCCCATGTCGTCCACGAGGAAGATGATGACGTTGGGCCGTGGCGCGGACATTCCTGTCTGCGCCGCAGCGGAGGACAGGATCGGGGCGAGGACGGACAGCAGGACGGCAAAGAGAACGCGGATGATTAGCTTGTTCATGGCAAGCGCCAGCCTGCCACCGCCCGCCGTCCGTGCGCCACAAGAAAATCCTTAGTGCCCGCGAAACACACCAAACACGCCGAACGACTTTCGCGTCCTTGCGCGCCTTTAGCGGGCCTATCGCTGTCCGCGCGCCACAAGAAAATCCTTGCCGCCGTTTTCCAGCGGCGCGACACTCCGCGCGTCACAGAGGACACAGAACTATCGAATAGATACCAAACACCAAAACTGATTTCGCGTAGCTTTGGCTGCTGACTACCTCGAAACCTAGGAAGCTTCGAACATGCTGAGCAGCGTCCGAAGCGCGCCCCGACTGGGGCGCGCTGAAGACGTTTCTGCATGGGCGCTCCTAGGTGCCTGAGGTAGGACGTTGTGTAGGCGCGTCCCACTTGGTTTAGGCACCGGAGAATCCCATGCAGTAGCAGTCGGAAGGCAGGGCTGAAGCACGCATAACGCGAGCGAACAGCCATGCCACGACCACGTCGCAAAGCCGCGCCGGCCACTGACCGAGCGGAGAACTACAAGCACATTGAGGCCAGTCAACTGCTCCGGCCCGAAGTCGGCACGCAGCCGCTGTTCAAGAAGAAGAAAGAGCCGGCCACCTACCGCTACGACTCGTCGTTGTCGCCGGCGCTAGATTGGGACAACAATCCGGCCCGCGAACAGGGCGAGGCGTTGATTCGCAAGATTCAAGAGGCCAAGACCGTCGAAGAAGCCAAAGCCGCCGCCGCGCAACTTGCCGCGCTCAGCAAACCGTTCCTCAACTGGACCGGCAAGGCCGAGCGGCTCAGCTTCGACGTGCCGACGCTGCCGCTGTTCGTCCACGAACGCCTCTCCACCCGCGCCATCCTCGAAACCCTCAAAGCCCACAAGCGCGACAAACAGGACGACTTCCTCGCTGGCCTCTTCGGCAATCCCAGTCTGCCTGTCACCGACCAAGTGCTTCGTGCCTACGAACACCGCGAGCAATGGCAGAACCGCATGATTCTCGGCGACTCCCTCGTGGTGATGAACTCGTTGCTCCGCTTCGAGAATCTCGGCGGTCAGGTGCAAATGATTTACGTTGACCCGCCCTACGGCGTCCAATTTGGCAGCAACTTCCAACCCTTCGTTCGCAAACGCGA
>Ga0194125_10006470_pt1 | contig 17267 bp, 13 predicted proteins | sample TA2KigC250mmetaG_FD_148626 | JGI IMG/M metagenome (GOLD analysis project Ga0194125, IMG submission 148626) | Freshwater microbial communities from Lake Tanganyika, Tanzania - TA2015034 Kigoma Deep Cast 250m | ecosystem: Environmental > Aquatic > Freshwater > Lake | place: Tanzania: Lake... | reverse complement strand
GGGAAGTTGCAGGAAAGCATCGCCCTGCTGCGCGCGCAGCAGACCGCCACGCCTCCCGGCGTCGCGGGGCCAGAGTATGCGGCCTGCTCGAAAGTGTTGGTAGCCGTACGCGAGACGTATCCCGAGCTGACCACGGGGCAAGCCTTCCTTGGTCTGCAAAAATCCCTAGTGGACACAGAGCACCGTATCGCGCTCGCCCGGGGCTACTTCAATGAGATTGCCACACATTACAACACGAGACTGGAAGTCATTCCCGAACGCTTCGTCGCGGCACTGGGCGGGCTGAAGCTGCAGCCGCTCATGCTGGCGAACGACTTCGAGCGCGAGGCCGTAACGGTGAACTTCGCGCCTTAGCGATGCACTGCCAGCACTTGTAAACGCTTACCAAAAGATCAGCCGCAATTTCGCCTCTGCACGGTGGCGGCAGGAGGATTTTGTAGGTGAAGCGGCAAGAGTGACCCCACTATGCCCCGACCTCCGCCCGGGCATCTGCCGCCAGTGCGGTGCTCAGGTACCGCTCGCCGGTCGAGCAGGCGATGGTCACCAGCATTTTGCCCTTGTTTGCTGGGCGCTTGGCGACCTCGATGGCCGCCCAGACGTTTGCACCTGTCGAGATTCCCACGAGTAAACCCTCTTCCCTCGCCAATCGCCGGGCCATGGCAAAAGCGTCGTCGTTGGACACTTGCACGCATTCGGTAATTTGCGCACCGCCTTGAGCGTTCTTCAGGTGCAGGTTCGCCGGAACAAAGCCCGCGCCGGTGCCTTGAATTTTGTGCGGACCGGGTTTGACCGGTTCACCGGCCAGCGTTTGCGAGATGACCGGCGAGTCCTTTGGCTCAACAGCGATGGCTTGAAAAGTGTGCTTGCGCGGCTTGATGACCTCGCAGCAGCCGGTGATAGTGCCGCCCGTTCCGACTGCAGCCAGGAAAATATCGACCTTACCATCGGTGTCTTCCCAGATCTCCAAGGCGGTGGTGCGGCGGTGAATTTCCGGGTTGGCTGGGTTTTCAAACTGCTGCGGAATCCACGAGTTGGGTGTGCTGGCGGCTAGTTCTTCGGCCTTGGCAATCGCTCCCTTCATGCCCTTCGCGCCTTCAGTGAGCACGAGCTTCGCGCCAAGCATTGCCAGCAAAACGCGCCGCTCCTGCGACATCGTCTCCGGCATGGTCAAAATCAGTTTGTAACCCTTGGCAGCGGCAACGAACGCGAGAGCGATACCGGTGTTGCCGCTGGTCGGCTCAATGATGACCGTGTCCTTGTTCAGCCTACCACTACGCTCAGCGGCCTCGATCATTGCCATGCCGATGCGATCCTTAACGGAGCCAAGCGGATTAAAAAACTCACATTTGAGCAAAATCTGCGTGGAGGAATCTACTCCGAGGCTGGCAGGAATGCGGTTGAGGCGCACGAGCGGCGTGCGGCCTACGGTCTCGACGATATTGCTGTAGATGCGGCCCATAAGTTTAAAAGGGTTGCGAGCGCGTTGAATCGTGAGCGGGATTGTGGGCGGCGGCGGGGGGGGGGCAAGGTTTTTCTCTCGCGTGGCGGCGGGCTTCAGCTAAATCCTGTGCTGCGTGAAGCTAGTCGCGGGCAAAATTCGGAGCGTGGGGCTGGTAGCCAACGTGGAAAAGCACTCCTGCCGGGCCGTCGTGCAGCAGGCCGCCCGCCTGGTGCGCGCCAGTGGGCGCACGGTGCTGGCTGACGCCGCCACGGCGCGATTCGCCGGCTTAAAATGCGTCGTCGCGCCAGATGCCGCGGCCGTCGCGCGCGAAACCGAGCTCATGCTGGTCTTTGGCGGCGACGGCACGATGCTGCGCGCCGCGCGCGAAACCGCTGCCGCGCGCACACCGCTAGTGGGCGTAAACCTAGGCGGCCTTGGCTTTCTAACGGCGATTTCCGCCCGCGACCTCGCCCGCGGTCTGCGCGCTATCTGGGCCGGCCAATTTACGGTTGAGTCGCGGCCCCTCATTGCAGTCAGCGGGGCGTTAAGTGGCCGGCTGCTTACGCGCACGGCGGTGAATGACTTCGTCGTGAGCCGCGGTTCCGGCTCACGACTGATCGAACTGGAGGTGACCGTGGACGGCGAAGAACTCACTCGCTACCGCTGCGACGGCCTCGTGGTTAGCTCGCCCACCGGCTCGACGGCCTACTCTTTGGCGGCCGGGGGAGCAATTGTCAGCCCAAGCGCCCCGGTCTTCACGCTGACGCCTATTTGTCCGCATACCTTGTCTAATCGCTCGGTGGTAGTGAGCCTAGCCTCGGTGATTGGTATCCGGGCATTGGGTGGTCGCGTGGAGACGCTTTTGTCCGCGGATGGAGAAGTGCTTGCACCGTTGGCCGCCGGCGAGACGGTGCTGATTCGCCGCGAGGCCCGGGCTGTGCGGCTGGTTCACCTGACGGGCGACAGCTTCTTCAAAAAACTCCGCCGAAAACTAAGCTGGAGCGGAACCAACGTCTAAGCCGGGCCAAAGCAATCGCGCTTTAGAGACCGCGCACGGTACGGGCCATCTGGGCCATCAGGCGATCGTTAAGTTCCTTGGCCGGATTATGGCCGGCACGGCGCAGCTTGACTTGCAGCGCAGCTACTTCGATAAGGCGCGCTAGGTCGCGCCCAGGCCGCACCGGGATGGTCACCCGAGGGATGCGGGTGCCAAGGATCGACTCAAATTCCTCCTCCATGCCGAGCCGATCAATGTCCTTAACCTCGTCCCAGGCCTTAAGCGTGACCACCAAGTCAATGCGCTTCTCGGAGCGCATGCTCTTGGCGCCAAACATCGCCGCGACGTTCACGATGCCAATACCCCGGATCTCCATGTGGTTACGCGTCAGGTCGGAACTGGTGCCCACCACCTCGCGGCCGTCCACCAGGATCACACGCGTCATATCATCGGAGACAAGGCTGTAACCGCGCTCAATAAGCGCGAGGATACTCTCGCTTTTTCCGATGCCGCTATCACCTCGAATCAGCACGCCTACGCCATGAATGTCCACCATGCTGCCCATCTCACTGCCGCGCGGCGCGAAGAGTTGCTCCAGCGCGAGCGTGGCATGGTTGATGAACTTCATCGTAATGAGTGACGACGTGAAGATGGGGATGTTCCGTGCCTCGGCTGCACGAACGCAGTCGCGCTCAGGCGGCAGGCTGCGGCAGAAGACCACGCAGGGCAGCGGATGGCTGAAAAGCAACTCGTAACGTTTGCGTCGTTCATCACGCGGCAATGTCTTCAGGTAGGTCACCTCCGCGTGGCCCATGACCTGCAAACGGTGGCGCGCAAAATACTTCGTGTGGCCAGCCAAGGCGAGGCCAGGGCGATTTACGGTCGGCTCGCGGATAACCCGCTTGAGCCCGATGGCACTGCCGACCAAGCGCAAGTCAAGTTGGCTGGAGTGCTCGTCATAGAGCCGTTCGACGGTGATGAACTCGCGGGGCATGGCGTGGTAATCGGCTATGAGAGCAGCTTGTCACACCTCGGGGCGCGAGGCAACCACAGCAGACGACCTGAGGCATCTGGCTTCTTGCTAAGTACGAACACGCGGAACATTGACAGTAACTTCAAAAGTCATTTCCCGGAGCTTGCTAACCGGTCAAATAACGCTGCTAACGCAAAGTCCTTTTCTGTCAGGCCGCCCGCGTCGTGCGTGGTCAGTGCGAGCGTCACGCGGTTCCAGCGGATGTCGAGGTCCGGGTGGTGCCACGCGCGTTCCGCCGCGCGCGCGACCGCGTTCACAAACTTAATTGCAACGACAAAGTTCTTGAACTCATAGGTGCGAGAGAGGACGGATGCCCGGCGACGCCAGCCCGGAACCCTAGCGAGCGCAACCTTGATCTGTGCGGGGGATAGCTTGGCCATGCCGAAGCGTTGCGCCAACGGGCCGCGCGGTCAACCGGCGCCGCGCCGCGTCAGGAGAACAATTCCTTGATCGGCCGGCCACCATTAACGAGTTGCACCGGGCGACCCGTGTTGGTGTGTAGCACCTGATGAGCGTCTACGCCCAGCTTGGTGTAAAGCGTGGTGGCGAAATCCTCGGGCGAGTAGACGTTGTCTGCCGCATAGTACCCCTTGGGATCGGTCGCGCCAATGACCGCACCGCGCGGCACACCCGCGCCCGCGCAGAGCACGCTCATGGCAAACGGCCAATGATCGCGGCCCACATCCTTGTTTACCTTGGGCGTGCGGCCAAACTCGCCAAGCGCGAGGACCAGTGTGTTTTCGAGAGAGCCACGGCGATCAAGGTCGGCGATCAATGCCGCCACACCTTTGTCGAAATTGACGCCTAGCTGGCCCTTGAGGGTCTCAAAAATCTTGGTGTGATGATCCCAGCCGCCGCTGTAAACCGTAACCCAGGAGACGCCCGCTTCTACCAGCCGACGCGCCAATAAACAGCGCTGGCCAAAGTCATTCATGCCGTACAAATCACGCGTCTGCTGGTCTTCCTTCCCAATATCAAACGCCGCCTGTGCCTGCGGGCTGGTGATCAGGTCCACCCCTTGCTCGTAAAACCGGTCGAACCCTACTGTTGGATCTTCCGCCGCCGCATCGGCGATACGCGTAAGTCGATCCAATGACTTGCGCAGATCCTGCCGCGACACGCCCCGACCCTCGCTAAGATCTGCCGGCAGCACTAAGTCGCGCACCTTAAAGCCTGCTGTTTGCGGTGAGCCGCCCACGACGAATGGCGCGTGCTCGGCTCCAAGAAAGTTCGGCCCGCCCGAGCGCGACATACTCGGCATGGTCATGTAGGGCGGGATGCCATCCTGCACGCCGCGCTTGAAAGACAAAACGGAACCGAAGGAAGGATGGAAAGTCACGAATGCGCCACAGCCCAAGGGTACAGGCGTGGGTGCGCCCGTCATGAGGTAATGGTTGCCGCCGCCATGGTTGGGATCCTTGTGAGCCAGCGAGCGCAACACCGTGAATTTATCATTTACTTTTGCCAGCTCAGGCACGCCTTCAGAGAAGTGGATACCCGGGACCTTCGTCGGAATGGACTTGAACTGCCCGCGAATCTCCGACGGCGAGTCCGGCTTCGGATCAAAGCTCTCGTAATGGCTTGGCCCGCCGTCCTGCCAGATCATGATGACGTTGACGCGCTTGCCTGACGACCGTCCGGCGGCCCGTGCGGCCTCGGCAGCGCTGGCGCGCAGACGAAGAAGATCCGTGAAGCCTAGCCCGGCGGCCATGCCCAAGCCGAGTTGGAGGAAATCCCGGCGGCCCAGCCCCGCGCAATTATATCGAATTCGGCTCATGTGCAGAAAAAGACGCAAGGATGGACGGGGAGACGCGGCGTTAATTCAGGTACGGCTACATCCGGAGCCGATTGAATTTATTGCTATCATCAGGGCTGGCGATTTCTCCAGGCGGGATAGTCTCGATCGAGCAACTGAGCCGGCCAACCGCCATACCATGTGGCATGCCAGTGCGGCGCTCAGGGTGAACCTCAGCAAGCGAATACTTCTTCACCCCATCACGGCCCGGCGAAGATCGGTTTGCCGATCCCAATTTCGCAATAGCGCGCCCAAAATGGTGGTGCCGTAACGTCTTTTACCAAGACCACGTCAAAGCCTGCCGTGTGCCTTTCGAAAGTCACCGCCGTGGTCTTGATGCGCTCGGTCCGCAAGCCCGTGAGTCGCATTTCCCTGAGCCATTTGATGGGGTCATCAACGGCATCACGACCTTCCTGAGCTGGCGTTTCTAGCCGCAAGAGAAACCGCACAATCTCCGTGGTGTCCTCCCGAGACCGCGTCATCAAGACGATCAGGCTTTACTCCGGAGTGAGCACCGCCGACATGTCATAATTCTGCGGCTAACCTCCGTTTGTTCGCTGAAAGAGGAGTATGTTTGCCACCACTTCACGAACTTGCGTCGGAGCATAATTCGCCCCCAGCTGTGGCTTGAATGAAGCGATTGGTGTCGCGGATGTTGCGCCAGTGACCACCACTGTCACGGAATCCGTCCGAGCTAATTGCCGGGAACTCAGCGGCAACGCCGGGGAGGCAAAAGACTGCACTCGCAGCCAGTCCTAAGAGCCTCGACGTCACTTCGCCGCCACTTTGTGGATGGTGCTGTAGATGTCGGCCACCACATTCTCACCATCGGCGGACTTCACGTTAAACTTGATCTTCATCTGCATCGCCGGGGTCAGCTCGGAGAGCTTGAGCGTGACGCTCTTTTTGTCCGCGCTGAGCTCAACGCCGGTCACTTCCAGCTTGTCGTGCTTCTTCACCTTCGGGTCCTTTGTGGAGACTTCCGGCGAGCCGTAACCGGCGGAGTAGATGTAGTTCCACATCTCAATGTTCCAGTTGCCCGCATCCTTGGCGCTGGCTTCGTCGAGCGCGGTGGTGAAGGTGATGCGCACGCCGTCCTTCGAGACGTGGAGCGCCTGCGGCATCCGCACGGGCGCGCCGGTGTAGCGCACACGGCTGAAGCCACCGTCACGCACGCCCGCCGTCTGCCAGCCACGCAGGCCGGTGGTGTAGAGCTGGCCGTCCTGTGGATTGAAGCGACCGCGCATCGTGCCGCTCGGGAACTTCAGCGGGAACTGCACCATGCCCGCCTGCACCGTGCCGTCCACTTCCTGCGGCATCACAGAAAAGAGCGTGCCCTTGCCGTAGCTCATGAAGAGTAACTGACCATTAAGCGGACCCCACTTCGTGCTCTCGACCCAAACTTGGCCGCCGCTGGAGTTGTCCATGTTCATCGGCAACCAGCACATGGGCTGGTCATAGGCGTGGATGTTGTCATCGGGCGGGGCTTTACCATGCGCAGCCTGACGCATCCCGTAGAAGCCGCCTTCGCGGATGAGGTTCAGCTTGCTCGACGGCATGTAGTGGCCCTGGTTGTCGCTCACGGTGATCCAACCGTTCGGGCCGATGCCCATGCCGTTGGGCGCGCGCAGGCCGGTGGCCATGACGTCGAGCTTGGAGCCGTCCTTGGACACCTTGAGCAGCGTGCCCTGATGCGCGGACTGCACGGTGGGCGGCCACGGTGCGCCTTTGGCGTAATAAAAGTTACCCGCCTTGTCCGTGTCGAGGCCGAGGCAAAACTCGTGGTAGTTCGCGGTGACGAACGTGTCGTTGTTGAAGTTCTCGTAGAAGTCCGCCTCGCCGTCGCCGTTCAGGTCGTGCAACCGCGTAATCTGATCGCGGCCAGTGATGTAGATTTTTCCATCCACGACCTTCGTCCCCAGCGGCTGGAACAGCCCGGAGGCGAAACGCTTCCAAGTAATCTTCTCCAGCTTCTCATCCAAGCCGCTGACCACCCACACGTCACCGTGGAAAGTGCAGACCGCCGCGCGGCCGTCGGGGAAGAAGTCATGCCCACCGAAATAGGTCTTAGCGTTCCACGCGTTGGGAGTGGGTTCGGTAATGTGGTCCACGACGTAAGGGCCTGCGTTGGTGCCGGGCACGCCCTTGGTGACAACGGCGGGCCACTGCGCGGAGCCGCCTTTGGTGAGCGAGGCGAGGTCAGCCGGGGCCTTGGCAGACTTGAGCGCAGCGCGAATAGCGTCCACTTCCGTATCGGTATCCACGCGGGCGATGAAGACTTTCAGGTTGAGAGACTTGGTCCGGGGCTCCACCACGAGTGCCAGTTCGCAAGCCCCTGCTTGGTTGCGCTTGGCGGCGGTGAGCTTGCTCAGGTCAGTGTTACCCGTGACCCCGATGACCAGACGGTTCGTGCTGTTGCCAAAGATGACGAGCTTGAACTCCTTGACCGACTCGGTCTTCACCGCGCTATCCTCAAGACCGGGCACCAAGCCCGCGCCGCTGAGGAAGCGCAGCGTCTGCTTCCCCGCGCCAATGTTCACCGTGCGGGTAAACACGCTCCGACCACCGATGATTTCAAGGCCGGGCATTTCCAGCACGCCCGCGTCGCCCGCCGTGTGCGACAGCACCACATTGTCGCTGTGGACGTAGAGGCCGCGATACTTCGCCTGTGCGCGCGGCAGCGGGCCTTGCTGGTTCGGACGCGGGTCGCTGAAATCCTCGCTCGTCGCCCAACCCGACCCAATCTTCGTCTCGAACGCGAGCTTACCTTTAATCTTCGGCGGCGGTGGCCACTCGATGCGCTCCTGAGTCTTGCCGAATTCTAGGAAGTCACCCGACCAGCCCAGCGCGCAACGCAGCGTGTCGGTGTCATAACAAACGTAATGGTCCTTGTTTGGCCCAACCGTTATGACGATGCCCTTGCCGGCGGCGAGCTGCTTGCCGTCGCTAGCCATGATGGTACCGGAGAAAAACGGCCCGCGTAAAATGCCGTCTGCGGAGTTGCCCGCGGGCGCGCCGGACAGACCAGACGCGAGGGCAAGAGAGGCGGCAATGATTAGGATATGTTTCATAAGATTCGGATCCAAAAAAGAATCCTTCAGATAATACGCGATGCTAGCAATGCTTTTGTAGTGGGCAGCTTGTCTTGGGTCCGGCTGGTGATCACCTCTTGAAAGTGTTTGTTTGAATTCTCGTTGGCAAAACCTCGCCAGTATCAGCGGCGCGTCCGGCCTTTTTCCCTGAGTGGGTCCTGCAATTTACCATCGGGTTAATTGCCCCGCTGCACCGGGCGGAATGGCCAGACCCAACTTGCAAACGCGCCAAGCTTGCGCGTCTGCACCCAAACCTTGCCCTGACCACGGAATCGGCAGACGAAGCCCTCACCTGAGAAAAACAGCGACTTGTAGCCGCCGATACGCCCGACCTCATATTGCAGCCCGTCAGTGAAGGCAACGATGTGACCGGTGTCTACCACGTAACTGCCTGAGACGTTCACGCAGAACATCGCGCCATAGGTGTTAAACCAGAGGTCGCCCTTACCGGAGCACTTGATGAGAAAGAGGCCCTCGCCGGTGAAAAAGCCTTTCAAGCCCTGCCACTTGCTGTCGAGCGTCACGCCCATGCCGCTGGCGACGAAGCCGCTGCTCTGGAGGTAAATCGTGTCGCCGTCGATGTAGACGTGCTCGAGATCGCCCGGGGCGCCCGGCGCGATGCCGATGCTGCCGGGGGCGTTCGCGGCGGTGAACTCGTTGACGAAGATGCTTTCGCCCGTGAGCAGGCGCGCCAGGCCGCCACGCATCTTGGTCTTCATCTCCATGTTTGTGTCCATGGTCGCCATCGCGGAGGCCTCGACCTTGAGCGTCTGGTTGGCGGGGACTTGCACGGTGAGGAAGGCAAAGTCAGGGCGGCCCTCGATGGTATATTGGAATTCTCTGCGCGTATCTGTGCTGTAGCTGCTGGTGAGCAGTCCGGAATTGCCAGATGCTGCGGGAGCGGCGGGGAGGGGCGGCGGCCCGCCGGGCTTTGCTAATGCGGGCGACTGACTGGCCAGCACCCAGTTGGTGAGACCTTCATGGAAGACGTGGTGCGTGGGCAACAGGTCGCCTGCGGCAAGCATTTGACGGACTTGCTCAATGGGAAACGGACCTTCCTGCGTGCCGGTGCGGAGGATGTAAACTTGCATGGCCATGGCGGTTAACGAGGTTTGAGTTCCGGCCCGAGTTCCACGCCAAAGCCCTTTGCGTTATGACTCTGGCACCAGACCGTGCCGCGGCCGGAGAAGCGGCAGACGAGACCTTCGCCGCCGAGGATGGCCGTGGCCCAGCTTCCGCCGGCCTTGGTGACGGTAAAGTTCAACGTCTCTTGGAACGCGACGATATGTCCGGTATCCACGATGTATTCGCCGTCCACCTCGATCGGATAAATCGCCCCGAAGCTGGAGATGATGACGGGGCCGGTGCCGCTGAGCTGGAGCCAGAAGACGCTCTCGCCGGAGAAGAAGGACTTGAACCCTTGCCAGCCGAGATTGAGATTCACGCTGCTCTCGCAGGCGACGAACGAGCCGGACTGCACGATGAGGTTCTCTCCCTGTAAATCATAACGCAGCATATCGCCCGGCAGCGTGGCAGCGAGAAAGACCTCACCCGCTACGCTGCTGGCGGAAAAGTGGTTGAGGAACAACGACTCACCCGCGAGCAACCGCTTGGCAGCCGCAAACAAAGAGCCGGTGTTCCGCTTGTGCGTCGTGGTCGTGAGTTCCAGATTGTCGCTCATGGCGATCATCGCGCCAGACTCGGAAGTGAGGTGTTCGCCAGGCGAGAGCGTGACGCGGGCGGCAGAATTGCCGGGCCGTTTGAGGAGGTCGATTTGCATGCAGGGAAATCAGATTCTCGGGTTCAACCAACTTGCCAAGCCGCTGATGCTGCGGGTCTGGATGACAATCTTACCTTTACCCTCAACGCGGGTAACAAAGCCCTCCCCGCCAAAAAGACTTGAGAACAGCCCCCCGGCGAGTTGGAGCTTGAGCTTCATTTGGGGCTCGTAAGCGACTAGGTGGCTAGTGTCTACAATGTACTCACCATCCACCTGCCGTTCAAGCAGCTCGCCATACGCGCCATACCAGAGTGTGCCCGTGCCGGAGACGGTGAGCTTGAAGAAGCCCTCGCGCGCGATGCCACTGACCAGGCCGGCCCAACGCAGACCGAGCTTCAGGCCGGGAGTGGAAGCGATGTAAGCCCCTGGCTGGAGGCATACACTCTCGCCGTTGAGCTGAACTTGCCGCATGTTGCCTGGCGTAGTCTGCACCAGCGTCACGCGGCGCAGTCCCGCAGTAGTATTGGTGAAGGTGTTCACGAACAACGACTCACCTGCGAGGAACTTTTTGGCGAGGCCGGAGAGTAACCCGCCATTTAAACTCGCCTGCATCCCAAGATCGGCAGCCATGCTGGCCATGGCATCGGACTCAGCTATGACCGACTCACCCGGATCGAGATCCACGTGGAGGTAGGCAAATGAGGGCGCGCCTTCGATGGTGGTTTTCATTTTCGGTCTATGCTTTGAAAGCTAAGATCAGGACGAGGCGAGACTACCCATTAACAGCCAACGAAACCAGATTCTTTCGCTGCCCTTCTGAGCCAGACAGAGTTGCCACCGGCGTCCATTCCTTCACCGGCTCATAAAAAGTGTTGCGCTGAATTGGGGTTCTCCCCGCCTCGCGAATGGCCTTCAGCATTTCCGCCTCAGTCTGGAGCTGCGGGGATTTTGCGCCGGCCATATGAAAGATGTGCTCCTCCAAGATGGTCCCATGCAGGTCGTCCGCGCCGTAGCTTAGGGCGACTTGCGCGAGCTTGAGGCCCATGCCGACCCAATAAGCAGTAATATGATCGAAGTTATCGAGGTAAAGCCGGCTCACGGCAATCGTACGGAGCTGGTCGAAGCCTGTCGGCGGCACGCGCACGGGGATGTCGTTGTTCTCCGGCTGATAGGGCAACGGCACAAAGCCGGTGAAGCCACGCGTCTCATCCTGTAGCCCCCGCAACAAGCTCAGGTGATGCACACGGTCTTCGAGCTTCTCGACATGGCCGAAAAGCATCGTGCAGGTGCTGCGCCCACCGAGCCGGTGCCAGGTGCGGTGCACGTTGAGATACTCCTCGGCACTTTCCTTGCCGCGCGCAATGGCGTGGCGAACCTCCTTGCGGAAAATCTCCGCGCCACCGCCGGTGAGGGATTCTAGCCCAGCAGCCTTGAGTTCAACCAGAGTTTGCTCCACGGGCTTCTTGGCCATCCACGCAAGATGGAGGATTTCAATGGCGGTGAAGCACTTGAGCTGAAGGCGCGGGTCGAGGGCTTTGAGCGCCTTGAGGAAATCAACATAGTAACTGAACGGCAGCGAGGGGTGCAGCCCGCCAACGATGTGCAGCTCGGTGATCCCTAACGCCAGCGCCTCGCGCGCCTTCTGCACCATCTGATCGAGGGTCAGTTCGAAACCGTCCTTATCGCGCTTCTTCCGGGCGAAGGAGCAGAACTGGCAGGAAAGAATGCAGTAGTTCGAGTAGTTGATGTAGCGGTTGAGAATGTAACTAGCGCGGTTGCCCACCTTTTGCTGCCGCGCGAAGTCCGCGATAGCTCCGACGGCGTTGATGTCCTTGCTCTCGAACAGGCGCAAAGCTTCAGCCTCAGACAAACGCTCACCCGCGACGACCTTGTCATACAAGTCGCGCAGGGTGCTGTGCTTTATGGAGAAGGTCATTCTCAGGAGAGAATGGCGTGAAACAGGGGCACTGGCAAAACCGGATTACCGCCTTGAGTTGCTGCGAAAATTTATCAACCATCGGGCCCCTCAGGCAGGCAAAAACTACCGCTCGATGATGCGGTAGAAGCGGCGGGGCAACCCGGGTGCGCCCGCGTCTTCGATTTGGACCTGACCGTTGACAATGCTCAAGACGTTGGTAAGGCGCACCCAACTGTTCGTATTGAACAAGTTCGTGGTCGCATAGATCTCAAAGGCGCTCAAACCACCCTCGCCAGCCAACCCGCCATCGAAGTCACCGAAGCGTAAGAGAAACTGTCCTTCGCTGAGCCGCTGCGGAGGCTGCAACCGTTGCGGCACCAGCACGCGCAATCCGGCCGTGCTGCTGGTGACGCTGCCTCCCAGGCTTGTTACCAACACGCTGTAAGCCCCAATGAACGAGCGGTTTGTCGCAGTAAAGCTCAGCGTCGAGTTCGTGGCTTCGATGAGATTGGTGCCGTTGAAGCGCCACTGGTAGCTCAAGGGCGCCGTGCCCGTGGCCGTCACGCTGAAGGTGGCGTTACCTCCGGCGCCCACTGTCTGGCTCAGCGGTTGGGTCAAAATGCTGGGGGGAAGCAGCCCTACGGTGCCATCCAACTTTAAGGCCACGGTATGTTCCGAACCCGCCGCGATGGCCAGCACGTTGCTCAGGCCGGCGGGTTGGTCATGGCCGTTTCTTCCCCAAGTCACCACGGTGCCATTCGACTTCAAGGCCACGGTGTGAGACCCACCCGCCGCGATGGCCGTCACGCCGCTCAGGCCGGCGGGCACGATGGTTTGGCCATAGTGCGGACCAAAATTCTGCCCCAATCCGCCAGCGCCCCACGCCGCCACGGTGCCACCTTGGCGCAAGGCCACGGTGTGAGACCCACCCGCCGCGATGGCCACCACGCCGCTCAGGCCAGCGGGCACGGTGGTTTGGCCAAAGTCGTTCAGTCCCCACGCCACCACGGTGCCATTCGACTTCAAGGCCACGGTGTGTCTATCACCCGCCGCGATGGCCACCACGCCGCTCAGGCCGGCGGGCACGGTGGTTTGGCCTTCACCGCTTCTTCCCCACGCCACCACGGTGCCATCATGCCGCAAGGCCACGGTGTGCCGCCCACCGGCCGCGATGGCCACTACGCCGCTCAGGCCGGCGGGCACGGTGGTTTGGCCTTCGAAGTTGCTTCCCCACGTCACCACGGTGCCATCCGACTTCAAGGCCACGTTGTGATTCGCGCCCGCCGCGATGGCCACCACGTCGCTCAGGCCGCCGGGTTGGCCATTGATGTTCTGTCCCCACGCCACCACGGTGCCATCCGACTTCAAGGCCACGGTGTGAGCAAAACCCGCCGCGATGGCCACCACGTTGCTCAGGCCGGCGGGCACGGTGGTTTCGCCAAAGAGGTTGAGTCCCCCCCACGCCACCACGGTGCCGAGTTGATTGACCGTCAGACTGGCCACGCCGCTGGAGTAGGTTCCAGCCAAGTTGGTTATGACGACGTTGTAGTTGCCAGCCTGGTTGGTCTGGACGTTGACGAGCGTTAAGGTGGCGTTGGTGGCGTTGGCGATGGGCGTGCCGTTGAAGCTCCACTGGTAGCTCAAGGGTGCCGTGCCCGTGGCCGTCACGCTGAAGGTGGCGTTGGAACCCACGCTCACTATCTGATTTTGGGGTTGGCCCGTGATATTGGGCAGGATTCCGGTGGCGCTGACTGCAAGGCTGGCTACGCTGCTGGTCACGGAACCAAACTGACTGTTGACCACGACAAAATAATTGCCCGCTTGACTGAGTTGGAGGTCGGTCAAAGTTAAGTTCGCGTTAGTGGCCCCGGCAAGAGGTTGTCCCAAGCCCCACCATTGGTATTGCAGGGGCGGCGATCCAAAGGCCGTGACGAAGAAACTAGCCGAGCCGCCCAAATTCCCGGCCTGATTCCCGGGCTGGTTGAGGATCAGCGGCACGGAGGGTGGTTGGATTTCCCCCAGCACCGCCAAATTGTGGATAGAGCCGGCAGCAACATCAGTTACCCGGATGGCAGGGCTGAACAATGCCGGTGGAAGGAGAAACTGGCTACCATCGCTGCTATTGGTATCTCCCCAGACCATCACGATGTTGGTTCCCGGTTCAGGGCCAATGGACGACAATGCAATGCTATGGTTAACACCTGCCGAAAATGCCAATACGTTGGTCAAGCCTTGGGGAAAGTTCAGCCTGTTGGAGAAGCCCCAACCGCCGAGTGTGCCGTTGCTGAGCAGCGCCAAGCCGTGATAGGAGTTCGCCCTGACGGCGACCGCATTGGTCAAACTTGCTGGAATGAGCAACAAATTGGTCGAACCCCATTGGACCAGGCTACCATCTGAACGAACCGCGAAGCTGGAGTAACCGCCCGCCGATATCGCGACTACGTTGGTCAAACCGGGGGGGACATTGGTTTGTCCTTCGGAGTTTCTACCCCAAGCCATCACCGTTCCATCTGCTCGAAGAACCAGACTGTGCTGATTACCGGCCGCGACCGCGATGAGGTTGGTGGCGGAATTCGGAACCGTGGATTCCCCGAATGATTGATTTCCCCAAGCGACCGCCGTGCCGTCCTTCTTCAATGCGAGGTAGTGCACAAAGCCTGCAGATATGGCGGTGACGTTGGTCAAGCCCAGCGGCGGCTCGTCGCCGTTACCCCATTGCCTCACAGTGCCATTATTTATCAAAGCCAAACTGCTAAAGTCTCCGCCGGAAACCGCCACCACGTTGGACAACCCCACAGGCACATCGGTCTGTCCATAGATATTGTAGCCCCAGGCAACCACTGTGCCCCGATGTCGAATCTTCAATTTGATTGTCTTGCTTCCAACCCCAAAAGCATTCGTAGCGACGACGGCGACCTGATACGTGCCCCCGTAGGTCGGAGCCCCGCTGAGCAACCCCGAGCTGGGGTCCAGTGTCACCCCTGCTGGCAGGCCGGAAGCAAAAAAGCCAGTGGCCTGTCCGATGGTCGTTATTTGCGAAGCCAAGGCAATGCCGGCGTTGACCTCGACCACTTCAGGCCCGGTCACCACCGGCGGCCCTATGACCGTCAGTGTCGCTTGGGCGCTGGTAGCAGGAGTTCCCGAGCCCTTGACGACTACATCGTAGTCACCGGTGTCCAGCACTTTCACGTTGGTCAGGTTCAAAGTCGCATAATTCTGCCCATCGACAGCTAACCCGTTTTTCCGCCACTGGTAGGACAGCGGCGGCGTGCCCGAGGCGACTACCGTCATTTGAGCCACACCCCCAGAATTGACCGTAACACTGACGGGCTGTTGCACGATTTGAGGCGCTTGGAAGACGACTGGGGGGCCAATCAGCACAGCAGTGCTTCGCTCATAAAGCGAGACATCGACAACATTGTTGCTGATCGCCAGAGGGAATGCGAACTCCTTGCTATTGTCATTTTGTGGCCATAAGCCAACCAAACGGCCATCGCTCTTGCGCGCAACCAAACCGGTTAACCCGACGTCGATATCAACCACACCTGCCAACACCAAAGGAGAAATCTTTTGTGGCTTGCTTACCTCACCGAGTTGCTGATCATTGTGCGTGACTCCGCTTTCGTAATAAATCCCAACGCCAGAACTATTGGTGCCTGGCCATGCCGCCTCGCTGGCCGGATTAAAAGCAAGTGTGCCATCCATGCGCAACAGCCCAAATGCGCTTGCACCTCCCATCCCATACGTCGTGATCGGGCTTGGAATTCCACCGATCTGCGCCGCCGAAACCTTTTTGAGCAGGCCCCTTGAGAAATTTAAGTCAACTGCCGTTTGTGAAAAGCCCGTAACCAATTGATTGTCGGGGGTGAGACCGACGAGGAACCCCTGTGCAGCCGTGATCTTGATAACATTTGCCACATTTGGAAGCTGCCCCCAGGTAGACGATTCACCACCTGTGAACCAGGCAAAAGCCGTGCCATCCGACCTTAAGGCGTAACTCTCGTCAAAACCACCTGCGATCGCCACCACGTTCGAAAGCCCGGGCGGCACATATGAGCCGTGCACATTCGGCGTAGTTTGGCCTCTGCCCCACCTGACCACCGTTCCGTCGCTTTTCAAAGCCAACATATGAGTTTTTCCAGAGGCGATCGCCACGACATTGCTCAGACCTGGGGGTTGCAAAGAGGCTAATTCATCGTTTTCGACCTTTCCAAGACTGACGACCGTGCCATCTGCCCTGAGCGCGGCGACGTGAAGGTTGCCTGCAGCGACTTGAACAGCATTGGTCAAATCCTCAGGCACCGCGATACTTTGTATGGCTACACCCACACACACCAGCTTGGTGGGAAAAGGAAATGTTGGCCTCTCCGGCAGGGGCAAAGGGAAAACCTGCGCCCCCAAGACCGGCATGCCGGTGGAGAACAGGGCCAAGACAGCGATCGCAAACCGGATGGAGAGGAGACACATAGTTCTCATAAGTCGAGTCGCGGCTGACCTTTTCCGGGGGAATGTTAACGATCCGTCAGGATCGGGATAGCAAGGCTCGCCGGTCAAGCAATTTCGCAGCGGGTGTCGTGTGACTTTCAAAACCGGAAAAGTGTGTGCGATCAAAAGCGGACTGGTTCAGAAGACGGGGACATGGAGGAGGACGATGGGCATGGCGTTTGGGCCGGGGGCGCGGCGGAGGTAGAAGATGTCGCCGTCGGGACGCAGGCAGCGGATGACGGTGGACCGGGGCGGGGCCTCCACCGTTTGGCGATGGGCTCCGACCGGAACCTTGCCATCAGCGCCGACACGCACGGTAGTTTGCTGGCTCCAGACGTGGGGCTACCATGGACACGGAGGAACCGGGCGAAGGACGGAGCGATTTTCGGCGAGAGCTTGCTGGTGAGCCGCGTGCGGGGCCCGACCCAGTTCGCGATGGATTTCATGCTGATTGGCGTGCGCCACAAGCTGGTCGAGCAGTTCATTGGCTCCGACCAGCTCGACGATGCGTTCGGCGGCCAACAAGGGGACGAGCCGTTTCTGCCAGTAGTCATGACGGCGTTGATGTCCTTGCTCTCGAACAGCCGCAAAGCGTCAGCCTCAGACAAACGCTCACCCGCGACGACCTTGTCATACAAGTCGCGCAGGGTGCTGTGCTTTATGGACAGAGTCATACGCTTAGGGCGTTACGGCGAGCCCACAAATCTGCCCCTAGAATTTGCTCCAAGGTGGGATGCGCGATGACTCGGTGCGCGTCCATCGCGCGGGCGACGGCGGCGGAGATGT
>Ga0194125_10006460_pt1 | contig 17289 bp, 19 predicted proteins | sample TA2KigC250mmetaG_FD_148626 | JGI IMG/M metagenome (GOLD analysis project Ga0194125, IMG submission 148626) | Freshwater microbial communities from Lake Tanganyika, Tanzania - TA2015034 Kigoma Deep Cast 250m | ecosystem: Environmental > Aquatic > Freshwater > Lake | place: Tanzania: Lake... | reverse complement strand
CTTAAGCTTCATCGGCGCCCCCTCATGTTTGGTGTGTTTTTTCCCAAAATCACCTTAGCACGAGAACGCCTATGAAGCTTATATTTTTAAGAAACCACCCCTAAAAATGGACTTTTGCAAGAGGCTCACAAGTAACAAACTTGGAGGAAGAAAGATGGGTTCTCTCAGAAAGTTCTTGCCGGATATTTTGATGGCGGCTCTGTTCCTTTTTCTGGTGACCCTGAAACACCAGATCTGACGCCAGGAGTTCCGCGCAATATTTAAATAGTTTATTGTCGGTCCCTGGGGCACTCCCCAGCCTGGGCTTCAGCCCTTCCCGCCCTTTTCCTTGTTTTCCCCTTCCGGTAAAATCCCGATCCTTCCGCCCCCCGCTTGACAATGAAGGTGGGTGGGTATATTAAGGACTTGTGAAGTCAAAAATCATCTTCATCACCGGCGGAGTGCTGTCCTCCCTGGGCAAAGGCGTGGCCGCGGCGGCCAGCGGCGCGCTCCTGGAGGCCCGGGGCTTAAGGGTCACCTTCCAGAAGCTGGATCCATACATCAACGTGGACCCCGGCACCATGAACCCCTTCCAGCACGGCGAGGTTTTCGTCACCGAAGACGGGGCGGAAACGGACCTGGACCTGGGCCACTACGAGCGCTACACCACCGTAACCCTGGGCCAGGAGAACAATTACACCTCGGGCCGCATCTATTACAACGTCATCACCAAGGAGCGCCGGGGCGACTACCTGGGGGGCACGGTCCAGGTCATTCCCCACATTACTGACGAAATCAAGGAGGCCATCCAGAAGGTGGCCCCCACCGCGGACGTGGCCATCATCGAAATCGGCGGCACCGTGGGGGACATCGAGAGTCTCCCCTTCCTGGAGGCCATCCGCCAACTCAAAGGCGACCTGGGCAAAGAAAACGTCTGCTATATTCACCTCACCCTGGTCCCCTTCATCAAGACCGCGGGGGAGGTGAAGACCAAGCCCACCCAGCATAGCGTCCGGGAATTGCTGTCCATCGGGATTCAGCCCGACATCCTGCTGTGCCGCACGGAAAAGCAGTTGAGCCGGGAAATCAAGGCCAAGATCGGACTGTTCTGCAACGTCAGCCCGGAGTCGGTCATCACCGCCCGGGACGTGGACAATATTTACGAAATTCCCTTGCAGCTCCATGACGAGGGTCTCGATGACCGCATCGTGGAAGTGTTGAATATCTGGACCCGGGCGCCCCGGCTGGAGCATTGGGAAAACCTGGTGGCCCGGGTTCACCATCCCAAGGACCGGGTGGAAATCGGCATCGTGGGCAAATACGTGGACCTCAGGGAATCCTACAAAAGCCTCCACGAGGCCCTGGTGCACGGCGGCCTGGCCAACGAGGCCCAGGTGGTCCTGAGCTACATCGACTCGGAGCGGGTGGAGCGGGAAGGCCCCCAGGGGCTGCTGGGCCACCTCCATGGCGTCCTGGTCCCCGGAGGCTTCGGGGTGCGGGGCGCGGAGGGCAAGATGCAGGCCATCCGCTACGCCCGGGAAAATAAGGTCCCCTACTTCGGCATCTGCTTCGGCATGCAACTGGCGGTAGTGGAATTCGCCCGGAACGTGGCGGGGATCGCCGGGGCCCAAAGCGAAGAGTTCGACCCCGAAGCCGCGGCTCCGGTCATTTACCTCATGCGGGAATGGTACGACTTTCGCCAGAATTCCATCGTCCGCCGGGACCGGGCCTCGGACAAGGGCGGCACCATGCGCCTGGGAGCTTATCCCTGCGTGCTGAAAGAAGGCTCGGTGGCGGCCCAGGCTTACGAATCCCTGGAGATCATGGAGCGCCACCGCCACCGCTTCGAATTCAACAACGCCTACCGGGAGCGCCTCAGCGCCGCGGGACTGTGGATCACCGGCACTTCTCCCAATGGCGAGCTGGTTGAAATCGTCGAATTAAAAGACCACCCCTGGTTCCTGGGGTGCCAGTTCCATCCGGAATTCAAGTCCCGGCCCATGAAGCCCCACCCCCTGTTCCGAGATTATATAAGGGCGTGTTTGGATTATAAGCGGGGCTTGGGTAAGGAAGGTACCGAGATTTGAAGTTGAACGGTTTGGCGGTTTAGCGGGTTAGCGGGTTAGCATTTGACTTTAGCAATTAGGCATCAGTCATGAGTGCAATCCATCATCAAATTTTATTCTCGCTGCTCACCTGATTATTAATTTAGGCCAAACCGCTAACCCGCCGACCCGCCAAACCGCTCTTAGGGAAACCCATGACCCCAGTGCAAGTGGCCGATTTCTGGGTAGGGGACGGCGGGCTGGTAATGATCGCCGGGCCGTGCGTTATTGAGGACGCGGCGGCCACCCTGGAAATCGCCCGGGCCTTGAAAGAAATTGCCGGGCAATTAGACCTTCCTCTGATCTTCAAAGCCTCTTACGATAAAGCCAACCGCACCTCCATCGAATCCTTTAGGGGGCCGGGCCTGAAGGAGGGCCTGAAGATTCTGGCCCGGGTGAAGGAAGAAGTGGGTCTGCCGGTGCTCTCCGACGTGCACCAGGTTTCCGAAGTGGCGGCGGCCGCGGAGGTGCTGGACGTCCTCCAGATCCCCGCGTTTTTGTGCCGCCAGACGGACCTGGTGGTGGCCGCGGCGGCCACCGGCAAGCCGGTGAATATCAAGAAGGGCCAGTTCATGGCCCCCTGGGACATGAAGGCGGTGGTGGAGAAAGCCTGGTCCGCGGGGAACCGCCAGGTAATCCTCACCGAACGGGGTGCGGCCCTGGGCTACAACAATCTCGTGGTGGATTTCCGCAGCCTGCCCATCATGCGGGGACTGGGCTGCCCCGTGATCCTGGACGTAACCCACAGCGTCCAGCTTCCGGGAGGGCAGGGGACCTGCTCCGGCGGCCAGCGGGAGTTCATCCCCCACCTCGCCCGGGCCGGGGTGGCGGTGGGGGTGGACGGCTTGTTCATGGAAGTCCATCCGGACCCGGAGAAGGCCCGATGCGATGGCCCCAATTCGCTTTCTTTAAAGGACATATTGCCCTTGTGGCGCGACCTCAAAGAGTTGCACGAATTCTGCCGTGTGCGTTTCATGCGCCAATAATCTGCATCAATCTGTGTAATCTGTGTAATCTGTGGATAAGAAAATGTTCCGCGGTGAATTGACCTCCGGTGAATATCCGCTGGACGTGTGGGAGCGGGCTAAAAGGATCCGCCTGCTGCTCCTGGACGTGGACGGGGTGTTAACGGACGGGCGGCTTTATTTTGGCCCCGCGGGTGAAACCCAGAAGGTCTTCCACGTCCGGGACGGCCACGGCATCAAGATGGCCCAGCGGGGCGGCATCGAGGTGGCTTTTATCTCCGGGCGGCGCTCCGACGCGGCCTATCACCGGGCCAAGGAATTGGGCATCAGCCGTTTCCATGAAGGGGTGCGAGACAAGGTGGCGGTGCTGGAGGAACTCCGGGCGGCAATGGGCCTGCCCCTGGAGGCGGTGGCCGCGGTGGGGGACGACCTGGTGGACTTGCCGCTGATGAGCCGTACGGGCCTGGCCGTGGCGGTGGCCGACGCCGCCCCGGAGGTCAAGGCCGCGGCCCACTGGATCACCACCCTGCCCGGAGGCCGGGGCGCGGTGCGGGAGGTCTGCGACCTGCTCCTCAAAGCCCAGGGGAAATGGGAGGAGATCATCCAGCCCTGGGTGGTTTGAGGGGGTTTTCGGTTTCCGGTTTTCGGTAAAAGACGACAACGTTTCTTCTGCTCTGCAAGTGCTGATTGCACAGGCTGGAAAGCCTGTGCCACCAATACTTTTCATGATTTTGGGTGAGCCGGGGCTCATGAATGGCTCGTTCCCAAGTTGCACTTGGGAACGACAGTGGATGCCAAACTGAACTTGGCCGACATTTGCGTTCCCGAGCGGGAGCTTGGGAACGGATAAAGACCCACCCCTAATGGAGCGGCGGCTGCCTTCCATGTCAGCCCATGGCGCAAGGTTTGGCGGGCACGGAGGCCCGCCCCACCAATTTTAGAAAGGTAGGAGCTAGGAACAAGAATAAGAACTGAAAACTGATCACTGATTACTGATCACTGATTACTGATCACTGCTCACGGCTCATTGCTCATTGCTCACACCCCTACAAACCTCAGATAAGCCTTTACACTCCCTCCGTTGGCTAATATAATCAATTCGGCGGCTGAAAATATTATGGCTAGTATGAATCTTGCAGAGGGGCGGCCCTGGTGGCGCCGATGGCCGGGGTTGCTGGCTGTGGTTTTGATTTTAGCAGGGGGGGCTTGGGCCTGGTGGGGCCGGAAACCGCCCCCACCGCCGCCTCCTTCGCCTCAGGCGGAGCAGGCTACTGCCACCATGGAAAGTCTCTCTCTTACGGAGATTCAAGAGGGCGATAAACGGTGGGTGCTGGCGGGGCAAAAGGCGGATTTTCATAAGGACCGGCTGGAAGTCAGCATCCAGGGAGTCCAGGTGGACTTTTTCCGCCAGCAGGGCCAGCACGTGCGGGTCAAGGCCCAGGAGGGGCTGCTCAACACCAAGACCAAGGTCATGACCCTTAAAGGCCAGGTGGAACTGGAAAGCGGCGATACCGTTATCAAGACCAGCGTGGCCACTTATCTGCCGGGGGAAAGAGTGCTCCTGGCTCTGGAGGAAGTGGTCATGGAAAACCCTAAAGTGCGGGTTACAGGCAAGGAACTGCGGGTGGAGCTGGCGACCCGGAAGATGACCCTGGGCCGGCATCAACTGACGGAAGTAAAGGCGGTGGCGTGGAAACCCAGGTCTTAAGAATTTTGAGGATTTTCTCTCTGGCATTATCCTTGATCTTCCTGGCCGGGGGGGGTTCGCAAGCCCCGGCGCAAACCGCCAAGAAGAAGAGCCCGGAGAAGAAGAGCCCGGAGAAGAAGAGCCCGGCCTTGGCTGGCCCCACCCCGGTGAAGAAGCCCGAAGGCGAGTTCCCCCTGCACATCACCGCCGCCCGCCTGGAAGCCGACCAAAATGCCGGGTGGGTCCTGTTCACCGGCAATGTCAAAGCCCATTACGGCGACTCCACCCTCTACGCCGACAACCTGTGGGTTTATTTCCAGACGGAGTCTAAACCTGCGTCCCCGGCGCCGGGGGGGGCGCCTCCCGCCAAGGACGCCGGGGCCTCGGCGCTGACCGAACTGGGAGGAGAGAAAATTACCCGCATCGTGGCCCGGGGGCAGGTGCGGTTCGTTCAGGAAGACCGGGTGGCAACCGGCCAGGAGGCGATTTATTATAAAGACAAGGAAGAGGTGGTGCTCCTGGGCAACCCCCAGCTCTGGCGGGGGGAGAACACCCTGAAAGGCGAACGCATCGTGTTCAATCTCAAGACCAACACCATGCAGGTGGAAAGCTCGCCCCAGAAGCGAGTGGAAGCCCATCTTTACTCCACGGCCAAGGGCGTGGGGGGAAAAGGCGTGGGCGTCAAAGGGGAAAAGGGGAAAAGGATAAAAGGGGAAAAGCCCAAGGGTCTCTGATACTTAAGGGGAAAACCAAATATTTTTTCTTTTTTCCCTTTTCCCCCTGGTTTTATAAAAATGCACATATTAAAGATTCACTCCCTCACCAAGAGTTATGACAGCCGCAAGGTAGTGAACGGCGTGTCCCTGGAAGTGCGCAGCGGCGAAGTGGTGGGACTGCTGGGACCCAACGGCGCCGGCAAGACCAGCACTTTTTATATGGTGTTGGGATTATTGAACCCCGACGCGGGGGAAATTTTCCTGGACGGCCAGGACATCTCCCATCTCCCGATTTTCCGCCGGGCCCGGCTGGGTCTCCAATATCTGCCCCAGGAGACTTCGGTGTTTCGCAAGCTCACGGTGGCGGAAAATATTATGGCCATTCTGGAGACCCTGGAGCCGGACCCGGCCATTCGCCAGGAGCGTCTGGAGAAGCTGTTGGCGGAGTTGCGCATCTCCCATCTGGCCCGTCAGAAGGCCTCGGCCCTTTCCGGGGGGGAGCGCCGCCGCCTGGAAATCACCCGGGCCCTGGTGACTTCGCCCCATTTCATCATCCTGGACGAACCTTTTGCCGGCATCGACCCCCTGGCGGTGACGGATATTCAGAACATCATCCGGCACTTGAAGGACCGGCAGTTGGGGGTCCTGATCTCCGACCACAATGTCCGGGAAGCTCTAGGAGTCTGCGACCGGGCATATATCATTAATGAGGGCACCATCCTGGAAGAAGGCACCCCGGAGCGCCTGGTGCAAAGTGATCTGGCCAAAAGAATTTACTTGGGGGATACCTTCAAGTTATAATATCCTTAAGAAGCGCGCAGGTTACCGGTAAGGCGGAGCCATGGCATTAGAGATTCGCCAGAGTCTAAGACTCACCCAAACCCTCATCATGACCCAGAAGTTGCAGCAGGCCATCAAGCTGCTGCAGCTATCCCGTCTGGAACTGCTGGGGGAAATCCACCAGGCCCTGGAGACCAATCCGGTGCTGGAAGAGTCCCAGTACGAGGAGATGGAAGTCCCCCGGGAGGAACTGGCGGAGGTCCCCTATACTCCTGGGGAGGCCGCCGGCGCGGAAAAAAGCAGTGAAGGGACCAACGGGGAAGACCGGTCTTCCCCGGAAGAATGGAATTGGGATGGCTTTCTGAAAGACCGGCTCATGCCGCCGGCGATGGGAGAATACGAGGAACGGGAAGCTCTGCCCTTTGAAAGCCTCAATGCCCAAAAAAGCACCCTCAAGTCCCACCTGATGTGGCAATTGCGCATGGCCGGTCTGGATGAAGACACGGAGCGCATCGGCATTCTCATCATCGGCAACCTGGACAAGGACGGCTATCTGCGGACCACGGTGGAAGAGATCGCCGGGGAGGTGGGGACCGAACCGGCCAGGGTGGAGGAAGTCCTCCAGGTGATCCAGATTTTCGACCCCCCGGGGGTCGCGGCCCGGGACCTGCGAGAGTGCCTGAAACTCCAGCTCAAAGTGGCCGGCAACCAGGACCCCGTGGTGTGGGCCATCGTGGAGAACCACCTTCCCAATTTAGGCAACCGGAATTACCAGGCCATTGCCAGGGAAATCAAGGCGCCCCTGGAAAAAGTGATCCAGGCCGGTGAAGTCATCGCCAATCTGGAGCCCAAACCCGGGCGGGTGTTCGACACCGAGGAGCCGGACTATATCAACCCGGACGTCCACGTGGAAAAGGTGGGGAATGATTACATCATCCGGCTCAATGAAGACGGCTTGCCCAAACTGCGGGTCAGCAACTTCTATCTGGAGGCCATGCGGGAGCCGGAAAAGCTTCCCGACTCCGTAAAAAGTTATATCCAGAAGCACTTGGACAGCGCCTTGTGGTTTATCCGCAGCATTCACCAACGTCAGAAGACCCTGTATAAGGTCACGGAAAGCATCATCCAGTTTCAACGGGATTTTCTGGACAACGGCCTGGCTTACCTTAGGCCCCTGACTCTGCGCCAGGTGGCCGAAGATGTGCAGATGCACGAATCCACCATCAGCCGGGTGACCACCAACAAGTATATCTACACCCCCCAGGGAGTCTTCGATTTGAAGTACTTCTTTAACAGCGGCATCAACATGAGCCTGGGGGACCAGATTGCTTCGGAGAGCGTCAAAGAGAAGATCCGCCAGATCGTCCACTCGGAAAATCCGGATTCACCTTTAAGCGACCAGGAAATTGCCGATATCCTGCGCAAAGACGATGTCATCATTGCCCGCCGCACTGTAGCCAAATACCGGGGTATGCTGGGAGTGCTTTCTTCCAGTAAACGCAAGAGGCCGGGGTACCGCCGCAAGAGTCTTCCCGAAACCGTTGCGTCTTAATGAATCAGCTTCTCTTAGAGGTAACCCTGTTGGGGAGGAAGTATGCAGATTTCCGTAACTTTCAGACACATTGAGCCTTCCGAGGCCTTGAAGAATTACATCACCGACCGTCTGAAGAAATTCAAGCGTTATCTGGATGGGCCGGTGGAGGCCCATGTAGTTTTGGGACTGGAGAAATTCCGGCATCTGGCCGATGTCACTATCAACAGCAATGGCCGGATCATCAAGGGCCGGGAAGAGAACACCGACATGTACGCGGCCATTGATCTGGTAATGGACAAAATTGATATGCAGCTTAAGAGGGTCCGGGATAAGCTGCGGGATAAGGGTGACCGGAGCCGGCCCGCGGCCGCGATTCCTCCGGCGGAAGGCCCGCCGGCCCCCCAGGTCCGGCGGCGGCGGGTGGAAGTCCCGGCTTTCCAGGTGAATGATGCCGTGGAGTTGCTACAAAAAGGTGGCCAGGAGGTGCTGGTCTTCACTGATGTAGCCACCGGCGGTTTGAAGGTCCTGTACCGCCGCCAGGATGGCGCCTTGCAGCTGGTGGAGCCTGACCTCGGGTAAGTAGCCTTAGGAAGTCCATGAAGATCATCGAACTTTTGGCCCCAAGCTGCATTCTGTCGGATTTACAAGCCACTACCAAAAAGGGGGTGCTGGAGGAACTGGCATCCCCCCTGGCATCCGGCCCCCAGGGGCTGAGCCTGCCGCAAGTGGTGGAAGTGCTCCTGGAGCGGGAACGTCTGGGCTCCACCGGCATCGGCGACAACATCGCCATTCCACACGGCAAGCTGCCCCAACTGTCCCACCTGCTCCTGACCTTCGGCCGCAGCCTCAAGGGGGTGGACTTCGACTCCATGGACGGCAAGCCCTCCCACCTGTTTTTCATGCTCCTGGCCCCGGTGAATTCCGCCGGTCGGCACCTCAAGGCCCTGGCCAAGATTTCCCGGATGCTCATGAGCCAGACCTTTCGGGACAACCTGATGAAGGCCGTGGGGGCCCAGGAGATTTACCGCCTCATCCAGGACAGGGATGCGGAATTTTAGCAAAGGCAGTGGCCAGTGATCAGTGATCAGTGGCCAGTAATCAAATTTATTCTGATCACTGACCACTGATCACTGACAACTGATTAAACAGCAGTGCCTCAATCAGCCAACCCATCTAAGTCAATTTCTCTACCGGTCCTGATCATCACCGGGCTTTCCGGCTCCGGAAAGAGCACGGTGCTCAGGGCTTTGGAAGATATCGGCTATTTCTGCGTGGACAACCTGCCCCTGGAACTCCTCCCGTCCTTTTTGCAGATGCAGAGCCGCTCCCATCAGGATGGGCGCAAGATCGCCCTGGTCATGGACGTGCGCACCGAGGGTTTCTTGCAGAATTACCACCGTGTCTTTCGCCGCCTGGACCGTCAGGGATATGCCATCCACCTGATTTTTTTGGAAGCCGATGAAGCCGCGTTGATCCGCCGGTTCAGCCAGACCCGGCGCCAGCACCCCCTGGCCGACAAAGAGACCATACCTCAGGCTTTGCGCCAGGAGCGGGAATCCCTGGCGGGCCTGCGGCGCCTGGCCCACCGCATCATTGACAGCACCCTTTACAATCCGCATCAACTGCGGGAGCTTATCAAAGCCGAGTATTCCGACCTGAAACCTAAGCAGCGCATGTGGCTGCACCTGGTTTCCTTCGCCTACAAAAACGGCATTCCGCCGGAAGCGGACCTGGTACTGGACGTGAGATTCCTGCCCAATCCCTATTTTGTGGAGGACCTGGCGCCCCTCACAGGTGAGGATTCCCCGGTCCAATCGTATGTTCTGGACCAGCCGGAAACCCGAGCCTTCCTGGAGCACCTGTACCGGTTCGTGGATTACCTGTTGCCCCGGTTTCAGGAGGAAGGCAAGGCCCAACTGACCCTGGCCATCGGCTGCACCGGGGGCCAGCACCGGTCGGTGGTGATCTCCAAATCTCTGGGAGAACATCTGGCCCAGGGAAATTTTTCTTTGACTTTGAGCCATCGCGATTTACGGAGGACATTGGAGATTTGAAAACATGATAGGATTTTTGATCGTCACTCACAAAGACCTGGCCGAGGCCCTGATGAATGTCTGCGACCTGATTCTGGGGCGCCAGGAAGGCATCCTGGCCCTATCCCTGGACCCCGACGCGCCCCCGGAGGTCTCCCAGCAGCAGATACAGCGGGCTTTGGTCCAAGTAAACAACGGCAGCGGCGTGATCATCCTCACCGATATGCTGGGGGGCACCCCTTCCAACCTCACCCTGCCTTTCCTCCAGGAAGGGAAGGTGGAGGTGATTACCGGGGTCAATCTGCCCATGCTGATGAAGCTGGCTCAACTCCGGACGGACAAGAACCTGGTGGAAGTGGCCGCAGCCTTGAAACAGTGGGGCCAGAAGGGAATTGCCATGGCCAGCGAGGTACTTAAAAAGAAGTGAGATGAAAAGGTTAAAGGGTTAAAAGGGGAAAAGGGAAAGACCGGGTTTTTTGCCTTTCCCCTTTTAACCTCTAACCTGTTAATCCTTTTTCCCTTTTCCCCAGGTATTAAATCCATGACCGTCCGGCTCACCATCCGCAAGGCCGGCCTGGCGGATGTGAAGGCAGTCTGGGAAATTGAACGGCTTTCCTTTCCCGCTCCCTGGTCCCGCTGGGCCTTTGTAACAGAACTGGGCAATCCTTTAAGCCATTTTCTGATAGCCGGTCCCCAAACCCCTGACTCCCGGGAAGTTTGGGGATATATTATTTTCTGGGTGGCGGCCCAGGAGATGCACATCCTTAACCTGGCGGTGCATCCCCGGCGCCGCCGGCGGGGAGTGGCCCGGTTTCTTCTTACCGAGGCCTTGCGCCAGGCCCGGGAGGCGGGAGCCGGGGTGGCCTGGCTGGAGGTGCGGCCCTCCAATACCGCGGCCCGGACGCTGTATGAATCCTTCGGGTTTATGGAAGTAGGCGCCCGTTCTAAGTATTACCAGGACAACCAGGAAGACGCGCTGGTGTTGTTCTTGGAGTTGGACCATCATGATGGTTGAAATAAAGTTTCGAGTTTCGAGTTTTCAGTTTCGGTTTAAGACCTGCCTTCTGCATCTCCCTCATCCTTTTACGAGCAATTCTCAACTCCTGCTCCTGCGTATCCGGGGGGTAAAGATTAGGAGAAAAGGATGTGTCCCTATTTTCCCCCCTGTATTACTGGTACTGAATATAAATCGGCTTCGGGTTCAGCCTCAGCACTTCCTCTGAGGTCAGCAGGGGGTCCCCTTTCTTGGTGTCGTTGTGGTAAAAGAGCTTGAAGCCGGTGAATTGCACCGGCTCGGCGACGATGTAATCCCGGTACGAATCCCGCTTCAGCCAGGGGGCGCCCCAGCCGTCCATGTGCATGACGATCTGCACTTCGGGGCGGAGCACGATACTCTTGGAGTTGGTGACCATCTTGCGGGTGAAGCGGTGCACGATGAACACCTTGGGCGGGAGCTGGTGCTGTTTCACCAGGTCCGCCAGGTAGCCGGAGGCATAGTTGATATCCGCCGCGTCATAGGTGCCGATCTTGGTCCCCGGCTTCTTGCCGCTCTTGTTCATGTTGAACTCCGGGTCGATTCCCAGATGTACGTCGGGATTCTTCAGCAGCCACTCGAAGCGCGGCAGGAGGGTGCGGATGTCGTCATGGCCGGTCTGGATGTCGATGAAGAGGAGGGCGCCCGCCTCTTTGGCCCAGCCGTACACCTCGTTGACGACCGCGTCCGGCATGACCATCCGGTACTTGCCGGCCTTGCCCGGCTCCCCTTGCGCCACCACCGCGATCAGGTGCAGGGCGGGCTGGACCGGCAACGACGGGTCCGCCTGCTCCCATTGGGCTACTTCCCCCTGCAGCCGCCGCAGCATCTCGTTCTTGGGGTACTCGCCCAGCGCCCCCATGCGCTTGGAACGGGGGTTGCCGTAGTAGGCGACGATGCGCTTCTGCGGCAGGATGGACCCCGGTAGCGGCGGCGGGCCATTCACCGGCCAGCCGCGCTTTTTGGCATACTCGGGGTCCTCGCCGGCGAGGTACTTGACCTTGGGAGCCGCTGGTTCAGGGGATGGCGCTTGTTCTATTTCACCCGGCGGCGCGGCGGTTGTGGCGTCGTTGCCGGTGGCGGGGGCCTGGTCCGCCCCGGGAGTCGCCGGCGGGGGCGCCGGAGTAGCGCTGGTCTCGGCTACCTCGGGCGCCGGCGGCGAAGGCGGCGGCGCCGTTGGGGCGACCACTTCGTTCTTAGGGGTTTGGGCCGCCTCCAGGTCGCCGGGTTTGTCGTTCGTACAACCTGCCAGGGCGAGCCCCATCGCGAGGACGGCCGGCGGCAGAAACGCAAATATCCCGATGGACCATGGAAACCGCGGTTGCGTCACGAGAATTCCTTGAATGAAATATGACAGCTTGGGAGCGAGAAACGGGTTAGAGAAAAACCTTGTAATCCGTCTTTAAAACCTGAGCCAGGCGTTTGGCCATATTTTTGCCGATGGGGCGCTTGCCGTTCTCCATTTCGGAGAGATTGGTGCGCTTGACCCCCAGCAGGCGGGCAAGGTGCTCCTGGGTGAGACCCTCCCGCAGACGCAAACCGCGAATGGCGCTGCCCTGGTGCAGGTCAGGGAAGACCTCCGCCAGGGGGAGGGACTCGTCCTCCGCCCCCAGGATGGCGGAGACGGCCTCCTGAATTTTGCTGATTTTGTCGTCGGGGAGCCGATAGCGCCGACAGACTTCAGCAAAGTCTTTGGTAATCTGCTCCTTCGTGGGTTCCAACATAAGTTACCTCCAAACAGTGCGCGCCGGTGACTTTCCAAACAGCCACATAGGTGGGCCGGCCCGGCTTAATATGGCAATGATAACAGTTCTCCATGCCTTGGATTTTGCCGTAATGAGGCCACTGCCGTTGCACCGGGCCGGTGGCGCGCAGTTCCAGAGCCAGGGCCCTGAAGCGCTCCTGAATAAGCCGAGGCAGTTTCTGGTAATTTTTGACTGCTCTTTTACTGAGGCGCACCTGCCATGTCATTATTCTAATCTAATAAGTACCATTTTCTGAGACATAAGGCAAGAGGCGCAAATTTTTCGGGAGACCATATGGCAATTGCGGAAAAATCGCGATTGTGAAGAGAAGTTCGGACGCGGGCCAATACCCAAAATCCCGCCCCAGCGTCCGGTGGAACGTATCGAAAAACGGCCAGGGCAGTTAACAATAGTCGATAGACATGTTCTTGCAGCAGATGCCACAGATTAATGCTCAGACTTTTCAGAAAACGCCATTTTCCAACGCTTCTGCGGATTCCAAAAACGAACTTTTGCCGGGTCGAACTCGTCCGGGTTGTATGGATAATAATTAACCACATGCCCTTTAAGCCAATCAATCATCTCCGCATATTCATCGTGGTTAGGATCTTTGATGATGTCGAGAAGACGAAAGTAGCCTGGGGTACCTCCACAGTCTTCCGGAGGGCAAGCACGCTCTCCGGCAGTGCACTTTGGATACTTTGCTCCCTTTTCCTTAATGAGGATACCCTCAAAAAGAATCTCATGTTCCCAACCGTCACCAAAGTCGTATTCATACAGTGCGGTCTGACCTGGCTGAGTAAAATATTCAATGATAGGGACTTCCCACCCTGGAAAAACTTGCTGATCCTCAATTTCATCACCCGGAATGCCAATTTCAACCTGCTGCCTTTTGTGCGAATTGGAGAGCCGAAACGTATGAAGATGGTAATCAAACCATCCCATAGCATCCTGCAACGCCACGTGTAGATCCCAAAAGCTATATATGGCGGGCACTTGGATTCTTCGCCAAATCGGAGGTGAGATTCCGTCAAGAGTGACTTTAAACTGATAGATTAAATGCTTCTTACTAGTACTCATAATGAACCCCGATATCCTAATATGAAATTTTTGTAATTTACCGCGTCGGCTGATGAATATCAACCCCCTCCCTTATACTTCTCTCCCAGACGCCGCAGCTTTTCCACTTCCGCCTCGGGCAGGGGAGGCAGCAGTCCCTGAAGCCGCGCCATCTTCGTTATGGCTCGCCGGGTTCATTCGCTTGTTGGGCAGGACTCCGGGACCAGCTTGATTTCCAGGCGGCAGCCGACGGCGTGAGCATATTTTTTGAGGGTGGTCAGGGAAGGAGCATGTTTTCCACCGGCTTCCAGACGAGAAACCGCACTTTTGGTGGTCCCCATTAACTCTGCCACCGCTTCCTGGGTAAGACCGACGCGGGAGCGGGCGGCCAGCATCTCTCGGGCCAGGGCGTACTCCTCTGCCAATCCCTTGTATGCTTCTTTAAATTCCTTCCGCTTTAGGGCCTTCTTGAGGAAGGCTTCATGGTCATAGGCAACCGGCTTATAGTTCAATTCAGTCATTTTGTAACTCCTTCATCCTTTTCCGGGCAATTCTCAATTCTTGCTCCCGAGTATCCTGGGTTTTCTTCACGAACGCATGGAGTATCACGACGCGCTGACTGACGACGAAACAGTAAAACACCCGCCCGATGCCTTCCCTGCCGCGGGGCCACAACTCGAATAGACCGCCTCCCATAGCCCGCGAGTGAGGCATCCGTAGATTTGGCCCGAAGTCCATCAATAGCTCCACCATCCGGGCATAGTCGGCCAAGATGCCGTCCGGCCAGGATTCGATCTCTGCCTGGACGCGAGGGTGAAAGTACTCGATGGTATAGTTCACGGCTTAAAAGTTAGCAAATATGATAACCAATATCAACCGGTGCCCTTGTACTCTTTCCACAGGCGCCGCAGTTTCTCCACCTCCGCGGCGGGCAGGGGCGGCAGGGGTCCCTGGAGCCGCGCCGCCAGGACCACCCGGGCGGTGTGTTCCAGCTTCTCCATTTTGTTGTACGCGTCCATTACGTCCCGCCCCATGGTCATGGCGCCGTGCCGGGATAAGAGGATGGCGTCATATTCCCGGATAAACTCCCGGACGGCCGCCGGCACTTCGGCGCTGCCGGGGGTGGCATAAGGAGCAGTGGGTATCCCCCCCAGGGTAATCACTACCTCGGGCAGGATGGGTTCCAGCAAGTCGATCCCCGCCAGGGTGCAGGCCGTGGCGTAAGGCAGATGGGCGTGCACCACGGCCCCCACGTCCGGGCGCAGCTCATAGGCCAGGAGGTGCAGGCGGATTTCCGAAGTGGGCCGCCCCTCCCCTTCCAGCATCCGGCCCGTAAGGTCCACGGTGATTATCTGGTCCGCCTCCATGAGGCCCTTGTGGACCCCGCTGGGGGTGACCAGCACCCGGTCCTTAAGGCGCACGCTGACATTGCCGTCGGTGGCGGCCAGGTAATTCTTTTTGTGAAGCAGCCGGCAGACGCGGACGATTTCATGCTTTAGGCGGCTTTTCATCTAAATTTTCCCATTAACCACTAAGAACACTAAGAGCACCCCAAGATTCACTATCTTCTGGCGGGATGCCCGCCAGAAGAATGGGGCTTTGATTTTCTTCGTGTCGCCTTCGCGGCCTTTGTGGTTGAGGTTTGTATGTAATGCAGTTTTTAGTTAGTAAAAATTTGATTAATTAAAGGTAGTTACCTTAATCTCGAACTTTGAACCAAAGACCAGCCTCACAGGAGGCGGCGCACCAGTTTTAGGGCCTCTTCCCGGGTCGTTACGTCCCCTTCCCATTGGGCCTCCTCCACCGCGGTGAGGAGGTGCCGGAACCTGGGGCCCGGCTGCAAACCCAGGACTTTAATGAGGTCGTGGCCGCTGAGCAGCCGGGGCTGGAGTTCTTGGGGCTCCAGGCGTTCCTTTAAAAAACGGTAAGCCGCGTCGGCTAGGTCGGCCAGCGTCTGTTCCGAATCCGGAGGCTTCTGGGAACCCTGGGCCGCCAGGCTGTCCGCCATGGCCAGGGTGAAAAGGCCGGGCAGATCGCGGCGGGCCGCCCGCACCAGCCGGCCCAAGGCCCGGATGCTGAGCCGGCCCCGGCGAAACAGGGGCATGAGCAAAAAGGGGCGCATGTGCAACTGAATCAGCTTGACCACCGCCCGGCTCTCCTCGTTGCTCATCCTGAGGCGCAGGGCCGCGGCGGTGAAAATCTCCACCCCTACCTTCTCGTGATAGTAAAAAGTATATCGGTCCGGGTCCTGACGCCGCTCCTGGACCTGGGGCTTGCCCACGTCGTGGAACAAAGCCGCCAGCTTCAGGAGGACCGGCCGGGGAGCCGCGGCGGCATACCTCGCCACCTCCGGGGTCAGTTCCCCAAAGAAATCCTGGGGCCGCGCCAAGACTTCTTCCAGATGAGCCACGGTTTCCAGGGCATGATGGAAGACATCCAGGTGGTGGAAGCCGTCCTGGGCCACGCCCTTCATGTCCGCCAACTCCGGGAGAACCTGGTTCAGCAGGCCTATCCGGTCCATCTCCCGTAGGACCGGGGCGGCCCGGGGCGCGCCCAGGAGGAGAAAAAGTTCCTGGTGCACCCGCTCCCCCGCCACCCGGGGAAACAGGGCGACATACTGCCCGATGGCCCTGGCGGTCTCGGGGCTGATGACCAACCCATGGGTCGCGGCAAAGCGATAAGCCCGCAGCAGCCGTAAGGGGTCATAAGCTAGATTTTCCGGGGCCACCATCCGGATGAGGCCCTGTTTCAGGTCGGCCAGCCCGCCTAAAGGGTCTACAAGCTCCAAAGCGCGGCGGCCCAGCACCGCTTTTAAGTCCAAAGCCAGGGCGTTAAGGGTGAAGTCCCGCCCCCGGAGGTCTCCTTCCAGGGTGGGCGCCCGGAATTCCGCCAGGTCTAATATTTCTTTCCCCCACACCACCCGGGCGGTGCGTTCTTTTTCATCCAGGAGGACAAAGGTGCCGCCCAGGGTTTGGGCCAGGTCCCGGGCCAAATCCAGGGTCTGGGAGGAAACTGCCAGGTCCAGATCCGGAGAGGGACGACCCAGAACCAATTCACGCACCGTGCCGCCAACCAGATAGATTTCCAGGCTCCGGGCCGCGGCCAGATCCGCCAGCGCGAGGAGGCTGCGCCGGGAAGAAAGGCCTCGCACTCCCTTATCAAGATTCCGAAGATAATTTTCGGCCGGCATAGTGGCAATAATAATACGAGCCTGTTGCAATTACCCGAATAATCCCAAATTGTCATCCTGAGCGAAGCGAAGGGGCTAGATTCTTCGCCACCTACGGTGGCTCAGAATGACAAAAAATAACCTACCATTCCCACTTGGCAAACTTTTGCAACAGCCTCAATATGGAAAACCTGTTGACTTTGTGAAAGGCCGGAATGCCACTGCCTGAGTGGCACGGGCTGCCAGCCGCTGTGAAGGTCACGGGCAAAACTGACTGTCCACAGGCCAGGGGCCTGTGCCTTTATAATTTTCAGATTGGATGTGCCTTTCAGTATTTTTGTAGAGGTCTTAACTATAGGCAGTGACCCTTTAATGGTTGATAATATATTTGCCGCATGTTATCCTGGTTACCGAACTGGAGGTGAGCAGGATGGGCAAGCGCGGCAGAAAACCCAAATACCATCTGGGCGATGAAGCCTGTCCG
>Ga0194125_10006455_pt1 | contig 17294 bp, 16 predicted proteins | sample TA2KigC250mmetaG_FD_148626 | JGI IMG/M metagenome (GOLD analysis project Ga0194125, IMG submission 148626) | Freshwater microbial communities from Lake Tanganyika, Tanzania - TA2015034 Kigoma Deep Cast 250m | ecosystem: Environmental > Aquatic > Freshwater > Lake | place: Tanzania: Lake... | reverse complement strand
TTAATTATTTGACCATCAGATAAATCCTCAGACAACAGTAATGAAGCATTACCTCTTAGGGCTGCCTCTATAATCATAGCATCCCAGAAGGAATACTTATATCGTAAATGAATTTCTATCGCCTCTAATAAACTCTCTCCGTCATTGATAACAATATCCCATTTTAAAAGAATCCTGATGATTTCTTTAGCCTCAAGGACGCTTAATGGTTTAGGGATTTTCTTTGTTGCGGTAGCGAAAAACTCCTGTAAAACCTGGATGCTCAAAACTCCAAACCCTGAGTTCCATAAATCTTTTATGATTCTCAATGCTATCGCATGTTTATCTCCAGCGGAGACATCATGGGCATAAACTAAGATATTCGTATCCAAAAATACCTTATCTCCTCTCATGAAGTTCTTCTCTCGTTATTGAGATATGTCCCTTTGTTCCAAGGTCAAAACCTTTTTCAAGAATCTTTAGATGTCTTTCCATCGCCTCCTTGTAACCCACCTTTTCCCTCACCCTGTTTTCAACGGATTCCCTTATAAATGCACTAAGAGACTTATCTTCCTTTGCTGCTAATGCCTTGGCTTGTCTTAATAATGCCTTTGGTAAAGATAGTGTTACATTCTGCCTGTTCATTGATATCCTCCATTTTAAATTGCACGTAAATATGTGTAACACATTTTAGTGTGAATTGTCAAATATCCCGGACAATTATGGATACTAAAGGATTTTCTTCGTTCATTCTTTGAAGTGAACTTACGTTCAGAAATTTTATTTTTTATAAATAATCAAGGGGTATCTTATTTTGAATCCTTGTTTTTTGTGTCCTTACCATCTTGTTCTTTCTTGCCTTTATCTTTTATGAACTCGTCTATCTGTTTATCTTTAGTGCTCCCCCTATACCTGTCGACATAATCTGATGTTATATCCCGCGCCTCTTGCTGGTTTTTCATGACACGGGGTGTGAGAAGGATTATGAGTTCAGTTCTTTTAGTCTCGTCTATCGTACTGCCAAAGAGATAACCGAGTATAGGAATCTTGCTGAGAAATGGTATGCCCGATCTTGATTTAGTAATATCTTCTCTTATAAGACCCCCGATAATGATCGTCTCGCCATCCTGTGCAACAAGGTTTGTGGTAGCCTCTGTCTTGTCTATAGAGTCGAATGCTTGATTAGCAATTATTATCTTTTCTGCTCCAATTGAGGAAACCTCCTGAGATATCTCAAGAGAAACTAATCCGCTATCATTCACCTGAGGTTTCACCTTGAGTATGATTCCAATGTCTTTGTATTGCACGGTAGAGGTAGTGGTAGTTGTCACTGTGGTCCCTGTACCTATAGGGGTTGCCGTCGTTGAGGTCGCAATAGGAACCTGTGACCCTACCTGAATCCTTGCCTCACGATTATCAGATACGAGGATGTGAGGGGCAGCAAGAATCTTTGCCTTCCCCTCTGACGCAAGGGATTGGAGAAGTAACTTAACTTGGTTAGCTGCATCGTATGCAGTAAAGGTAAAGGTAGGAGAAGGGATTCTAGTGTCAAGTGTTAAAGGACCACTGATATTAATATTCCTATCAAAAGGTTTAAAGCCTTTTATAGTCAAATCATTTTGTATAGTCCATTGAATTCCAAAATCTAATTTGTCTGTAAGGGTTACACTAGCTATAAGCCCTTCAATCACTACCTGCCTTGGCAAAGTATCAATCTTCTTTACCGTCTCCTCTATAAAGGCATAATCAGCAGATATTGCAAGGATGATCAATGAATTAGCTATTTCATCAGCAAAGACCCTCGTATCTGGTGAGACCAAAAAACCTGTTCCTGTAGCAACTGCTGCCGCACCCAATTTTGGCGCTGAAGGAGTTGTTGTAGTAGGAGAAGGCGTTGTAAGAGAAGATGTGGAAGGAGTTGTCTTTAGTGGCTCTGTTTTTGGCGCAGTTGTTGGAGGTGCTGAAGGTGCTCCTCCTGAAAATATTGACTGGAGAAGTGAGGCAACATGGGCTGCTTTGCTATTCTGTAAGGGATAAACAAAAATCTTGGGTCTTGCCACTGCAAACATACCATCGAAGGCACTAACCCATTTCCGGACGTAATCCATCTGTTCTTTTGTGGATGCAATAACCATAAGTGCATTTAACCGATAGATAGGAAGTGCGCGTACTGTTCCACCTTTCACAGTTAAGCCTATGGCATTTTCAATATCAGCCATGGAATCCTTTATATTCACATTCTTAAAAGTGAAGAGCTCAATAGCAACCTTATCAGGTTCCTTTCCCACCTGAGCATACACAAGCTCCTTTGGGACTTCAGTTAAAGGAACTATTCTGTAAAGCCCTTGCTCTTCTACAAAACCAATGCCATTCAGTCTCAGGATTATCTCCATTATAGGCAGGACTTCATCACGAGGGATAGGGGTAACCGTCCTGAAAGTCACCCGTCCTTTAACCTTCGGATCAATAATATAATTAACCTTGAGCACTTCGCCAAATACTGTATGTGCAACCTCAAAGATATCTGCATCATCAAAAAAGAAGGTCACCGCGGCCTCCGATGCACGCATCCGAGGTGCCTTTGGTGGCTTCGGCGGAACAACCTGTTCGACAGGTCCGGCCTGTTCTGGCGCAGGCTGTTTAACCTCTGTTGGGGTTGGTGTTTCTGTGGGAGGTTGCACTAAAGCCCCTGTTTCACCAGGTTTTGATGACGTCGGTTCTGGTAGTATAGCTTTTGGAGGTTTTTTGTCATCGGGTTTTACAGTCCCCTGCTCTTGTTTCTCATCTGGTGCAGGACTTACTACAGCAGGCTCTTGTACTGGCGGTTGCAAAGGAGTTGCCCCCATTCCAAAGGAAGCGGTCTCTAACAGAAAAAGGATAAAAATAAAAAAAGCAGGATAAAAAATAAATCTTCTCACAAAAATCTCCTCCTTATTATAGTGCTTTAAAATAATGAATCCGTAACAGATTGTCAAGGCAGAGTTTCTATTGATTCTGAAAGCTTGAGATATTGATTCTCTCATGCCATAATTAATAGACTTAAAAATCTGTCAATACATTAACTGAAAGAGAATGAAAAGAGGAGGGCTTGTTGGAGCTTTACAGGCAGACAATTTCTGAGTTAAGAGACCTTCTTGATAGAAAAGAAGTCTCTGTTAAGGATATAGTCAGCTCTATTTATCAGAGGATAGATGCTGTTGAGGAGAAGGTAAAGGCATTTGTGACCATCACAGAGGATAAAGCTCTAAAGATGGCTGAAGATGCTCAGAAGAAGCTCGATTCTACTGAGAAACAAAGCAGCAAATCCTTGCTCGGGATTCCTATTTCGATAAAAGATAATATGTGCACTAAAGGCATCCGCACTACATGCTCATCAAAAATACTCTATAATTTTATCCCGCCGTATGAAAGCACGGTGACATCGAGACTCATCGAGCAAGGGTATGTCCTCATCGGAAAGACAAATCTGGATGAATTTGCAATGGGTTCATCAACAGAAAACTCAGGATTTCATGTTACAAGAAATCCATGGGATTTAGAGAGAGCACCGGGAGGTTCAAGCGGTGGCTCTGCTGCAGCAGTTGCGTCAGATGAATGCATTGCAGCACTCGGTTCAGATACAGGGGGCTCGATCAGACAACCAGCTTCTCTATGTGGAGTGGTAGGGTTGAAACCAACGTATGGTCGTGTGTCACGATATGGGCTTGTTGCCTTTGCCTCATCTCTTGACCAGATAGGGCCGATTACAAAAAACGTGAGAGACGCTGCGATTTTAATGAATATAATCTCAGGCCATGACCCGTTCGATTCTACATCAGCACCCCTGCCAGTGCCTGATTTTACCGCAGTCATCGGCAGTGACATAAAAGGGATACGAATAGGGATTCCGAGAGAATATTTCATCGAGGGAATGGATAAAGAAATAGATACTTCGATAAAAGATGCAATCAGAAAACTTGAATCACTTGGTGCAATTCCTGTCGAGGTATCTCTGCCCCATACCGGATATGCAGTTGCAACATATTATGTCCTCGCTACATCTGAGGCCTCATCTAACCTTGCACGATATGATGGCGTAAAATATGGCTTGAGGGCAGAAGGTAAAGACCTTATTGATACGTATATGAATTCAAGGGCACAAGGGTTTGGTGCTGAAGTCAAAAGGAGGATAATGCTCGGCACGTATGCCCTCTCATCCGGATACTATGAGGCATATTACAGGAAGGCACAACAAGTAAGAACGTTGATCAAAAAGGATTTTGAAGACGTCTTTAAGGTTGTTGATGTCATTGTCACTCCTACCTCACCAACTTCTGCATTTAACATTGGAGAAAAGACTGCGGATCCGCTTCAGATGTATCTCTCGGATATATTCACGATTTCGGTGAACCTTGCTGGAGTGCCGGGGATTTCTATACCCTGCGGATTTACGTCAAATAATCTGCCGATCGGGTTACAGCTTATCGGAAAACATTTTGATGAAGAGTCTATTTTAAAACTCGCCTCTGCATATGAACAGGCAACCGATTGGCACAGGAGAAGACCCCTCCTATGAAATACGAGGCAGTCATTGGGCTTGAGGTTCATGCACAGATGCTCACCGATACAAAGATATTCTGTGGCTGTTCCACAAAATTCGGCTCAGAGCCAAATACACAGACATGCCCAGTATGTATCGGGATGCCGGGCGTACTTCCTGTTCTGAATAAAAAAACACTTGAGTTTACTATAAAAACAGGTCTCGCAATGAACTGCAACATTCCTTCATATAGCAGGTTTGCAAGAAAAAATTATTTCTATCCTGACCTCCCAAAGGGATACCAGATAAGCCAGTACGAGCTTCCGATATGCGAGTATGGATATGTCGAAATTGTTAAGGACGTTGATACTATCTACGTCCTTAATGATGGAGAAACAAAAAAAATAGGCATTACCAGAATACACATGGAAGAAGATGCGGGCAAGAATATACACGAATCCGCCTCATCCGCCCGAGGCGGAGGATCAGGCGGAGGTAATTACAGCTTTGTGGACTTAAACAGGGCTGGAGTTCCACTTATGGAAATCGTCTCTGAACCGGACATCAGAAGTCCTGATGAGGCTGTAGAGTATATGAAAAAGCTAAGAACGATTCTGCGTTATCTTGGAGTTTGTGATGGAAATATGGAGCAGGGCTCTTTAAGGTGTGATGCAAATGTATCTGTGAAGCCTGCGGGACAGAAGGAATTCGGAGTGAAGACAGAGGTAAAGAATCTTAATTCTTTTAAATTTGTGGGAAAGGCCCTTGACTATGAGATAAGACGCCAGATAAAGGTCTTAGAAGATGGAGGAAAGGTTGTGCAGGAGACACGGTTATGGGACTCAGAGAGAGGAATAACCGAATCTATGCGGATAAAAGAAGAGGCACACGACTACAGGTATTTCCCTGAACCAGATCTTGTACCAATAGTAGTTGACCAGAGATGGTTAGATGAGATAAGAGCATCTCTTCCAGAGCTCCCTGATATAAAGAGAAAAAGGTTTGTATCAGAATACGGGCTTCCTGAACATGATGCTGATTTGCTCACTTCGGAAAAATCAACTGCTGAGTTTTTCGAAGAGGCAGTTAAACAAGGAGCTCATCCAAAAAATACAAGCAACTGGATTATGACAGGAGTTTTTAATTACCTTAAAGAACATGACAAAAAAGAGATAAGTGAAACGCTCCTAAAACCTATACATCTCGTTAACTTATCAAAACTTGTAGAAACAGCCGAAGTAAGTGGAACCATGGCAAAGACAACAATTTTATATGAAATTTTCGATACCGGTAAGATGCCCGAGGAAATCGTAAAAGAAAAAGGACTGGTCCAGATAAGTGACACAGGCGAGATAGAAAAAGCTGTTGATGACGTCATTGCAAAACATCCAAAAGAGTTTGAGAGGTTCAGGGCTGGTGAAGAAAAACTCATCGGATTCTTTGTCGGTCAGGTAATGAAAATGACCAGAGGCAAAGCAAACCCTCAGATGGTAAATGAGCTCCTGAAAAAGAAATTGTCATAGAACAACTTTACTTTGATTAAAATTTAAGGGCAGACATACTTAAAAACCTTTTCAAAGCAACAATATTTTATTATGATACACATGACAACCCCCCTAAATCCCCCCTTGGTAAGGGGGGATTATAGGGGGGTGCATTTTAAATAAAGGCATGCTGGCCATTATAAAGGACAATAAGGTGTTGCTGGAAAAGCTTTTTCAGCACATCTGCCCTTCAAAGAAAAAATTGTTTTGAAATTTGCAGGTTGACATAAATTGTGAAAAGGGGAGAATAACTATGGTGGAATTAGGACAGATTGACAGGCCAGATGCAGAAAGTTTTGCGGGTAAAAGAAAGCTCTATTGTGTCGCAAATGTCTATCCCATTGAAGATGCACCAGATGACTACAATGACCTTGTGAATAAATACTGGGATGATGTAGCTCAGCAGATAGAAAAGATTGAGGTTGCCGGGAAGATAAAAAAGATATTCTGTGAACTTATTTACCTGCAAGGTGATGCGGCACTCAATATATTGTCTAAGATTAATGAGCGAATCACCGAGATCATTAAAAAGAAGTTAGACGAGGGAAGCACTTTATTCCCATTGGAAAGTAAAGAAATATTTGGACCTTTTACAGACTGGGCCAACTGTCTCAGAGTTGTATTTACTAAAGAGGTGTTTACTAAAGTCCTTGAGTTTTATACTGAGTTTTCAAACAAAAGGCTTCAGCAGATCCTGAACGTAATAGACACGAACCTCTCGGAAGCAGAAGCAGGTCTGCTCATCATGAAAGACGAAGACAGGGTAAAGCTCCAGTTCACCCGAGACATAGAGGTATTTTTAGTCACACCTCCATCATATGACGACATCATGAGATGGTTCAGGGAGAGGTTTGGCAAGCAATCAGCAGAGTAGAGTAAGAAAATCAAACTTAATGTATTATAAAGTATATGGAGAGATGTCCGAGAGGCTGAAGGAGCACGACTGGAAATCGTGTGTGGGGTCTAAAAGCTTCACCGAGGGTTCAAATCCCTCTCTCTCCGCCATCCTGTTTTTTTGCAGCCAGGAAACGGCACTATGCAATAGATAGGTGTGAACCCCGTCAGGTCCGGAAGGAAGCAGCGGTAAACATTTTATCTGTGTGACATAGGACGTCGTTTCCTGGCTGGAGAAAGACAGGGAAGAAAAGACATGAGTTATTTAGTATTAGCAAGGAAATGGAGACCTCAGGGGTTTGATGACCTTATTGGTCAGGAACCCATAATCCGCATCCTTAAAAACTCAATTGATCAAGGAAAGGTTGCACATGCCTATCTCTTTTCCGGCCCGAGAGGCGTGGGGAAAACCTCCACTGCGAGGATACTCGCAAAGGCATTGAACTGTAAAGACGGACCAACATCTACTCCATGTGGTTCATGTATATTTTGTACATCAATAACCGATGGTTCTTCTTTCGATGTAATGGAAATAGATGGTGCATCGAACAACAGTGTGAACGACATAAGAGACCTCAGGGAGAGAGTAAAGTACGTCCCTTCTGGCGGAAGATATAAGGTCTATATTATAGATGAATCTCACATGCTCTCAGATGCCGCGTTCAATGCGCTCTTAAAAACCCTTGAAGAACCACCTCCCCATGTGATATTCGTCCTGGCGACAACCGCTCCGAAAAAGATACCTTCAACGGTACTCTCACGCTGTCAGCATTTACCCTTCAGGAGGATACCCAGCCAGAAGATAAAGGAAAGGCTTAAAAAAATATCAGATGAAGAGGGCATCACTATTTCCGGGCCAGCGATCGAAATGATCGCAAGGGCTGCTGATGGAAGCCTGCGGGACTCACTCACAATCCTGGATCAGATATCTTCCTTCTCATCTGAGATAAAAGAATCTGATGTGAAAGACCTGCTCGGGATTGCAGACTTCGGACTTCTCTCTCAGATTTCTATAGCATTGATCGAAGGCAATAGAGAGGAGATACTGAAGATTATAGGCGAGCTGGTTGAAAAAGGCACAGATATTAAATCGTTTACAAAAGAGCTCGTACAGTTCTTCAGGGACCTGTTAGTGGTAAGTGTGATGAAAAAACCCGAGGAGGTACTTGATGTAAGCAAAGAGGAGACAGAAGTAATAAATGATATTATCAGCAGGACATCCGAAGACCAGCTTACCCTTATACTCTCAGAAATAATGAAGACAGAGACTGATGTGAGAATTGCATCATCGCCACGGCTTGCCCTTGAGATGTCCCTCTTAAAGGCAAGTTTTTTGAGCGAGATGAAACCTCTCAAGGAGATTATGGAAAACTTAGAGTCCTATGGAGAAATGAAACACCTCGATACGAAAAAAAAACAGATCGAACCGGATCAAATATGGGAACAGGCAATAAAAAAGATTGATGCTCCTCTTGCCTCAAAATTATCACGGGCAAAGTTCACGCTCGCGGGAGATACCCTGACTATTATCTTTAATGGCACCGACTCACTTTTTGTTGACTCTATTAAAAAAAATATGGAAGCAATAAAACAGATTTTTTCAGAGGAACTTGGAACCAGGGTTACATTAAAGATAGAGACGGTAAAAGAAAATAAAATTACGAAAAAAGACCTTAAGGAAAAAGTACTGGAAGAGCCAATTATTAAAGAGGCTCTCGAGCTTTTTGAGGGAAGAATCGTAGATGTCACACCGATTGAACATAAAGAATAAATACAAAGATTATTCGTCATTCCCCGACTTGATCGGGGAATCCAGAAAATACTCCTGGCTGGATTGTCCGGTCAAGCCGGACAATGACAGAAATAAAAAACAAGGTAACCCTGTAGAAGTGCAAGTTAAATATGATAGACTGGGTTTGATATTTCTATAAACGGAGGATGATATGTCGAAAAAGATGCTCGGAGACTTAATGCGTGAGGCCCAGAGGCTTCAGACAGAAATGATGAAGATGCAGGAAGAGGCTAAGAAAAAAACCGTTGAAGCAACAGCAGGTGGTGGCATGGTTGTTGCCGTTGCAAGCGGCGCTGGTGAACTCATATCTTTAAAAATCGAAAAGGACGTGGTAAACCCTGATGACATCGAGATGTTACAGGATCTTATCATCGCTGCAGCAAATGAAGCGTTACGACGCGCACACGAGATGGTCAATGAGGAAATGTCAAAACTAACAGGAGGACTGCAGCTTCCAGGATTGGGAGGACTGGGAAGTTTGCTAAAATAATCAATCAGATGCACGATACATGATGCACGATGCATGACTCTCCTGTTCTTAATATCGCGTATCCTGAATCTTGCATCTTGTATCATTACTTAATTTATGGCACAGGGTATTATTGAAAATCTCATAACCGAATTAATAAAACTTCCTGGTATAGGGAGAAAGACTGCACAGAGGCTTGCATTCTTTATACTCGCGATGTCTGAAGAAGACGTAAAAGGTATATCAAGGGCAATCAATGAGGTTAAGGAAAAGGCACGGTTCTGCAGTGAGTGTTTTAATATTGCAGAGAATGAGATATGCAGCATATGCAGTAACAGCTCAAGGGACAGAAACAAACTCTGTGTTGTAGAGGAACCAAGTAATATACTCGTCATTGAGAAGTCAAAGGGCTTTAATGGGCTCTACCATGTCCTTCTTGGAGCACTCTCTCCGATAGATGGCGTGACTCCTGACAAGCTCAAGATAGAAAAACTCATCGAAAGGGTCAAGAAAAATGAGATAAAAGAGATTATTCTTGCAACGAATCCAAACACCAAAGGAGAGATGACCGCTCAGTATATAAGGGAACTATTAAAACCGTTCAATGTGAAGGTCACCCGTATCGCCTATGGCCTCCCCATGGGTGCAGACATCGAGTTTGCAGATGAGGTCACCATGAATAAAGCCCTTGAGGGAAGAAGGGAAATGTAACCTCTCCCATAATATAAGAAGTCAACCAGTAACCTGACAGCAAAGGACTATTTCTCATGAAAATCTCGGTGAAGGTTAAGCCTAATGCGAAGCAGGAACGTCTTGAGAAAATAGACGAAAAAAATTTCTCTGTCTGGGTAAAGGAAAAGCCTCAGGAAGGGAAAGCAAATCAGGCAGTAATAAAGATTCTATCTGACTATTTTGGTGTTGCCAAATCTGAGGTAATCTTATTGAAAGGCCAGACCTCAAGGCAAAAGATTTTTGAAGTGCAAACCACAACTATAATTCGTTCTTGACTGCTATCCTTAAGGTTAAATCTATCTTTTATTTACATTGTAATACAATATTGTATTATAATGTAATCATTATGAAGATTTATAATGAAAGAGATATCAAATACCCCGAGATCTCTACATAGTAATCAATTATTTTATTTCAGTTTCTTGCAGAGTTCTGCCACGCGAGCACCAAGTTTGAATGCATCAGAGGCTGTTCTCTCATCAGGTGCACCGACACAGGCAACCCCATAGTGGCCAGAGGCACTCATGGGATCTCCCACTATTATCATGCCGTAGATGAGCATGCATTGCAGTATGGACATGATGGTGGTCTCTTTCCCACCTGTATGATGTCCACCTGTGGCAAAGGCAGCTCCTACTTTGTTTTCCATCTTACTCCGTGTACCCACGAATTCATCAAAGACCCTCTTGAGATCAGCGGCCATGACTCCAAAATAGACAGGTGAACCAGCGATGATTCCCGCAGATCCCAGAAAATCCTCTCTGGTAACCTCCTTCGTACTCTTAAGAACTGCCTTTACTCCTGCTGATTCAACACCTTTAGCTACCTCTTTTGCGAGTTTCTTCGTATTACCTCCCTTAGAATAGTAAAGCACCAAAACCTGCATCATTATCCTCCTTTTATCGCCATCCTCACGATTGTTTATTGAAAAAATCAATGATCCTTTGAACAAGCAATTTCTTATCGTATACCATGGCTTCTTTTTCAGCCTCTTCAAAAAGAACTTTCTTTTTTATACTGGGTTGAGGAACATCTCTCAGTTCCAATTTTGATAACACATTCGGGGTATCGAGAAACCGTGAAACTTTATTAAATTGAGTGATACCACCCCTTGTGCCTTCATGATGCAATGAGAGGAAAAGGTGTTTTCTCGCCCTGGTAATGGCCACATAAAATAGACGGCACTCTTCCTCAATCTCATCCTCGTGATCTAAGGCAAAGCTCACCGGCAACACTCCATCCGTGAGACTTATTAAGAATACACACTCCCATTCCAGACCTTTTGCTGAATGGATTGTAGATAAGGTGAGCGGCTTTTCCTCTTCCTTCGTTTCCGGTTCAACTCTCCAGACCCCTCTTTCAGGTGGTTCAATTGCAAAGTCCTCTAATAGTTCTTCCAGTGAATCATATCTCATTGATATCTGTCTCAATGCTTCTAAATCATTGAGTCTTAAGTGCCAATCATCAAATTTGTCTATTAATATCGGATCGTAATACTCAAGAATAATGCCGAATTTTTCTCCCACATCTATTTTTTCATCACAAGCTTCCCTTAATGCTGACGCCAGTTTTGCCAACCCCTCAGAATATCTGAACCCTTTATTGTATTTATGAAACACTGTGTCCAGAATCTCGCTAAGTGATACAGACGTGATAATTTCTTCCAAAATTCGCTCTGCTGTCCTCGGACCTATTCCTTCAATAAGCATGAGTACCCGATTCCAGGCCAGCTCATCTTTTGGATTTGCGATTACTTTAAGATGTGCCATCACGTCTTTTACATGAGCTGTTTCATAAAATTTCAGTCCACCGAATACTTCATAGGGGATATTTCTCCTGCTTAATTCAGCCTGAAGGGGGATCGAGAGATAGGAAGAACGAAACAGAACGCACTGGTGGCCTAACACAATACCCTCATCCCTCTGTTTTTTGATCTGCTCTGCTACCCATTCAGCTTCTTCATACACATCCTTGAAAAATAGTAAGTGCGGCTTCTCGCCTATCTGCTTTCTTGCTGAGATAAGACATTTGGAATATTTATTTTCCATGTTTTCAAGCACCGCATTCGCAACGTCTAAAATAGACTGGGTACTTCTATAATTTTCTTCCAGTTTGATTATCTTGCATTCCGGAAATTTTTTTGGGAACTCCATGATATTTTCATGAGACGCTCCTCTAAACCCATAGATACTTTGTGCATCATCTCCAACCACCATCACATTCTTGTGACTCTCCGCTAATAAATAAGTGATGTCTCCCTGTAACTTGTTGGTATCCTGATACTCATCAACCATTATGAATTTATATTTTTGGGAAAGGCGGAGTCTGATATCTTGATTTTCCAACAGGAGCGTGAGGTAAATGAGTAAATCATCATAATCCAGGTAGTTTTTCTTAATCTTATATTCCGTATATGCTTTTCTCAGATTTTCTATATCAGGGGCATATTCGAGAAAATGAGGGTATTCTTTTTTCAGTACTTCACTCACAGAGATATTTTTATTGACGGACATGCTAAGGATATTCTTCAACGTATCTTTTCTCGGAAATCTTTTTTCTTTCTCGAAGAAACCGAGCCTCGTACAACATCGGTGAATCGCTTCTTCGGCATCACCTTCATCAAGAACAGAGAATGAATCAGGGAATCCCATGGCTTTTGCATATTTTTTTAATACCTTGTACGCAAATGAATGGAACGTACCACCTTCGACATTTTTGCATCTGGGGTCATGCTTTGCAGCACGTGCGAGCATTTCATGAGCAGCTCTTCTTGTAAAGGTTAAAAGCAGGATAGAATTTGGACTCATTTTGTTCTGTACAAGATGTAAGACCCGATATTCGATAACTCTTGTTTTACCGGATCCCGCACCCGCAATAACAAGAACAGGTCCGTGGATTGTCGTAACCGCAGCAAACTGCGAAGGATTCAGTTGTCTTTTGATATCAACCATTGCTATTCCTTATCTTGCCATTCCAAGGGCATCTCTGGTCATTCTCTCAGCTGTTTCAAACACAGCCTGTTTGCCCTCTTCTGTTCTTGCTTCTATATAAAACCTTACTTTAGGCTCAGTGCCTGACGGTCTTATCATAAGCCATGAGCCATCATCAAAAACCAATTTTATGCCGTCCTCGGTTATCACATTCTTCACAGTCCTGCTGATCTTCCCCATAGGAACGACAGTTCCTTTCTTATAATGTTCCCCGATAACCGAAATCTTTTTTATAAGAGGTTCTCCCACAAGGGTCGGATCCACAGAGATGCCTGAACGGTCAGGATAGTAGTATCCGAATTCATCCATTAAGTCCTTGAGATACTCACTCAGATTCTTGCCAGTAACTGCCATCATCTCTATGGCAAGAAGTAGACCAAATATGGCATCTTTTTCGAGTATGTGGTTATATGCTGATATACCGTCTGACTCTTCAAAGGCAACTATCGCCCTTTCACCGCCTATGGCGGAGGATGTTTTGAGCATATATGGCCTGAAGTTTTTAAATCCGACCTTTGTTTCCTTTACAGGCACTCCCAGTTTCCCTGCGATTGCATTCACAAAATTGCTCGTTCCGACTGATTTTGCGACAACACCGGGAATCTTTTTATGTACATGAAGAAAATGGAATGCCATTGCTCCGAAATAGTTCATCGGTATCTGTATGCTTCCATCAGCATGCCTGATACGGTCACCATCAGGGTCCATCACTACACCGAGTTTGAATCTCGCATTGCTCTCCTTCAAGACTTTTTCAACTCCCTGCATATTTTTCTCAGAAGGCTCTGGAGCGATACCACCAAAAAGAAAATCTTTCTCTGTTCTCAGATATTTTATATTTTTGCATTCACCGAGAATCCTCTCAATGCGTCCCCTTGTTGAACCGTGCACATTATCAACACAAATAATGCAATCTTCCCTGTTTACAAAATCACGGATCTTCTCGATATCCAGTGTCTTCCTCTCTTTTATAAATTGGATATAAAGCCCGGTAAGGTCTATTTTTTCTCCCTTCTCAGGTTTTACCGGTTTAATAATAGACAATTTATCCATCATCCTGTTCGAGATCTCTTCAATTTTCGTCGTAATCTCAGTGCCTGCAGGGCCTCCATCCGAAGGGTTGAACTTGAAACCAGAATAGTTTGCAGGGTTATGTGAAGGAGTGAGGTTAATAGAACAGGCTGCATGTACCATCTCAATACCTGCTGAAAACTCCGGCGTAGGAGCCTCTCCTGCATACCATGTTTTGATTCCGTCTTTTTGAAGAAGCCCTATAACTTCCATGGCAAACTCAGGGCCGAGAAAACGATTGTCGTGTCCGACAATAACTCCACGTTTTTGAATCTCCTCAAAGCCTGATACTCCCATTGCCTTCATCACAGAACTGTTATTGCCTTTAAACATTTCTATAATAGCTGAGGTCACCCCACGCACATTGTTGAAGGTGAAATCAGATCCTGTTTCACCCCGCCATCCAGATGTGCCGAATACTACATGTGTAGGGTTTGTGTTCTCTCTTGCGAATTTTTCTATGACAGACAGTAATCCCTTGTTTCTAAGAACATCTGACATTATTGCTTTCCAGCAAGAGGCAGCATTCTCAAATCTCTGGGTCATTTACCCCTCCTTCAATGAATGTAATTAACCACTACCTTTAAAGAATATATTACTCAAAGCATTAATCGAAAACAGAATTGGAGGCATGGATTGATTCTTCAGTGGGAGATTAATAAAAAAGCACCGCCTTTATTTTTTATCATTTAAATAATCACCGAGGAGTCCCCTGCTGTGTTCGTTCTCGTGGCAGTAAACGCAGAGATTTTCCCAGTTAGATCCGTCGAGAGGATTATGAAGGCGATTTCCGTCTTTATGATGTACGGTAAGAAGATGCCTGTCCTTAAAATCAAACTCCCTTCCACATTTCGCACAGATAAGGCCGTGAATCTTCAGGGACCTCTCTCTGTAATCAATGGCAGTGGTACTATCCTTTTTTAATTCTTTCACGATATCGGCAACAGATTTATCACTGGCTGTCTTTTTATATCGTGGTCTCTCGTATCTTCCGTAACGCTTCTCGCTCATTGCTCACCTCTCTATAATTTAAAACAAAGGCAATCTAAATTCAATTATTCTCATTGCTAAGATAACAACAATTTTTCTTAGATAAGAGTAGAATGCTTATATTTCCTAAATCTTCAGTTTCTTTAAATTCTCAGAAACAATAGCAGGGAACTTTTTTGCATAGTTTAAAATAAGATTCCTTGATAAAGGTTTAAGGTTCAATTCATCCAGGTCCAGAGTTGTCTTTCCTTTCGTACTCATATACACCAGATCAAGAAATGCTTTCTCTGGTCTCGCAATATATACACCATCTTTTAGCTCAAAGCCAAAAAACAGTTCTTTCTTTATCTGTCTGAACTCTACTAACCGATTGAGGAGCGTTATTTTTTTTGTCTTTTTTGTCGTGGCAAACGTGAGTGCATATGGTATGAGGGTTAATATCCCATATTTTGAAAGAGCAGATTCAAAGGATAAATAGCTCGGTACATACAACTGTGCAGCTATCTTCTCCACTGGAATAGTTCCTTCATTCAGGACATACACTCCTTTTGTAATCCTTTCGAGGATTCCCTTTTTTACCCATCTATTTAAAAATACATATAGACTATCTCTTTCAAGAGAGGTAATCTTTTCGAGGTCATAAATGGTATAGTAAGATTTACCAATTTTCCTCAACGTTTTAATAAACTCAATGTCTTTCATTATAAATTCTCAATTACATTCCAATAGGCAGAAGGAAGATATTTTCTTAAGTCCCTTCTTAACACCTTTTTAGATAAAGCAACTTGAGGTTTTGAATAAGGGATTTTTAATCTCTGACATAGAAACCATATATCAAAAAAATCCTTTGGTTTTGCTCTCCCCTTTACACAGTCAAGTTTGTCTTTATATATTTGTTCAAGCTGTGCAACATTACCAACTACCTGAAAAAGAGATGAAGGTGAACTGATCAGTCTTAATTCATATTCATAGCTCTTTAAAATCCGTCTTGAAATTTCGATCTTAATCCTGAAAGGCATCGGCAGATAGCTCTGGGTAATCTTAATCTCTGAGAGATAGGTGTAATACTTTTCAGCTACATCTGTCAGTGAAGCTTCTTTATATGGCAATACCAATTTTTTGATGAACCCTTCAAACTTATTTTTGAAAACATCCTTTGTGAGGGAAAAGTCTAAATCTTCAGAGAATCGTGGTGAACCGTAAACAAGTCTGAGGGCAGTACCTCCCTTAAATATAAGATACTTCCCATAGGTTGACTCAAAGAGTCCTTTTAAAAATAAAATCTCCCAGGATTCCCGCACTATCTGGGTAATATCAATCTTCGATTCACCAGACAATTTTTCTGCTATGCTTTGTTCCATTATTCTTAACAAATATGTTAAGAATTTGAGAACATGAAGTCAAGACTTTTACTTAAATGGGCGAGGACATAAGCTACAAAACAAGATAACAAACTACGGAATTAAAAATAAAAAGCATATAGAATTTTCAGAAATAACTTTAAGCTATAATATTTTTAAGGTGAAGTGTTTTGAAAAAGAAACCGAAAGAACCTTTTATCCCTCCTGAAAGGCATGAGACTACCCGTCAGAAAATAATCTCTGTCCTTGAGGGGCAGACTCTTTCTGCGAAGGACATATCTGCTAATGTCATGGTCTCTGAAAAAGAGGTGTATGAGCATCTTGAGCATATCCAGAAGACTCTTAACAAAAAAGACCGTAATCTCATTATCATACCTGCTGAATGTAAAAAATGCGGCTTTGTATTCAGAAAAAGGGACAGGCTTAAGAAGCCCGGTAAATGCCCTGTATGCCGAAGTGAATCAATACAGGAGCCACTCTTTTCAATAAGGAAACACAGTTAGTCTGTTTAAATCGAAAAATGCAATAGAGCAGGCATAGGTGCAGAAAAAGCTTTACCAGCAGCACCTTTGTAAGACATTTAATATCCCAGTAGCATGCATTTTTTCAGACAACAAGGACTGATATCCTTTAATACCCAAATTCTGCTTTGTAAAGGTTTTTATGTGCCTATGCCTGCTACAATTATCAGAATAATGCATTATTCTGGTTAAATCGAAAGCCTCCTTTCAGATATCCCAGCAAATAATTTCAGCTTCTCCATCATCGAGGCAAAACTTGACGGTGTCAAAGATTGCGGACCATCAGAAAAAGCATGTTCAGGATGAGGATGTACCTCGATCATCAGGCCATCTGCACCAGCAGCTATCGCAGCAAAAGACATGGGAGCCACATACCTGTAATTTCCTGTTGCATGGGATGGGTCAACTACAACAGGCAGATGGGTCTTCTCC
>Ga0194125_10006448_pt1 | contig 17308 bp, 13 predicted proteins | sample TA2KigC250mmetaG_FD_148626 | JGI IMG/M metagenome (GOLD analysis project Ga0194125, IMG submission 148626) | Freshwater microbial communities from Lake Tanganyika, Tanzania - TA2015034 Kigoma Deep Cast 250m | ecosystem: Environmental > Aquatic > Freshwater > Lake | place: Tanzania: Lake... | reverse complement strand
GTCCAAAAGTCCTTTCATTTTCCCCCCTTTGCTAAAGGGGGGGTCAGGGGGGATTTGTCAGTATTTGTTGAGGGTTAATCAATAATTCCACGTAGTAGGATTAATCATAGAGAAGAAAAGGACACCCTTGGAGTGGGGCAAGCCCAGGTCCGATCCACTCAATCGGTGCCACGCCCTCCGGCCTTTGCGGTAGCGGCGTACAGTCTGCTGCTCCTGGCCGGCCTTAAGTCGTTTGGACCAGGGCGTCCCGAGAGTTTTATGGCCCTCCCGAAGCGGCGAAAAAATGCTAAACGCGCTTCGGCGTTGGACCTCATCACCTTGCTCCGGAAAGAAATCAATGAAAGCCGTTGTCCGGACAGGCTGAGAGAAAAAATCGCTCAAAATATGGCACCTTACGCTTGGGCCTAATAAAGAAATGTCCAAAGTCCAGGGCCAAGCTGAGCTTGGCCGGTAACGCATTCACAAACCGGCAATGATACGGTCAGGGGCGGCGGTGCTCCATGAGGTTCGTCGTTCAGGCTCCTGCCCCCGGGGCGGCCTGGGCGGTGAAGCCGATACCCAGGGCGGCGGGAATCAGCAAGGCATAGCACAGACCCCCGATAACCAGGGTGCAGTTAATCCCCCAGGCAATGCTCAGGGCTACCGTGGTGCCGGCCCCCAACACGCCGGCGATGCCGTTCATGCCCCAGAACCACGGCGTCGGCGCGGGGTCCACGGCAGACACCAGGCGCATGCCGGTGGGAAAACCGAAGCCCATGAGCAGTCCCGCCGGCGCAATGACGGCCACGCTCAAGGCGCACCTGGTTAACAAGTCCGCATGGTCGTAAGAACTTAACAGTTGCGGCAGCCAGGAGGGGAGGACGGCAAGATAGGCAGCGGTCAAGACGGACCAGATTACAAACTTGAAGCCGCTGTCGAGGGGATGGCGGTCGGAGAGCAGGCTCCCCAACCCGGTGGTGAGGATCAGGCTGAAGAGAACCACGCTGAGGGAATAAATGGGATGCCCCAGGAAGACGCTCATCCGCTGCAACAGGCCGATTTCGATGGTCATGAAGCCGATGCCGATCAGAAAGAAGTACGATGTGCCGGTGATGATCAATCTGGCTCCCACGTCTTGCAGGGCAGAGCGCAACGGCATGACCAGGGTGACGAGCACCAGCCCCAGGGAAACGATGAGGATCAGGAGGAGAGTGGCCGCGGCCAGGAGATTGCCGCGCATCAAGCCGGGAGGGGTCTCCTGCAACAACATTTTGAAAACTTGCACCGGCCGGTAGAACGGCAACTGGTTGAAAAAGAACGGCCGGTCGTCAACCGGCGGTTTCAGGTCCAGTTCAAAATCTCTGGTATGGTGCTCCAGTTCCTTCAGGGTCCTGGCTTGAAAAATGGCCTGCAACACCTTTGACTGCGGCTGGGAATGGGGGCTGACAATCACCTGATACTGGTAGTGGGCCACGGCCTTTTCCAAGGCGGCAAGATCCTGGGGTGAAAAAGGGGCGGGGGACAGGAGGAGAGTGGCAATATTTTTAGCCGACGCCACAAATATATGACGCCGGGGTTCCTTCACCCCCAGCTCCAACAGGGTGGCCACGGCCAAGCTAATGATACGGCTGGTTTCATTCACCTGACCGGGACCATACCAGCGGCTGACGGTAAACACCCCGTGGGGGGTGAGGCGGGAAAGGAAAAGTTTCCAGGCTTCCACCGTGTACAGGCCGTTTTCACTCAGGGTGAAAGCCCCGGCGCCGGTGGCCGCCTCCGTGTCGGTGAGGGTCATCTGGATAACATCAAAGGTTTCGGGGGTGCGGGCCAGCCAATTGCGCGCCTCATCAACGATGAAGCGGACGGATTTCAGGCGGGCGAGGCCGGCAAAGTCAGAAAACTCAGGGTCAGCCGTTAACAATTGGATAAAGACCGGGTTGATCTCGATGCCGGTGATGTCCCGCAGGCCGAAAACCCAGGCGGACAAAACATCCCGGCCACCGCCGACGCCAATGATGGCGGCGCGCTGTTGGTTCGGCAAAAAATAGGCCAGATTGGTTACATCATATTTGAAGTAACCGGCCTCGGCCACATCACCGCGGAAGCGGTACATGCTGGTGGAGGCAAACCCATCAATCTCCATATATTTCCTTTCCACCACCAGCCCCGGAGGTAATTGGGGCGACGGTCCCCAGATCTGCGGCGCTTCCTTCCGGGATTCCTTAAAAATCGTCACCCGGGAGAAGGAATTCCATTTCTCCACCACCGAGGAGCCCCGGCCTTCCACCCGATCTTTCACGAAGATAGGCTGGAGCCCATAGGGAATGAGGCCGTTCACGGTGGCAAACAGCGCCAGCAGAATGAAAATCCTGCCCTGATGGCCAAGACCCGAGGCCAAGGGGGGCCGTGTCTCCGGGACTCCCCCAATGCCGGACCCGGCGAAAAACCAGGCGCCGGCCGCGGCCAGAGCTCCCACCCAGATGACCGCCGAGGGACCATCGGTGAGGTTGAGCAGGAACAACACCCCCAGGCAGCCCACCGCCGCCCCCAAGAGATCGACCCCATAAACCCGGCCGATGGGGTAGGGGCTGCGGGTAAGAGCCAAGCCGATGGTGGCCCCGGAAAAAAAATAAGGGACGGCCATGGACAATGCCAGGAAAACCCAGACGATGATACCGGTGAGGGAAAATGTCAAGGTCAACGTCAGCGCCAATTGCATTCCCAGCGACAAGACCGTAGTAATGGCAAAGGCGGTGCTGAAATAAGCCAAGTCATATGACATGGTTTTTTGGGTATACCGATCTCGCTTTAAAAATATCCAGACAGAACCTGCGGTTAATCCACACATCGCCATGCTGATGGCAAAAAACGCCAGGTGATACCATGATATCACCGACAGGATACGTGTTTCTATTAACTGGAGCATTAATGTGGAGGAAGTGATAAGGAATACACCAGCGTAAAATTTAAGGCGCGCCATCATAAATTGTGCCCTCTATTAACTCGTTCCTGGACTGGTCTACAATTTCTTTGGACACCGATTTAGGTAAATTAGGAGATCCCAAGGAGGTGTCCCCATGGTGAAAGGTGGTGGTTATCTTGCAACCGATCAGGGAAAACCCTCTTCCTGTTTCATCAGGTTAAATTACACAGGTGTTCCGGCAACCGGCGTCACGCAGAGCTCATGCACAACTTTTTTACCTCGTTCCCAAGTTGCTCTTGGGAATGACCCTTTGGGCCAAACCGGGCCTGGCCGGCACAGGGCAACAGGCGGGAGGCGCGGCGCTTTCCCGCCTTAGGGTTCCGCGGTTCTCGTAGGTCTCACCCTTCCCCGTGGAGGATGAAGGCCGCCCAGAAGAAGGGTTGGGGGTATTTGGCCTTGATGGCCCGGCGGGCCAGGGACAAGGCTTCGGCCCGGGGTTTGCCTTCCTTGACGTGGCGATAGAAGAGAGCCATGTACTCCACTGTTTCTTGGGAGGCCACCGGCCAGAGGCTCACCACCACGCTCCGGGCCCCGGCGTGCTGGAAGGCCCGGGCGAAGTTGACCACCCCTTCCCCTTCCATGACCCGGCCCCGCCCGGTGAGGCAGGCGGACAGGACCACCATCTCGGCCCTGAGCTTCAGGGCCAGGACCTCTTTTCTGTCCGGGGCGCCGGGCGCTGCCTAAAGGCTGCGGCTACCAAGATAACCATGCAGCGGGGGGCTCTGCCCGCCGCCAACCCCTGACAAGGGGGCGCGGTGCGCACCTACACGGGGGCCGGAACATCAGAGGATCGGCAGGGTGCGCACCGCGCACCATGATATTTAGGAAACCATAATGTTTTGGCGGAAGTTTTGCAGGGAGCTCTCGGGCTTCAGGCTTCCGTGGGCGTCTCCTTGCCCCGGAGCTCCTCGGAGCTCAGGGCGAAGGCGGGCCCGGCGGTCAGGGCGGTGCCGTCCCAAAAGTCCCGGCGATAGCGGTAATAGGAGTGCAGACGGCCCAGCGTTTTAGTCATGCGTAAAAGGTGTTGGTCATCCAACCGCTCCAGACAGTTCTGGAAAAAGACCAGGAAGGCCGCGGGCAGGTAGAACCCTTCCTTGCCGATGCTTCCCTTGAATTCCAGGGCGAAATGACCGTCCTGAAATCGGATAAAGTCCGCCGTATAGGCCTTGTAGCTCTCCGGCAGGGGATGGTCGGTAAGGCGCAGCTCCCCCAGGGGCAAGCGGGGTCGGAGGGGTGGGCCCGGTGGCGCCAGCATCTTGTCCACGACCTGGCCCAGAAAAGCCATCAGCTCCTGGGCCACCCGGGGTTCGTGCAGCTCTGCCAGCTCGTACAGGATGCGGGCATAAAAATAGACGGCCAGGGCGATGGTGTCCTCCTCCCGGTCGCCGCCGTCGAACCAACTGACGGCGGCAGCCACCTGGTCGTCCTGGGAAAAAGCGATGTCCACCCTGGCTTTGAGGGTGCCCCGGTGGCGGCGGAAGCGGGCGAGCAGTCGTTTGATCATGGCGGCGGCGCAGCGCTGGCCACGGGTCCCTCCACCACGCTGACGGTGTAGCCGTAGCGGGACAGGGCCAGCTTTTCGGGCATCTCGAAAAAGATCACGGCAAAGGCTTGTTTCTCCCCGGGGCGGACCACCTTGATGCGGGAGCGGCCTCCCGGAGTGTCCAGCCAGCGCTCCAGCTCCTCGGGGGCCAGCCTTTGCAGCTCCTCGTCGGTGAAGGAACTGCCGGCGAAGAAGAGTCTCTCTTTCAGCGGTTGGTTCTGGGGGTCGGTGAGCGTGGCCTTGAGACGGACCGGCCCCCGGGGCTTTTCACCCCGATTGTGCACTTCCCCGGCGATGACCAGGAGTCTCCCCCCTCTGGGGCTGACCAGACCCTGGAAGCGGGTTTCCCCACCCACCACGGCCAGCTCCTTAAGATCCCGGGGGGGAGGCTCCGTGGCCGGGGGGTGGACGGTGGTCAGGGGAGCATCCGGCGCGGCTGCCTGGTCTCTTTTCTGGTGCTTGAGGTACCATCCCAGCCCGCCGCCCAGGGCCAGGCCGAGGATTGCCGCCGCCGCGATGAGCAGGAAGAACCCCCCCCGACGGGGCGGAACTTCCTCCGGGCCGGCTGCTGCCGCTGCCGACAGAGGCGCCGCCTCGGCAGGAGGCGACCCGGCGGCCGGGGTCTGGGGGGCATCGGGGCGCAACTCGGCCCGGTCGCCCAGGGAAGAGGCGGACGCCCCATGGCCTGCCCCGACGGCTTCATCGTCCGCCGGCAGGGTCCAGACCGGGGGGAAGCTTTCTCCCACCTCGCCCTCTGCGGAAATCTGAAAAAGGTGCTGGCAGCGGGAGCACCGGACCTTGGTCCATGCTCCCGTGAGCCGGTCTTCACTCAGACGAAAGCGGGTATGGCAGGAGGGACAGGCAATCACCATATGTGAAGAGCCCGGAATTACTTGGTAAAAACCTAATGCCTACTATTACCTTAGCCAATAGTGGATAAAAAGTCAAATATTTCCCCGCAGGCGGGTCCTCGTCAGGATGGAGAAGGAAGCCGGGGCGCGCCGCTCCTCCACCCTTTTCTCTCACGGTATTTTCTTAAAGTGATTTGTCAGGAGGCCGATAAGGAATATGAGGCCGGACCGAGAGGGGGAGGGGAAGGCGTCCGGAGGGCCTCAACGCTCCACCGGGACGGTTGAAAGGAGTGACATCGCACCGCAGCCATGAAGATCAACGACATTCACGGCCTTGGCATCGAAAACCTGCAACCCAGCCAGACGCAAGGGGTGTCGCCCGCGTCGGCGCACCGCCCTGCGGTGTCCAACGACGGCGGCGTCGACGTCATCGAGCTTTCGGACAAAGCCCGGCTGATGCAGAAGGCCGGACAGGCCATCGCCGAGGCCCCCGAGATCCGACCCGAGAAGGTCCTGAGGCTGCAGGACGCCGTGCAGCAGGGCGCCTATCAGGTGGATCCTCAGAAAGTGGCCAACAGTATCATCGCCCACCTGCTCCAGGAATAATGCCTCTTGCCGTCGGCACAGGCGAGCCGCGCCGGCCGCCACCGGCGGCAGGCAGCGGGCCGGGGAGAATCTCCCCGGCTTTTTTTGTGGCGGCAGCAGTGCTGTCCGGTAGGGATTTTGCAAGTGCCTGGTTTTAAAGCTCCCTCCCCACAGTGGGAGGAGGTGGGGGAGGGGAAACTTTTCATGCTTTGCGGGTGAGCCCCAGGTCATGCGTAACTGCTATGAAAAGTTTGTCGGCATTGGGCGTTATGTGTTCTATTATCAAGGCCTTGAGGCGGGCACGGAGGCCCGCCCCACCCAACTTTTCATGCTTTGCGGGTGGGCCTCAGGCCCATGAGGAACTGTCTTGAAAAGTCCTTGGTGGCGCCGGCATCTTGCCGGTGCAGCGCACCGGCTGGAAGCCTGTGCTACTGAATCCGAGTTTCTGGTTTTTTCAACAAGAATTTATCTGTATCTTATTGATTTGGCAAAGTAATTGTATCATTTTTCGGTTTGGTTCCGGCCTCCAGGCCGGGATGTGCCACCAAAGACAAAGGCGGCGGGCAGGGACGCCCGCCCCACCGGATTTTTCATATGTTACGGGTGGGCCGAAGGCCCGTGCGCTCCTGCTGCTTCAGAGAACGGTGTGCGGGGCGGATGTCATCGATTTTATTTAAAGAACCTCTTTAAATCGGACCAGGCGAACGGCGGGATGCGCTTCCCTTTCCCGCCCTACGGCCCTGCTTCCCAAGCGGTGCGAAACTCCAAGGGAGTCAGGTGGCGCAAGCTGCTGTGAGGCCGCTCTTCGTTGTAATACTGCCGCCACCCACGGGTGATGATCCTGGCTTCGGCCACGCTGTGAAACGTCTCCTGGTTCAAGCATTCATCCCGGAACTTGTCGATAAAACTTTCTCTTTAGGCGTTTTGCCAGGGACTGCCGGGATCGATGTAGTGGGTCTTAACCCCGCACTGGGCCGACTACTCCTTGATGGCCGCGGCCACGAATTCCGGGCCGTGGTCGCTCCGCAAATAGACCGGTGCGCCCCGGTGGGCGAACAGCCGGCTCAGCGCGGCGATGACTGCCTGGGCCGGCAGGCTGCGGGTTGGCCAGGAACGGGGTGGCGCCGGTGCTGCCGAAGACCGTCTGGCTGGAGCCCCCGAAAGCCGCGCCGATGCCGGTCCTCGGCTCACGGCTCACTGCCCGCCGATTTATTCTCCTTCGCCTCCCTGCCGATACAATGGAAAACAACTGGACCATTACCTGTCGCCCATGTCTGCAGATCCCTCCAGTTCATCCTTGGAGCTCTCCAACGCGGATCTCTTCGGCCCCTTGCAAGCGCTGGTCGTTGACGATCTACCCCTGGTCCGCCGTCTCCTCCGGGAAATGCTCCGTCACCTGGGGGTCACTGCCCCCATCTTCGAAGCCCCCGATGGTCTGGAGGCCTGGACGATCATCCAGCAGTCATCACCTGACCTCATTATCTGCGACGTCAATATGTCCCGCATGGACGGCATGCAACTTCTCCAAACCTTGCGGGCCTCGCCGCGCCATCGCCATATCCCCTTCCTTCTCATCACCGGGGAAATCTCCGAAGACTTGGTCTCCGCCGCTCTCTCCAGCGACCTGGACGGATACCTCATGAAACCTTTCCGGCTTTCCACCCTGGAAAACCGACTGCGGACCATCCTGCTCCCCATGCATCTCCGTCGCTTCCACGCTCAGGCCCCCCGCCAACCCTCTTCCACCCCGGACCATCAGCCCGCCCCCTTCATCCCGGAGCAAGACTGAGTTTGTCTTTACCTTTCGCCTGCTTCGGCCCCCAGACCTCCGGCTTCGACCCTCAACCGCAAGATTCACCTTGCATTTTCCTTAAAGGAGCATAAAATATAAGAGGGACTTTGTTTTCATTTCGCGCCCCTAGTGCAAGGTCGAACATGAACAACCGCCTCAGCCCCTTCTATAAAAATATCGCCCTGTGGCTGCTCATCAGCCTGGTCATGATTTTTCTGTTCAATTACTTCAACACCGCCGAGCAGCACCGCGTCAAGTCCACCCTCAGCTACAGCCAATTTCTGGAGCTGGTGAAGAATGGGAAGGTCAAAAGCGTCACCCTCCAGGGCGATGAGATCGCCGGGGAACAACTGGACGGCAAGCATTTCAAGAGCTACGCCCCTCCCGACCCCAACCTGGTGAAACTCCTCCAGGAAAAGAAGGTGGAAATCACCGCCAAACCCAAAGAGGATTCGCCCTGGTACACCACCGTCCTGATTTCCTGGCTGCCCATGCTCCTCCTCATCGGCATCTGGATCTTCTTCATGCGACAGATGCAGTCCGGCGGCGGCAAGGCCATGTCCTTCGGCAAAAGCCGCGCCCGCCTCATGACCGAAAACTCCGTCAAGGTCACCTTTAAGGACGTCGCCGGCGTCGAGGAAGCCAAAGAGGAAGTGGCCGAAGTCATCGAGTTCCTCAAGGACCCCAAGCGCTTCACCCGCCTGGGCGGCCGCATCCCCAAGGGCATCCTTCTGGTGGGCGCCCCCGGCAGCGGCAAAACCCTCCTCGCCCGGGCCATCGCCGGGGAGGCCAACGTCCCCTTCTTCAGCATCAGCGGCTCCGATTTCGTGGAAATGTTCGTCGGCGTCGGCGCCGCCCGCGTCCGGGACCTCTTCATCCAGGCCAAAAAAAACGCCCCCTGCATCATCTTCATCGATGAAATCGACGCCGTCGGCCGACATCGCGGCGCCGGCTTGGGCGGCGGACACGACGAACGGGAGCAGACCCTGAACCAACTCCTGGTGGAAATGGACGGCTTCGAAGCCAACGAGGGCGTCATCCTGATCGCCGCCACCAACCGACCCGACGTCCTCGATCCCGCCCTCCTGCGACCCGGTCGCTTTGACCGCCAGGTGTTGGTGCCCGCCCCCGACCTCAAGGGCCGCGAAGCCATACTCCAGGTCCACACCCGCCGCACCCCCCTGGCGCCCTCCGTCAACCTCTCCGTGCTGGCCCGCAGCACCCCGGGCTTCTCCGGCGCCGACCTGGAAAACCTGGTGAACGAAGCCGCCCTCCTGGCCGCCCGGGTCAACAAGGAAATGGTCACCATGGAGGACTTCGAGCAGGCCAAGGACAAGGTCCTCATGGGCTCCGAACGCAAAAGCCTCATCCTCAGCGAAAAGGAACGCCTCAACACCGCTTACCACGAGGCCGGTCATACCCTGGTAGCCAGGCACCTCCCCGGCACCGACCCCATCCACAAGGTCACCATCATCCCCCGGGGCCGCGCCCTCGGCGTCACCCAGCAGCTACCCCTGGACGATCGCCACACCTACTCCAAGGACTACCTCCTGGCCACCCTCACCGTCCTCATGGGCGGCCGGGCCGCCGAGGAACTCATCTTCCAACAGTTCACCACCGGCGCCGGCAACGACCTGGAGCGAGCCACCGAACTGGCCCGCAAAATGGTCTGCAACTGGGGCATGAGCGACGAACTGGGACCCCTCACCTTCGGCAAGCGCGACGAACACATCTTTCTGGGCCGGGAAATTCAACAGACCAAGGATTTCAGCGAGGACACCGCCCGCATCATCGACGCCGCCATCAAAAACCTGGTGAATCGCGCCTATGGGCGCGCCATGGACATCCTCTCCGCCCACACCGTCCAACTCCAGGCCCTGGCTCAGGCCCTCCTGGACAAGGAAACCCTGGACAGCCAGGAAATCGAAAACCTTATCTCTTCCTGTTCACCTGCCGACGCGGCTCCGGATGACCAGACCGATCTGCCCCACCCCACCCTCCAGGTTCAGCAGGCGTGAGCGTCACGGATTCCCTTCGCCCCTCGTCCCACTCCGCTCCACCCCTGCCCTGGGCCGTGTCCCCGCCCGGCGCCGGCCCCCTCCTCATGGGCATCATCAACGTCACTCCCGACTCCTTCGCCGACGGCGGGGAGTTCTTCCACTTTGACCAGGCCCTCGCCCAGGCCCGGGCTCTGGCCGCCGCCGGCGCGGACCTCCTGGATATCGGCGGCGAATCCACCCGCCCCTTCGCCGACCCCGTCCCCCTGGACGAGGAACTGCGCCGCACCATCCCCCTGATCCGCGCCGTCCGGGCCGAAATCCCCCTCCCCATCTCCATCGACACCTACAAAGCCCCCGTGGCTCAGGCCGCCCTGGAGGCCGGCGCCCACATCATCAACGACATCAGCGCCCTCAGGTTCGACCCCCACATGGTCCATCTCGTCCGGGAAACCCGGGCCCCCGTCATCCTGATGCATATGCAGGGCACCCCCCGGGACATGCAGACCAATCCCCGCTATGCCGACCTCCTCGGCGAAATCAAGGCCTTCCTGGACGAACGCCTCCGCTTCGCCCTGGAAAACGGCCTCTCCCAGGACCGCATCGTCCTGGACCCCGGCATCGGCTTCGGCAAAACCTTCGCCCATAATCTGGAAATTTTAAACAATCTCGAAGTCTTCCTCGATCTGGGCTGCCCCCTCCTGGTGGGTCCCTCCCGCAAAGCCTTCCTGGGCCATCTCCTGGGCGGCCTCCCGCCCCCCCAACGCGACGTGGGCACCCTGGCGGCCCTGGCCCTGGCCGCGCTCAAGGGCGCTTCCATTCTCCGGGTCCACAACGTCGCCTTCGCCCGTCAGTTCTTCCAGGTCTTCCATGCCATCCGTCGGGCAACCCCGGCCTCGGCCCCGGGTTGAACCCATGTCCCAGTTTTTCGCCAACCTCCGCTGGCAGGACGCCCTGGACATTCTCCTGGTGGCCGTCGTCATCTACCAGGTCTTCCTTATCCTGCGCGGCACCCAGGCCCTCCAGGTCCTGGCCGGACTCTTCCTCCTCCTCCTGGCCTATATCGGCGCCCGCCACCTGGAACTCTTCACCCTCGAATGGCTCCTGGACGGCGTCGTCAAAAGTTTTCCCCTCATCATCATCATTCTCTTCCAGGCCGACATCCGCCGGGTCCTCAGCCGCATGGTGCGCAAAGCCCTGGCGCCCCCTGAAACCTCCGAACCCCAGACCACCGACGAAATCTGCGAGGCAGTGGAGACCCTCTCCAACCACCGCATCGGCGGCCTCATCGTCCTCGAACGCCACATCGGCCTCTCCGACTACCTGGAAGGCTCCGTCCGGCTGGACTCCATCGTCACCTGGGAGTTGCTGGTCTCCCTCTTCTGGCCCCACACCCCCACCCACGACGGGGCCGTCATCATCCAGGGGGACCGCATCGTCGCCGCCGGTTGTCTCCTCCCCCTCTCCAAAAGCACCACCCTGGACCCCACCCTCGGCACCCGCCACCGCGCCGCCGTGGGCCTCACCGAACACACCGACGCCCTGGCCCTGGTGGTCTCCGAAACCAACGGCCAGGTTTCTCTCTCCCGGGGCGGCAAGCTGACCCAAAACCTCTCCCGATTCCAGCTCCGCCAGGAACTCAAGGATATTCTCGAACCCAACGACCGGAAAGGACCCTGGTTTGCCCGCTTTACCCGCTTTTTTGGTCCGTCATAAGGGCCTCAAAATCCTCTCCCTCTTCCTGGCCGTAACCCTCTGGTTCGCCGTAGGCGGTGAGGAGCGCACCGAGGTGACCCTGAGCGTACCCCTGGAACTGACCAACCTCAGCTCCGATCTGGTGGTCACCAGCGAGATCCCCTCCGCCCTGCAGGTCCGTATCATGGGACCCAGGGGACTCATCCGCAGCCTCGCCCAGGGCCGCCTGGTCCACACCCTGGACCTCGCCGGTTTCAAAGCCGGCCGCCACTCCTTTCCTCTGGGCCCCCACGCCTTCTCCCTCCCGCGTGGCGTCGTGGTCTCCAGGGTGCAACCCAATCCTCTCGTCCTCACCCTGGCCACCACCCTCACCCGCACCCTGCCGGTCAAACCCGTCGTCTCCGGCGCCCCCCCGGAGGGCTATGAACTGAAGGAACTGGTCGTCACCCCCGCCCATGTCACCGTCCAGGGGCCTGCCTCCGAATTGGACAAACTTACCTTCATCCCCACCCTGCCCATCATCCTCAATAATCTCTCCAGTTCCACCACCCTGGCCTCCGACCTGGATTTCAAAAGCCTCCATCTCACCCTGAAAACCCCCGCCCCCATCATGGCCCGAATCACCATCGCCCCCAAAACCATGAAAAAAACCTTTTCCGGCCTTGCGGTCACCCCCTCCCCCCAGAATGCCCGCCTCCAACCCGCCAAGGTCGCCGTCACCCTGGAAGGCCCCTGGCCTCTCTTCAAGGAATTCAAACCCGAAGCCCTCAAGATCTCGGTGGACACCAAGAACCTCAAACCCGGCCACCACCGCCTCCCGGTCCAGGTCACCCTGTCCTCCAATCTCACCCTCATAAAAATCGACCCCCCCACCCTCACCGCCGTTATCGGCAAGCCCCGCAACTGACCCCATCATCCCCCATTCCCAACCTCCCGCCCTCGAAGGGGTTTTATGTTCTGGGTTCCGTCTTGAAAAGTCCTTCCGTAGGGTGCGTCTCACGCACCATTGGTAGGCGCTGAGGGCCGGCAGGGACGCCCGCCCCACCGCCTTTTTCATGTGTTACGGGTGGGCCATCGGCCCAGGCGCGACTGCTTGGCGCTCCCTTTTCCATTGCCGTCCGCCCCGCCCCGTGGTATAGTCCCTGCTCAAATGCACCCCCTGCTCGCCATCCTCCTGGGCTTCGTGCAAGGCCTCACCGAGTTCCTGCCCATCTCCAGTTCCGGCCACCTGGCCTTGCTGGAGCACTATCTCAAGGTGGAAGGCGGCGGCCTCAGTTTTGACATCCTCCTCCACGTCGGCAGCCTCCTCGCCCTGCTCCTCTATTTCCGCGCCGACTGGCTGTCCATGCTCCGGGCCGTCTTCCGGCCCACCCCTTACAACCGTCTGGACCGCCGCCTCTTCTTCTGTCTCATCGCCGCCTCCATTCCCGGCGGACTGGCCGGCGTCCTCCTCAAGCACATGGCGGAAACCGTCTTCCGGCAGCCCCGGCGCATCGCCCTGCTCCTGGGCGGGGTGGGCGTCCTCCTGGTCCTGGCCGAAAAGCTGGCCCGCCACCGCCGCCCCCTCACCAACCTGCACCTGGGCGACGCCCTCCTCATCGGCTTCTCCCAGGCCCTGGCCATCATGCCCGGCGTCTCCCGCAGCGGCATCACCATGACCACCGCCCTGTTCCTCGGCTTCACCCGGGAAACCGCGGCCCGCTTCTCCTTCCTCCTGGCCACCCCCATCATCGCCGGCGCCGGCCTTTATGACCTCCTCAAATGGTTCAAGCACCCCCCCGAACATCTCTCCTTTTACGTCGGGGTCATGGGCTTCCTGGCCGCCTTCCTCTCCAGCTACCTGGCCATCAGGTTCCTGCTCCGCTTCCTGCGCCGCCACACCTTCATCCCCTTCGCCGTCTATCGCCTCCTCCTGGCCCTGGTCATCCTCCTCGCCACCCTCTTTACCCGCTGACCCCTGTCCCCACCCTCTCTTCCAAGCCCCGCCGGGGAACTCCACCCACCCTGCGTTTGGGATGGCCTGTAAGTCCAGGCGCGCCTGCCGGAAAAAGATTTTCATCTCCAGGAGGGCAAAAAATGGAAATGATGGAGGCTTCGGCAAGGTCCGCCGACACCGTTTTGGGGCGCTTGAGGTCAGTTACCGCGTTCGGCAGGAGTGAAAGAAGCTGTTTTGCAGAAACCGCTATGATTTCGAATCGCAAGAATAATCTTGCCTGGCAAGAGGCGAGTGCCTGCGGCAACCACCAAAAAAGCTCGGTGAATAACACAAGCGATTGACTATACTCATATTTTCGTCAGACGGGCTTGGAACATTTCTTGCAAAAATAAAACGTATGGTCCGTTGCCGGCAGGGAACGCCTTGACGAGGACCGGTGCAAGCCACTCCTCACCAAGGATGGGCGCCGGGAGGCCCTCCCCTGCCTGTCCGGGACCTGGCCGCCGCATAATTACAGGGAATCGAACGTCCTGACGATGACTAGCAAAAGAGGCCGGCCCCCAATTCCTCTGAAAACCATCGGAAACGGAATTCAGGATGGAGGAGGAGAACATGGGCATCCGCATCATCATTGCCGATGACCATCGGATTGTGCGCCAAGGGCTGAGAAGCCTCCTGGAACAAGAGCCTCAGATGGAGGTGGTGGCCGAGGCGGAGTCCGGCCGCGCGGCCGTGGCCCTGGTCCGGCAACACCTCCCCCACGTCGTCATCATGGACGTCAACATGCCGGACCTGAACGGCCTTGAGGCCACCCGCCGGATCCACTCCGAGTTTCCGGAAGTCAAGATTGTTGTTCTCTCCATGCACGCCGACCCCCGCTTCATAATCGACCTCCTCAAGGCCGGCGCCCACAGCTATCTTCTTAAAGAGAGTGCTTTCGAGGAACTGGCCCAAGCCATCCGTCTCGTCAGGGCCAACAGGAATTACGTAAGCCCCGGAGTAGCCAAGGTCCTGGCGCAACCCCACGGCGTCCGCACCCGGGACCCCCGCCAAAGCACCTTTGCCGGGCTCACCGTCCGGGAAATGGAGGTGCTGAAGCTCATGGCCGAGGGCATGAGGACCAGCCAGATTGCCGACCTCCTCCACCTCAGCATCAAGACGGTGGAAACCTTCCGCCAGCAAATCATGCACAAGCTGGGCCTCAGGAGCATTGCCGAGCTCACCAAGTACGCCCTCCGGGAGGGCCTCACTTCTCTGGAAGCCTGATTGCTCTCCCCGCCCTGGAGACGTACCTGCTCGACGGTTAATGCTACTGCGTTCAGTAGTCCAAAAGTCCTTTCATTTTCCCCCCTTTGCTAAAGGGGGGGTCAGGGGGGATTTGTCAGTATTTGTTGAGGGTTAATCAATAATTCCACGTAGTAGGATTAAGCAAAGATCTCTTCGGCCCGGCGCATCAGGCGGCCGATGGCCAGACCGTTGGGACAGGCCTGCTCTGCCCTGGTGTAGTCCACCTGGGTGAGCCGCCGCCAGGTCTCTTCGGGGAGCCCGGCGAAGGTCAGTCTGGCCAGCTCGGGGTCGCCATAGGACTGGTGGTACATGAGGCAGCGCATGACCTCGCTTACGGCCACCGCCCCGCCCACGGCCGCCTGGCAGATGGCGCCGCAGCCGGCGCAGTAGTCGCAACTGGTCTCCTGGGCATAGCGGCGCACGGCCTCCAGGTCCTCGCGGGCCAGTTTGGTCTGATCCCGGGCCGCAGCCACGTTGGCCGCCAGGATGGTCAGATTGGGCATCTGGGAGCAGATGCTGGCGATCTGCGGGGTCTCCCACACCACCTTGAGCTTGGCCTGCTTGTCGGTGAAGCCCCGTTCCATGAAACGGTTGGCCATTTTCAGTTCGGCTTCGCTCTGCGTTTTGATCTCCGAGGGGCCCCCGCTCTGGGTCTTCATAGCCACCAGGCCGATGCCCGCCTTGGCGCAGGCCTGCACCGCCTCCTGCATCTTGGGACTGTGCATCACCTGGTAATTGTAGGTGGTCATGATCACGTCGATCCAGTCCAGACGGGCCGCCCCCAGCAGGCAATCCTCCATGTTGGTGTGCGTGCTGAAGCCGAAAAATTTGAATTTGCCCGCCCTTTTCATCTCCCCGGCCCACTCCCGGTAGGCCGGTTTCATCTCGTCGATGCCGCTGATGGCGTGGATATAGAACACATCCACATAAGGCGTTTGCAGCCGCTTCAGGCAGTCTTCCAGGCGCCGGGTGAGGTCGCCGCCCTGGGGCACCAGTTTGGTGACCAGGCAGACCTCCTTCCTGGCTCCGGGGTTTCTGGCGAAGAAGCGGCCCAACCCCTCTTCGCTCAGGCCGTCGCCGTAGGCCTCGGCCGTGTCCCAGAAGGTGACCCCCCATTTCAGGGCCTGTCTGAGGAGCAATTGGTTGTTGATGGTGTCGAGCATGCACCCCAGGTTGAGGATGGGCACCTCCACTCCGGTCTTGCCCAGTTTGCGTTTGGGCATGGTTTGGGCCGGAGCGGTCCCGCCTGGCTTCTCCGTCGCGGCCAGGGCCCCCGGGGTGCCGGCCACTGCGGCGGCCAACCCGGCCAGTCCCACGGTCTGCACGAATTCCCGGCGCGTCATGCCTGTATCTCTTTTCTTCCCCTCCATAAGTGCCGCCTCCTCCGGAGGTGATGTTCGCGGCCCGGATATCCGGTTCTCAATTTGTAACCGGGATCAACACCGGTTGCAACGCCTTGTTTGGCTTACCGGTTCAACTCGGGAAGCAGGACCGTGGAACCCCTGCCCCGGAAAGAGAAAATAATCAGCACCCCTTCGGGTGGCCGGTCCCTGCCGGCCGGGGCCATCCCCCATGGGCCGTCCGCGGAGGTGACCATCGCATGGATACCCACCAGTTGCGAAAATGTCGGGGTCGGCTGGAGAAAAAACCCGAAAGGTCTTCTCAAGCTGTTGGGTCGCGCCGGACGGAGCCACGGGGGTAACGTTTACGTCCGGGGTCTGCCCCTGGTTGGAGAACGTAAATCCATTGAACCCACGGCCGACCGGATGCCGGAGGGCAACCTCCAGGCCCTGCAGCAACCTATAGATCAGAGTCCCTGCGATTTTGGGCCGTTCGGAGGAGGCGGCAGAGCGGTCGGCCCGGGAACCGATCCCTGCCTGCGCCTGGATCGTTGGCGATACGGGGTTTCCCCAAAAAGGCCACAAGTCGGTCGGGGTGACGCGTCAATGCTCCGGCACTACGGGTAAGGTGGCCGATTGCCAGCTGGCGGTATCGTTGCAACCGGCTGCTGACGAAGCCGGCATGCCTTTGAACTATCAGCTCTGATGGCGCCGTAAAAAGTCATAAAACCCAGGAGCCTCTTGGTGTGCCAGGCTAAGCTCTGGCGGTTTTAGATAGATGCAAGGTTCTATCCATGGCAACTGCCTGTTCACCATGAAGTCACGGCTCGGCGCCAGGGGTGACCCGGAGTGTCAAGCGAGCCGGTCAAGGTCTTTAAGACCGAGACGGGATGCAGGCCGCAGCGCAAGCGAACTCGATTCGGCCTCGTTACTCTACTTGGCGGCGGCGACCCTCCCAAGAGATGGGGAAGCCTGCCACCGGCGCCAGGGGATAACAGGAGCGCGGCGTCGGGCCGTCCGGGGTGGTTGGAGGCGGCAGGTATCCAGAAAATCGCCGGGGAAACTGGGAGGCCCGGCGGAACGGGTGAGGCAACAGGTAGCCTGCACCCAAGGAAGGGGGGGAATCCATAACCCGCCGGACCGTTCCGGCCGGGAGTCGGACCTGCCCCTAGTAGCGAGGAAGCGGCTAACCCAAATACTGTTCACTTAATATAAATTCTGTGGTATCCTTTGTAAAATAATCACAGGAGGGCCGCAGATGGCACGGACAGTTGCAGAGCTCCCCAAAGGGAGCCGGATCACGGACTACATCAGCCTTGG
>Ga0194125_10006441_pt1 | contig 17320 bp, 13 predicted proteins | sample TA2KigC250mmetaG_FD_148626 | JGI IMG/M metagenome (GOLD analysis project Ga0194125, IMG submission 148626) | Freshwater microbial communities from Lake Tanganyika, Tanzania - TA2015034 Kigoma Deep Cast 250m | ecosystem: Environmental > Aquatic > Freshwater > Lake | place: Tanzania: Lake... | reverse complement strand
GTCGTTCGCTGCCCGGCGCTGATGGTCTCCGGGCTGATGGTGAAGGAATTGATAACCGGCGGGGGCGGTGGCGGCGGTGGTTGCTCTGCCGGCTGTCTGACGATGGTGATGCAGCCGGCGATTGGCAGAATTAACACAGCCAGCAATACTGCGATGAAAGTCGGAAACCAGTTGAATTTAGTCATGTCGCCCCCCTTTTCGGGCATTATAAAGGTGGTGACAGGTAGTGTCAAACACCGCCGGGGGAAATCTCAAATCCTAAGTTCCAAATCCTAAACAGTCTCAAAATCCCAATTCTCCAAATTCAAAACAGGTAACGGTTTCGGTCATTAGAATTTGGTGTTTTGAATTTGTTTAGAGCTTGGTGCTTGGGATTTAGGATTTATACTGTGGGGTGGAATAAAAAATCCCGTCCCGATTTCTCGGGACGGGATTGCTTATCTCAAGCAGGTTCGGTTGGGCTTACACCCGGCGAGTCTTGAAGATGAGGACCAGAGTGACTATCACCAGGATAGCACCGATGGCAATCACCACCCAGACCCAGAACGGGGTTGGAGCCGGTTTTTCTGGTGCTGCTGGTGGTGCTGGTGCCGCCTCAGTCTGGAAACTGAAGGTAGCTGACCAGTCGCTCGGCGCTGGCTCGAGAGCCATTATCCGCCAGAAGTAGTTGGAGCTGTAATCCAGCGTGCCATCGTACTCGAAGGCGGTGGTGGTCACTTCAGCCTCTTTGACTATCTGGGTCATAGCCGCATCCTTGGCCAGTTGGAACTTGTACTTCGTGGTCTCCTTGAACGGTGACCAGGAGAAGGATGCCGGCTTTACCGGACAGCCAAGACAGCCGTTGTTGGGCGCCAGCAGTTGCGGTCCGTAGTACGGAGTGCTTACGGGGAGCCCTGCCTTGACGGTGAAGCTCCTCACCTCAGACCACGGGCTGCGGATCCACTGGCCGGTAGCACACTCGCGAACCTTGACGCGCCAGTAGTAGGTGTGACCGCATTCCAGGTTGCCGTAGCGACCTATAGCTGAGCCCTCTCCCAACGTCCTAATGGTGGACTTCTTTAAGTCCTCGTCCTCGTACAGGATGGAGAGTGTTGAGCCTGCTGCCTGTCCGCCAGCCGGGAAGTAGGCACACGGCTTGAGGACGTCAACCGGCATGAAGCCGTAGCACTCACCCTCGGGGGCGAGGTCGACAATCACGAGACTGAAGTCCTTCTTCTTGGCAATCTCGATGTCATAGGCATCGGCGATGCAGAGCTGCTCCCAGCACAGGTTGACTTCCTGGGCTCGGCCGGAAACCGGGTCGCAGCCGATGAGCGACTTATCCGCGGTTATCAGAGCTGGGCCCTTCTTAGCCATGCAGTCGGTGAAGCCCCAGACCAGGCCTCGTCTATATGTTGCACTGTAGTTCTGGTCATCAATGGCGTACAGCGTGGTATCGGTTTCCAGCGTGCAGCAGCCGCAGGCTTTGAGCGATGTCGGCTCGAGGGTGAAGCGCACTTGGTTCGGTGCTGCTGGAGGATTGGCGAAGACATTCAGGCAGTCCCAGGCCATGCCCGGCTTGGGCATACCTTCAAGCAAATCCAGAGTGCGGCAGACACCCGTGCTATTATCACTGGAATCAAAGTGTGCTGAATACAGTGCTTCGCCGGTGAAGGACACAACCAGGCCGTACTGTGGGTCTCGGTGTGGAGCCATGCAGCCCACAGCGCCGTTGATGGCGTCCATCATGTCGGTGTCAACCCACCTCTGCTGGGCGGCGGGGTTGTTGCGGTACACCGAGCCGCCGGTAGAACCGGTATCATTGATGAAGATGAGGTTGTTTTCTTTGAAGTTGGGATGGAAGACGGGATGGACACTGCCTGTGTGGTTTGTCTTTCCCGCCAGCACCATGACGGTGAAGGATGGGCTGTCGGTATTGAAGTTGCCCGAGTAGGAAGCGGCGTACAGGGCTGTATGGTAGTCGACACTGGCGCCGACGAGCACCTTGCCTTCAGGATAAGCGGCAATGCTGTGAGCGCCGTATACTACCGTGTCAACGCTGGGCAGCGTGGTTGACCAGGCAGTGCCGGTGTAGGGCATCTTCTGCACTAGTCCGCCGGCGGACAGGTTATACATTACCGTCTTGGACTCAAAGCAGAAGTCCTGAATCTCGTCTCTCGGCGTGATGGTTGCCCAGTAATCGCCGTAGTCCGGTGACCACGCCTGTGCCTTTTTGCCCTGTGCTGCCCAGGCGACGATTTGGCCAGAGGGGTCAGCGCAGTAAGGCACCAGTCTCAGCAGACCCACTGTGGACTGGGTCGTGTTGCAGGTGGTATCAAGCGGGCGGGTAAGTACCCTCTCCCAGTAGGTGCCGGCAGGCATTGCTGGCAGCGGTGACACCACTTCGGAATTGGAGCTGGTGCGCCACACGCTGTCAAAGTCTCTGCACTTATAACCCGGGCCCGCGTTGTGCGAAGCCAGGTAGATGGTCTTGCAGTCCGCCGCTGGTGCCACGTCGGTGAACTTGGTGATACCTGTATCGATTAGGGCGAGCTGGTTCCACGTCTCGCCGTTGTTGCGGCTGATGGCGAAGGCTGACTCGTCATACGCGGTGTAGGCATCGAGCCACCGTAGGTACCAGTCATCAGTCGTATCTATTGCGTTGGCACCGGTGGCAGCATAAGCTAGCTGTCCGTCAGCTCTCCAGCCGACGAGAGCAGCGCCGACACCAGACTGTAGCCCCAGCGGTGATGGACACGCGCTCAGGGTAGCAGCGCCGGTGGTTGGCTTAAGCGCCGGATACCAGCAGGGTATGGGGCAGGTGGTCGGCGAATCGGTGAACCAGGTGGGCACAGTAGCCGTGCACGGATAGCCCATTCGCTCGCCAGCAATCAACTTGCCCGAGGCATAGGTGCCGAAGTAGGCGATGCTGTAGATGGACTTCCTGGCATTGGAATAAGTAGCCATCAGCTCGTAGACAACATTGTCGTCAACGCGGAAGATGCCGTCGCGCTGGTTTTCTTTTGTGGTAGTTCCATCAATATAGGCATCGGTGCTGATGTAGGCGCGGCGCAGCGAAGCCGCCTGCCCCGAGAAGTCACTGGGCAGCTCCAAATCGGCCTTGTTCAGTTCCGAAGTGCTGGGTGAAGTACTCGGGTTTCCTGGAGTGGTAACTTCTACCTCGGTGCGGGTGAATGCCCAGGTATCAGTTGTGTTCTTATCGATGTCGCGCAGGCCGATGTTGTAATAGGTATTACTTGCATCGGCATAGACCACAGCTATTGATGCATCGCTCGCGTAGGTGGGTGAGAACTTCACGGCGAAGATGTCAACAGCAGCTCCTAAACTCGTGGTAGTATTCTGAGCTTTCCAGCCGCCGAAGCCGGTGGACTGAACCACACGAAGGTCACCGCCAGGAGTGCAGGTGGTGGTGCCAACGGCAATATCGCGCTTGCCGCCGTAATCCATCGAGATGTCAATGGCGCGGATGGTCGCAGTGGTGCCTCCAAGGCCCAGGCCACTAGCGTAGTCCCAGGTGGAGCCGCCGTCAGGGCTTACCCACACCGCCTGGGGACCAGCGCCCGGCGTGTCGGGGTCGTCCGAGGTGACAGCGATATACTTGGGATTATCCGGTGCCACTGCCACATGGTAGATATTCGTATCACCGTCGTCAGGGCAAGCTCCAAGGTAGGCCTTTACTGCATTGAGCAGCGACATGCTCTTGGATGCCGTCCAGAAAATGCCGCCCGTGGTGGTGACGAAAAGGTTGGTATAGGAGTTTCCTGCAGTAAGAGTGCAGCCGGTAGCTTGAAGTGTAAGGCTTGCGCCCGTAGCGCTCAGCACCATTCTGACAGCCGCGTATATGGTTGCGCCGTCGCCGGCTACCGCCATGTCTTGTATCTCAAGACCAGGGTAAACATCATACACAAGCGGTCTGTAAAAGGGCGTTGGCAGCACGTCCCATTTGCAGATGCCAGGGTCGGCCTCGACTGGTTTCGGGCTCATAAAGTTGGTAGGCACGACAAAGCTGGCTACCAGCATGAGCGCAACCAGGAGACCGAAGATACTAGGATATTTGGTTTTCATTATACCTCCTAAGTTTTTTAAACTCCGAAGAGCTTTCCTTGGCTTCCTGACTTAGCCTTGGCTCCGGCTTACTTGTAGCCCCGACCTTTACCACCCCTGTAGCCTCGACCCAAACACCCCTGTAGACCCTTACCACCCCTGTAGTCGAGTTCCCGAGGCTATCCCGCAAAGCGGGACGGGGCTACATAGTATTCGGTTGCCGGTCGAGTTCCCGAGGCTATCCCGCAAAGCGGGACGGGGCTACATTTTTTACCGGTCAAAGCTAACGGTCAGTGAATAGTTCAGCTTCTCTCTTCGGAGACCTTCGGCGTCCCGATTTCATCGGGATCGACACGTTTCGCCTCCGGTTTTGGAACCCCTTTTCGGGGAAAAGTATTCACTTTTTCTGGGTATTTATAAAGCCTGCCCTTGTTCAGGCTACTCCACAGACAGCCCAGCGAAATTTCTCTGGGTCTTGGAGTTTATGTCCCGGAGTCAGGACGGGTGTGGTCTTGCCTCGTCCCGATAAAATCGGGATTTGGCTTCCTCCCATTCTCATCACCTCCTTTATTTCATAGATAGTCCAATAGGCAAGGATTTCCCCTTGCCTAGATACTATTTTACCACGCCTGTCAAGCCCCCCAGGGGGCAAAAACTAAATCCTAAGCACCAAATCAGAAACAAATTCAAAGCATGTAGGGACAGGTCTGTAGCCCCGACCCAAACACCCCTGTAGCCTCGACCCTTCAGGGTCGAGTTCCCGAGGTTAAAACCTCGGGGCTACATAGTATTCGGTTGCCGGTCGAGTTCCCGAGGCTATCCCGCAAAGCGGGACGGGGCTACAGGTGAAACGATATGGGTCGAGTTCCCGAGGTTATCCCGCAAAGCGGGACGGGGCTACAGGTGAAACGATATGGGTCGAGTTCCCGAGGTTATCCCGCAAAGCGGGACGGGGCTACATATTAAAAAAACCGGGCTAAAGCCCTATCCCTACATTGGGCGGCGCTTTATCCTGATAAATCGGGCTAATCAGCCAAAAGGCTGATTATTTTTTGGAAAAAAGGATGACCCCAGGTCATACTTTTGGCCGATGAGGAAGGCATGCCCACCGCCCTATTTCACCCCAAATTCTAAATTCCAATTTCTAAACCCTAAACAAATCCAAAGCTCAAAATTCCAATGACCAAAACATCGGGTGTTTGGAATTTGGGTGATTCGAATTTTGGTATTGTTTAGGATTTAGAGTTTAGTGTTTGGGATTTTGGGGCATACCAATGTAGCCTCGACCCTTCAGGGTCGAGTTCCCGAGGTTATCCCGCAAAGCGGGACGGGGCTACAGTTAGAATATTTGGCTAATATCGCTGGTTTCTAATGAGCCTGAGTAGGGATATTGGGCGTAATCGTCAACTATCCCTTTTCTAACCGGATTTTCAATAATGTATCGAGCTACTGCTAAAGTTGCCTCATCTTTCCTCATCACCCGTTCATAATAACCTGGCTGCCATAACTTGGCGCCGTGCCGCTGTCTGAACTGGAATGCCGTCTTCTGCTTGAACACGACAGCGAATTTTGTCATGTCGGCATCCTCTGTCTTCCCTTCCACCAGAAGATGGAGATGGTTAGGCATAAAGCAATATGCCCAAACATGAAAGCCCTTCTCTTCGGCTGTTTTCTTCAAAATCTCAAGTGCTTCGGTGGTGAAATTGCCGCTGGCGAAATAGCTGGCTTGGTTATAGCAGCGCAAGGTAATGAAATACCGGTGGCAGCCGGTATAAGTAAAGCCCTTGAGTCTGGTGGGTTTTGAATGTTTGTTGCGCCGACGCATCATTTTCCCGCCAATGTAGCCCCGACCCAAACACCCCTGTAGCCTCGACCCTTCAGGGTCGAGCACCCGAGGTTAAAACCTCGGGGCTACAGGTGAAACGATATGGGTCGAGTTCCCGAGGTTATCCCGCAAAGCGGGACGGGGCTACAATCACCCAACCACCCGGGGCGAGGCTAAAGCCTCGGGGCTACGCGTTGAATTTTTACTTGATGTATTCGCTGAGGCGGCGGAAGAAGGCTCTGACGATGAGGATGAAGATGAACAGGAACAACAGGCCACCGACTATCAGGTACCAGACGGAGAACATGCCGACCCTGAAGGGATAAGGCGCATACTCCCAATTGCTTTCGTTGCCGGCACCGTCAACGGCTTTGATTCGCCAGTAATAAGTGCCCGGCTCGAGGTTGATTGTACACGTTGTGTTAGTCAGGCCGGTCCTCATGGCCACTGGCGGCCAGACCTTGACATTATGGCCCACCTCCAGGGCATAGCTGACGCCGCTGGGGTCCTCTACCGGCTGCCATCTGAAGGTAATAGGTTGCGGGCCGAACCAGCCGAACCTCTGTCCCTCAATAGGGAAGAGCGGGGATGGTATCGGCGGCGGCTCGTCTTCCAGGAGCAGGCCGTAGGTGGCGGTATTGCCCGCCTTGTCGGTGGCGGTAACCACGTTCTTGCCCTTGGGGCTTTCCGGCACCTTGAATTTATGGCTGAAGCTGCCGTTTTGGTTGGTAGTTGGCGAGTCGGCTATGGCGATGTCATCGTACTTGATGGACATCGGGCTGCTGGCGGCGAAGCCGATGCCGGTGACGGTGACCTCGGCGCCGACCTGGGGTGATTTTGGCTCCATGTTGATTTTGGGGCGGACCTCGAAGCTGGCGCGGGTATCTTCGATATACATGCCTTCCACGGTAGCCTGGAACTCGTGCCTGCCGGCGATGGTCTCGGGGACGGTGAATTTGGCGGTGAAGCTGCCCTTTTCGCTGGCGGTGATTTCGAGTTTGGTATCTTTGCCGTCAAAGCTCAGCTTGATGTACTTATTATTCGCCGGGAAGCCGCTGCCCTTGATGCTGACCTCGGTGCCGGTTGCGCCTGAGGCTGGGCTCGCCTTTATATCAGGAAGCACGGAGAAGGTGAAGCCGTACGGGGACTCGGGACGCCAGCTGCGCAAAAGCTGGACGTAGTTGACGCCGTAGGCAGCTTCGGGGATGGTGAAGTTAGCAGTCACCTTGGTGGTGTTCTTAGGCACCTCGCCCGTGGCCACTATAACAAAGTCAACGCCCTCCTGGCCCTCTTCGCCGATGGGCCTTTTGCTCCACCTTACGGTGTAGGGGCCATCTACCGGGCGTGAGCCGCCATCTATGCTTATCCCCGCCGGGGAGCCGACCTTACCTGTATTACCGCTTGTTCCACTAACTGTGGAGGCACATGTGCTCTCGGCTCAGCCGCCCTGGGCGGTTACCGCAGTTGGCAGCAGTGCCACAGCCAGTAACATAATTAAGGCGACGTAAATCGTTAATCTCATGGCTTAAAGTTTATACCCCCCCACCCTTGCCTTGTCAAGTTCGAGAGGGATTACATAGATTATCAATGATTACACAGATATCGCCGTAATCTCCGTGAATCGCTGCAATCATCTTCTAAAAACGACAAAATCACCTTGAATTATTAGAACATTAGTGCTAATATCGGGACATCATGGTCATTGGTGAGCTTGACCTATTGCCTGAAGAAGTTGACTGGCGGGATGAGGGCTGTGAGGTATTCCCGGCGTGTCTGGATTGCCCTTTGCCGAGATGCCTTGAGGAGGAGCCCAGGGCGAGGCAAGGGCTGAAGACGGTGCTCCGCGCCAGGCGGATGAAGGTGCTGAGACGAAGTGGTAAGAGCGTTAAGGAAATAGCCCAGCTCTTCGGGGTAAGCCAAAGAACCGTGCAGCGAGCGTTCAGCCCCAAGAAAAGCCGCTTGAAGGCTAGAAAACGATTGACATGATGGAGCAAATACTAAACACCAGGCACCAAATCCTAGTGAGCACTATGTGTAGCCTCGACCCAAACGCCCATGTAGCCCCGACCCTTCAGGGTCGGGGTCACGAGGCTAAAGCCTCGTGGCTACAGCTCTGGATTTAATCGGAATAAGAGATGACAACCTTCAACCCACAGTCACTAATCCAGCTCGACCGCTCCCGCCTTGCCGACTACAAGGCTAACCTCGACTTCTACAACGGAGAGCAATGGACGGAGAGAAGCAAGCACCGCCAGCTCGTCTTCAACTACGCCAAAATCGCCATTGACAAGCTAACCTCTTACCTCATGGAAGGCATCAGCTTCGCCTGTGAGCCAGTAGACGACTCCGACAAGGCAAAAGAGCTATCCCGGTCCGCCGAGAAGCTCATCTATCAGGTATACGAGCAGAACAACCTCCAGGAGCTGGACTACGAGACCGAGGTTGATGCCGCTATCCTGGGAGACGGTTGCTATAAGGTCACCTGGGATGCCCAGGAGAAAAGAATCAGAGTCACTTCCCCCGATGTCAGCGGCCTCTACGCCTGGTGGCTGGGAGACGACCTCTCCAAAGTGTGGCGAGTCGCCACCCGCTACACACTCACCAAAGACGAGGTCAGCTTGCTCTACAACAAGCCCCTTACCAAGAACACCGCCACTATCACCGAGCTGTGGACGGCCAAGCAGTTCACCCTCTTTGTTGATAACGACCCCATCGAGGACAAGCCCAACCCCTACGGTTTTATCCCCTTCGTCATCTTCCCCAACTTAAGGCAGCCGAAGCAGTTTTGGGGTGTGTCCGATATACCACCCCTCCGCCAGTCCCAGCGTGAGCTAAACCGGGCACTCACCCAGCTATCCCGCATACTCGAAGTATCAGGAAACCCCATCGCCGTCCTAGAGGGAGTGGAATCCGCCGAGGAAATCAAGGTCGCTCCGGGCCAGGTGTGGACGATTCCCGAGGATGCTAAAGCCTATCTGCTAGACCTTCTGGCCGGCGGCGGCATCAGGCTTCACGTGGACTATATCGACATGATTTACCGCTGCCTCCACGATATATCCGAGTCCCCCAGGGCAGCCTACGGCGGCATCGAAAGAGAGCTGTCAGGCGTCGCCCTGGAAGTAGAACTCCAGTCCCTGCTCCAGAAGGTCAGACGCAAGAGAACCATCCGCACCGCTACTTATGTCAAGAGAAACCAGCTAATCCTAGCTTTACATAAACAGTTCAACAAGCAGGACCTAACCAATGTCAGCCACCGCGTGATTTGGGGTCCAGTACTGCCTCAGGACCGAGCCAGAGCTGCACAGAACGAGCAGATGCTAGTCCAGTCAGGCGTCCATTCCAGGAGGACGGCTATGGACGAGCTGGGCATCAGAGACCCCGAAGCCGAGCTAGCCCGGTGGCTAGAGGAGAGAAGTAAAATCCTGGAAATGAATCAGCAGTTTAGAGCCAGCTTAGGCCGTGGCGGTCAGAGAGAGAGAGCCACCGCAGCGGAAACCGAAGCCGAGGCTTTGACTGAATAGGAAGGGATTACAGAGATGAAAAGCGATAACAGCGATAGGCAGCAGTAATCGCCGTAATCGTCAAGTATCGCTGTAATCATCTTCAGGGAAAGGAGATAAAGCATTGGCAGATGAACCGGAAACCAAAAACCAGGTCGAAAACCAAACCCCAAGCCAGGAGGACTACGACGCCATCAAGTCAGAGCTCGAGGCCGAAAGAACTCGAGCGCAAACCCTGGTGGCAGAGGCTACTAGAGAGCTTACCGAAAAGGTAGCCACCCTGGAAACCGAGGTCGCCACCCTGTCCCAACAGGTCGTGGAAAAGACCCAGGAACTCAATGAACTCAACGAACTCTACAAACTCAACCAACTCGACTTCGAAGGCGCCAAGGCAGCCTACGCCTATGCCGTTGACGACTTCAAGAAGCTGGCAGCAGCTTCAAATCCCTTAATCCCACAGGAAGCCATCTACGGCACCACCATCGAGGACATCAAGGCTTCCCTGGAAAGAGCTAATAAGCTGGTGGCCAACGTCCAGGAGTCCCTATCCAAGCAGGCACAGGCTTCCGTAGTCCCGGCAGGTGCCCCGGCTCGCACCGGTCCCGACCTGTCGAGCTTAAGCACCAAAGAGAAAATAAACCTCGGGCTGGAGCAAGCCCGAAAGAAAAAGGAGCAATAAATGGCAATAGCACTATCCGAAGCAGCTAAGCTGTCTAATGATGTCCTCTTGCAGGGCGTCATTGAGACCATCATCAAGGAAAGCCCCATCCTGCAGATGATGCCGTTCATCGAGATTAATGGCAACGGGCTTACCTACAACCGGGAGAAAACCCTCCCCTCCGCCGAGTGGAAAGCGGTCAACGCCGACTGGACGACTTCCCCAACCCCGGACTTCGACCAGCTCACCGCCACACTGGCTATCCTGGGACAAAATGCCGATGTAGACAACTACATCAAGCAGACCAGGAGCAATATCCAGGATATCGAGGCAGCCGTTATCGAGCTTACCGCCAAAGCGGTCAGGCATGAGTTCGAGACCAAGTTTATCTACGGCTGTACCTCAAACTACCTGGGCATGACCGGAGACGCCAACAGCATAAACGGCTTAATCAAGCTCATAGCTACCGGCTCGGCCTCAGCTCAGGTCATTGCCGCCGGCGCTACCGGCGCTACGCTCACCCTGGCCATGATTGACCAGCTCATAGATGCGGTCAAAGGTGGCAAGCCAGACTTACTCTTGATGAGCAAGAGAAGCCGCAGGAAAATTAACGCCCTGGCCCGAGCTGCCGGCTCCAACCTTGAGGTCGGCACTGGTAAGCTGGGCGAGTTCGTCCAGCTCTACAACGGCATACCCATCGGCGTCAGCGACTTCATTCTGGATACCCATACCCTGGTAGGCAGCGTAGAGACAGCCGTCACCGGAGATTACTGCAGCACCATCTACGCCTTGAGGTTTGGCGAAGGTGCTATCTGCGGCGCCACCAATGGCGGAATCCAGGTAGAGACCCTGGGCACGCTGGAAAGCAAGGACGGCACGAGAACCCGCATCAAGTGGTATGTCGGACTGGTCGATTTCTGCCTCCAGGCCAGAGCAGCCCTTATCGGAGTCAAAGACTAATCGCTGTAATCGCTGCGCATCGCTGTAATCATTGCGAAGTAAAGCGAAGCTGAAAGGAGATTTAAATGGCATTTTCAGACCCCGGCAAGGATAGAACCATACTGTGGAGCCTGGGCCCGCAAGCCCCCGCCGTGGTAGTAGCCGAAGATGTCAGGAAAGGCGACATTCTAGGCTACAGTTCAGGGTGGGTAAAAGCCGACGCTACCACCGGCGGCGTAATCCAGGGCAGGTTTGTCGCTCTGGCAGACGCATTAGAGGGCGCCATGTGTCCCGTGTCCCATGTGGCCATAGTCACAGGCTATCAAGTTATCGCCGATGGGGAAGTGGTCTCAGAGGCAACCCCCGGCGATTATGTCTACGTCGCCGAGGAAGAAGCCAACGGCAACGGCGGCATAAGCCACGCCGGTGAGGTCACGCAAACAGAGCCAGACACCGTGGGAGACGCCAATACCATCATCGGCATCGCCCTTGACGAAGCCACTATCCTGTTTTTCTTGAACAGCCGAGCCGATAGCCTGGTAGAGGAAGGATAAGTGGGGGGAGCCTAATCCCGACGGCATAGGGATTAGGCCCTCCTTCAGGTGGGGGATGAGGCGGGCTAATAATATGAGCCGACAGCTTCACCCCCCACCAACTAAACTGAATATCGCTGTAATCGTTTTAATCGCTGTAAGCAAGGAGCAAAGCGACCATGAACCTAACCACCATGCGAACCCTGGTCAGGAGAGACCTCAAGGACGAGAACTCGGCTAACTATCGCTGGACCGACGACGAAATCGACCGGGCCATCCAGAGAGCACTAGCCGAGACGAGCCGCTATGTCCCCAGGGAGATGAAATCTACCATCGCCACCGTAGACGATAGCCGGGAAATCGATATCTCCAGCTTGACCGACCGCGTCTCTGTGGACAGGGTAGAGTTCCCGGTGGACAAGACGCCGAGGCAGTTTCAACGCTTCGCTGTCTACGCCGACATCATCACCCTCATCGGAGACGCAGAAGGAGACGGCGAAAACTGTTATGTCTACTGGTCAAAGGTTCACACCCTGGACAGCCAGACCTCTACCATCCCCACCTACCTCGAGGACGTTCTGGCGCTAGGAGCTGCAGCTTATGCCGTGCTAGCTCAAACCCAGTACCGGGTAGACACCCCCGGCTTCGGCGGCGAGCAGGCGGACAGAGATTATCAGACCTGGGGTACAAGCATGCTCAAAGAGTTCACCGCTCAGCTCAAACGCTTCGGCAGAGGCCGTAAGCTCAAAATAAGCCAATTCTATCAAGGAGAAGAAATGTAGTCGCGAGGCTTTATCCCGACTAGTCGGGATTTAGCCTCGCCAGAGGAGAGCAAAATGTCAGACACCAAAAAATCACCCCGAGACAAAATCAAACAAGGATTGCCCCGGCTGAAGGACGGCTTACCCTGGCAGGCATTCGCCATCGTGGGCGATAAAGACGACCCCGAGACGTGGAAGCTGCCTCATCACACCAAAGCCATCTTCAGAGCCATCAAAGGTAAGGTAGGCCATTACAAGACCACCGACTGGGAGCATTGTGCTGCAGCCGTGGCCGCCCTAAGCCCTGGTGGGTTTAGAGGCAAAAGGGTCGAGGCCACCGAGCAGCAAATACTTGACGCCGCCAAGCACCTATTGAGGCACTACCAGGAAAACGGTAAGCCCGTCCCCGATACCCTGGCAGCCCTGGTCGAATGATGCCCCCCCGAAAATGTAGTCGCGAGGCTTTAGCCTCGCCGGTGTTTGGGGGGGGTGAAAGAGGGAACGGCAAAATGAGTGTAATCACCCTCAAAGTTACGTTTAACCCCCTAAATTTCAATCGTAGAGCCTCGTTTTTGCTTGACATAAATGGGGGTCGAAGCCCCGATTTTATCGGGGGTTGACATAAAACCAAAAATCACTGTAATCGTCCCCATCGCCGTAATCAAGGTGGTGTGGACGGAAAGGAGAGGAATAAAATGTTACAAAAGTTCTTAGACGGCAAGAAGAAGTACAGTGCCTTTATCATCACCGCCCTGGCGACCATGATTCCGCTGTTTATCCACGACCCCGAGGTGCAGAAGACCATCATGGACTTCGTCCCCTCCGTGGCAGCAGCCATCGCCGGCATCTTCTATATCGTCACCCAGGGCAGCATCGACAAGGAGAAAGAGAAGGTCAAGGAAGCCCAAGCCCAGGCAGCCATAATCCTTAACGGCAATGGTGGTGGTGTCAGTGCCACAAATGGCATAGAGGCCACACCAGTCCAGCCACAGGCGGAAATCCAGCCTATGGCAGTAGCAGCCATGGAAAACGGCGTCGTGGCCACTCCACTAGACATAAAGTCATTCCATGAGAAGGTGCTGAATGATGTAGTAGCCAAGTATTCGGAATCCACCCCGGCCACGGTGTTCAGCATGGCCAAAGACAAGGGTTCGGTTACCACCTGCTACGACATCAACCAGGCTAAAGACTACTGGGATTATCTGGTCACCCTGTCCTACGATGCCGAGCAGTTTGTCAGAGAAGCCACCGGTGTTGATAAGAAGGATACTTGCAAGGTCAGGTCTCCAGAGCACGTCTACGCACAGCTCGAGGTGTCCAAGACCAACAGGTGCCGAAACTGTGTCTACGACCTGGCCCACAGCAACATAGACTGGAAGAAAAAGCTCGGCATCAACAACTCCCTGTACCACGTCGGAGTCCTGGCCGAAGAACTACTGCAAGGAAAGTGAACAGCTTCGATGCCCTGTCTATAGCCGGCTTGGTGCTGCTGGTGGGTTCAGCAGTTTACATAATCTGGACGAGGAGAAAATGAGAACCCTGGCCAATGCCTTACTGGAAGAACAGAAGAAGCCCACCAGGAAGCCACTGGTCAAGCTTGAGGTGCAGGCATTCGGCCACCCACAGCAGTCAAGCTCAATCCAGTGGGAAGCCTTCGCCTGGCAGCGCCTGTATTTAGGCAGCGAGACCAAGTTCCACCATGGAGTAGCTATCTCAGGCGACGGCAGCCTCCACCGCGTCAGGTTAGACGGCACGGCCATCAAATACTCACGTGTCACCAGCCCCGGGCCAGCAAGTGACTTCTCCCAGTGGAGCAGCGGCAGCACCTGGGGGGCCACCACCGCCAACGGCAGAGTGGCCATCGCTGCTAATGGTGATGAGGTAATCTGCGTCTCCATGGATGCCGCCAACCTGTGGCGTAAGGCGTCCGCCGACAACGGAGCTACCTGGGGTTCCTGGACGCAAATGGCTAACACCCGCCCCTGTGAGCGAGGCGTCGCCATCGCCTTCAAGCCCAATGGCGATTGTGCTATAGTCCACGCTTCGGACGTCAGCGACCCCACCAGCCTCTATATCCAGAAAAGAACCTCAGGCTCCTGGAGCAGTGGTCTAGGCCAGAGAGCCGGTGACTGGCAGATTGCCGCCCTGTCTATGTACTATGACGGCGACTGGAACATCATCGCCTTGGTATTGGAAGGCAGCTACCTCTCGGTTGTCAGAATGGTACACGGAGACGGATACCGGGTGACCGCCGGCACCTGGGCCACCGATGTCAAAATCGGCCTCGGCAGAGCCAGGGTAGATGTCGCCGCTCAAATGGCCTTGAGGCAGTTCGAGTCCCAGTGGCGATATGGCGGTCGAGCCAGACATACCGCAACCTACTGGGAGAGGTATCAGGCAGTCCTCGAAGCCCTGGCCGGTGAGACGTTGGACGTCTCGGGTCCCTCCATCCATAAGCCATCATCTTATGTCGCCCTGTTATCCCTGGCCCGCCAGAACCAGCCCTGGCTGTTTCGCTTAAAGCCGGGCACGGACTTCTTTGACTACAACTGGAACAAAGCCAGCACCATCAACGCCTACGCCCCCTACGGCCTGGCCCTGGCCAGCGACAGCACTTATCTATGGGCAACACAGGCAAATGAAGTCTGGCGTTGCCTCTTGCCCAGCTCCTGGACTCCCCCCACCGCCGGCAGTGGCGCCGGCAGCAAGATTACTCTCCCAGTCTCAAAAATCTCAAGAATCTCCGAACAGGTCGACCCGGAGCAGCCCTCGGAGCTGGTCGTCGAGCTTGACAACGCCAAAGGCACTTACAATAGCCCCGGCAGCGGCGACCTCGCCGTAGTAAAGAGAGGCAGCCGCGTCAACTTGTTTCTAGGCTACAAATCCCCTTATCAACCAGGCGATGTGCTCTCCGAAGCCTCCAGGTACTTCATCGAGTCCTACGAGTATCTCCGTAATCCCAATGAATCGCTGTATATCATCAACTGTGTTGACGCCTGGGGTTTACTCCAGCACTATCAGTTCAACAAGCCCGTGGAGTGGAATGTAGCCTCAGACGAGTTCACCGTCTATGACCTCATCGGTAAAGTCATGCAGACAATAGGGGGGACGCTATCCTATAAATCCCGGAGCAGCCTCATTACCAGCCTCTACCCCAAGCTCGAAGTCAGTGCTGGTGAGACGGCAGCCTCAGTATTAAAAAGGCTACTGGCCCTGGTCCCAGATGTCATCTACTTCTTTGGCCTCGAAGCCTACATCGTCCACCCACAGCAAGGAGACACCCATGTCTACGCCTACAAATTCCCCTAGTATCGCCGTAATCGTTTTAATCGCCGTAATCAATTCTATCCCTGTAATCATGAGAATCTCTGTAATCAAGGAGCGTAGCGACCATGCCTAACTTCTTATCAGTCAAAAACAATGCCTCCAGCATCCTGGCAGCAGGCATCTCGGCCGGAGCCACCAGCCTGACCGTAGCCTCTGGTGAAGGTGCACCCTTCCCCACCTCCAACTTCCACATCACCGTTGATAATGAAATCCTCAAATGCACCTTAAGAAGTGGAGACGTCTTCACTGTCACCAGGGCACAGGAAGGCACACAAGCTGCCACCCATAACCAGGGAGCCGCCGTCCGCCTCAACATCACCGCCGCCGTGATACAGGAGCTCCAGACATATAAGTCTTACTTCGTCCCTAAATCGGTTTCCGATGAGCTATTCCGCCAGGACAGTTGCGTTAATTCATCTTTTGAAGGCGAGATTAGCGGTACGCCAACGGCAACATCAGTCGTCTACAAATCATCACCGCTCAAGAGGGAGTATAGCTTGCCACAGACCACATATTCCCAGTTCGGCAAAGTCATACTACATAATATCACCCGGGGCAACTCCAGAAAGATTACTGGCGTCAACTTCGCTACCAAGACCATAACCACCGTGTCAAGTGCCGATAATTGGGCCAACGGCGATACCATAACTACCGGCTCACAGACTTGCGTTTACGGCATCGGCGGAGATTTCTCGTATAGCAAAATCATCGACGTCGACATCTCAGCCGAAGTCCCCGCCACCGCTAAAGCTTTGCTCGTCGAGCTATTCGGCAAAAATAAAGAGACGTCAGGTGGCCCCTGGACAGTCAACCCCATTGCAGTAGGACCGTTTGAAACATATGCAGCCCCGAAGTTTTCTAACATCTGGGCAAATCTAGCCAGCGAGTCGTCCATGTCTTATGCCGTCGTCCCCATCATAGACGGCAAGATATGTTTGGCTTTTGGTGCATGGGGGTCAATTCAGGCTAACGGTTGTATAATCGTCCCCAGGCTAAGAGGTTATTGGGAATAGATGAGAATCGCTGTAATCGAATATATCTCTGTAATCAAGGAGCGTAGCGACAATGTTTAACCTCTACCTGTTCAACGAAGCCCTGTTCAACCAGCCACCCCTGGGTGGTCTGCTACCCCACATCATCCTCGACGGCCAGTATGCCACCGAGACGCCACAGGTCAACCGAGCCTACATTATAGGCAGAGACGTAAACGGAGAGCTAGTCTACGGCACGGCGGTTGACAGTACCGAGCTAGGACTGGTAGGAGAGAGGCTAGACTTCAGGCAGGACTTATCCATCCCCACCGAGGCCGAAGCAGGAGAGGTAGCCGCAGCCGTATTAGCCAAGATGAGGCTTATGTCAAGGAGGGGGTGGATACTCATACCCCCCAACTGTGGACAGGAGCTTTGGGACGTGGTTCAGGTGACAGACGCTGGTGCTAACCAGTCACTGGTCAACTTCCGGGTGGTAGGCATCCGCTTTGAATACAACCCAAAGGAATCCAGATATGACCACAAACTCATCCTCGGAGCCCCCTAATTTGGGGTATCTTTTGTCTTCCTAGCTCAAGGTGATGAGGCCGCGTTTCAGGGCGGTGACCACTGCCTCAGTGCGGGCATTGGCATCGAGCTTGCGCAGTATGGAGGTTATATGGTTCTTGATGGTCTGTTCGCTGATAAAGAGAGTGTCAGCAATCTGCTTATTGAGGTATCCCTTGGCCATGTAGGAGAGGATTT
>Ga0194125_10006440_pt1 | contig 17321 bp, 13 predicted proteins | sample TA2KigC250mmetaG_FD_148626 | JGI IMG/M metagenome (GOLD analysis project Ga0194125, IMG submission 148626) | Freshwater microbial communities from Lake Tanganyika, Tanzania - TA2015034 Kigoma Deep Cast 250m | ecosystem: Environmental > Aquatic > Freshwater > Lake | place: Tanzania: Lake... | reverse complement strand
GCTCGGCCATACCCTCCTGCCGGGACAGCACCGTAAGTTCAGGGTTTTTCCCGTCCTGGGTTAAAAATTCCACCCCATCCTTGGTCAACCTGCCTGAAATGATATCCCCTGAGATGGTAATCTCCTGAATACCCTTGACATCCACGAGTTGCCGGAATTCACTGTAACTTATGGTGTGAAACCGGCGAACCTCAAAATAATTCTGCACCACCAGAATCACCAGGACAAATAAGAGAAAATACCAGATCGAAAAGCGGGTCATCTTATTCATGCCTACTCCCTCTCGTCGCTGCTTCCGGACGAAGAGACCTCACCCATAGAGGACGGCTCGGGTAATCAAAAAATGAAGTAAGCGTTCAGCGGTCAGCTTGCAGCCGTCAGCTAATGATTTAAATTCAAATAGTTATTCTAAGGTGGCGGATCACTGGTTTTTCGCTTAGTTTCCCTAACCCATTGTTTTTGCTGAAAGCTGATTGCTGATAGCTGAACGCCTACAAAATGAAATTATTCCCTGTCAGTCTAATCGTTATAAAGTTATTATTTTTAACATAATTGTTGTGGTAAGGTTTTGCAAGAGTTTTAGGCTTATGGCGGGTTGCCAGTGATCAGTGGTCAGGTGCAAAATTAAAGTCCCCTGCCTCGGGAGTATCTTCCATTGAGGTTGGGCCGCCGGCCCATGAGGAACTGTTCTTGATTTTCCTCGGCCGGAGAGGCGCCCTGTTATCTTGCCTCCGACCACTCTAAAAACCTTATTCCCATTCGATGCAATGAACCGGACAGATATCGATGGCTTCCTGAATTTGTTCCTCGGAGGCCCCATCCGGGAACATCACCATGGCCCATCCCAAGGATTGATTCAGGACAAAGACCTCGGGGCAGACTTCCACGCAGGCATTGCAGCCGATACAGGCTTCTTCCTCGATTACGGGCGTGCGAGCCATATTTTCTGTTTCCTTCCGGGTTTAAGCAATAAAACTAAAAGAACAATCTCCCTGTGGTGAGCCCAGACCTCAGGTCTGCCACCATGGAGCAGAGGTATTGGGAAGGCGGGATGCGCTTCGCTTTCCCGCCCTACATTGTAGTGTCAGGCCACGGTCACCTCGGGGCTGAGGTAGACATCCTGGATAGTGTGCAGGATTTCCACCCCTTCGGCCATGGGGCGCTGAAAGGCTTTGCGGCCGGAGATGAGGCCCATGCCCCCGGCCCGTTTGTTGATGACCGCAGTGCGGGCCGCTTCCACCAGGTCGTTGTCACCACTGGCGCCGCCGGAGTTGATCAAACCGATGCGGCCCATGAAGCAGTTGACTACCTGATAACGGGTGAGTTCGATGGGATGATCGGGGACCAACTCGGAATACACCCGGGGGTGGGTTTTGCCGAACTTTATAGCAGTGTAGCCGCCGTTGTTTTCCGGCATTTTCTGTTTGATAAGGTCCGCTTTGATGGTGGCCCCCAGATAATTTCCCTGGCCGGTGAGGTCCGCGGCCACGTGATAATCCCGATCGGCAGTTTTAAAGGCCGGATTGCGGAGATAGCACCACAGGATGGTAGCCATGCCCAACTCGTGGGCCTGTTGGAAGGCCTCGCTGATTTCCTGAATTTGGCGGCGGCTTTCCGGGGAACCGAAGTAGATGGTAGCGCCGATGGCCGCGGCCCCCAGGTCAAAGGCCTGCTCCACCCGGGCAAAGAGGGTCTGGTCGTGCATGGCCGGATAGGTGAGCAGTTCGTTATGATTGATTTTAACGATGAACGGAATCCGGTGGGCATAGCGCCGGGCTACGGCGGCCAGCGCCCCGAGGGTGGAGGCCACTGCGTTGCAGCCGCCCTCCATGGCCAGCTTAACGATATTCTCTGGATCGAAGTAAATGGGGTTAGGGGCAAAGGAGGCCCCGGCGGAGTGTTCGATGCCCTGGTCCACCGGCAGGATGGACAGAAAGCCCGTCCCGGCTAACCGGCCGTGATGGAACATGGCCGCCAGCGATCTCAGCACGTTAATGGGCCGATCACTGGGGACGAAAATACGCTCCAGAAAATCAGGGCCGGGCAGGTGCAGGGACTCCTTGGGAAAACCTTTGCAGGTATAGGTTAATAAGGCTTCCGCCTCCTGGCCCAATAAGCTTTGGATTTTTCTGATCATGGCCACCTCTTGGGGTTGATAGTTTCTGGTTTCTGGTATGTGGTTTTTAGGTGATTTTCTCATTTAGATTTATACCAAAGAAAGTGGGATGTGGCAAAAAAAGGGCGGGATTTATTTTTCGGGTTGTTGCGGTAAACCCAGAATTTCCAGGGCTGCCGCGGCGGCCCGTTCCGAGGCTCCCGGTCCGCCCAGGCGGTGCCAGATACGCTTCAGGCCGGCGCTGATGCGGGCCAGCCGGGCTGGTTCCCGGATGATATTTAATACTTCGGCCGCAATCCGCTCCGGTGTGACCTCGTGCTGAATTAACTCCGGAAATAACCCCTCTTCGGCCAGGAGATTGGCCATGCCGATGTGAGAGACGCGAATCAACAAACGGCCCACATAATAAGTCAGGGGCGACAGGCGGTAGACAATGACCATGGGAGTGCCGGAGAGGGCGGTCTCCAGGGTGGCGGTGCCGGAGGCCACCACGGCGATGTCGGCTGCGGCCAGGATTTCATAAGTCTGTCCCCGGTGCAGGGCCACCGGGACCTGGGACTGGGAGACCAGTTCTGCCACCAGCGCTGCCGGCGCGGTGGCCGCCAGGGGGAGAAGAAAACGGCATTGGGGCGCTTGGGCCTGCAAGTGGGCGGCCGCGGCCAGCATATCGGGCAAAAGGTGGGATATTTCCCCGGAGCGGCTTCCCGGCAACAGGGCTACGGCCAGGTCGGCGGCCGTCAGATCGAAGCGTTCCCGGAGTTCCCGGCGGGGGGGCAGGGCCGGTAAGGTTTCCAGGAGCGGATGCCCCACATAAGTGACATCCACCCCGTGCTGGCGGTAAAATTCCTCCTCAAAGGGGAAAATGACCACCATGCGCTTGACCAGGCGGGCGATGGTGCGGATCCGGCCGCGGCGCCAGGCCCAGACCTGGGGGCTGATGTAATACATCACCGGGGTGCCGAAACGCCGGGCCAGACGCAGCACCAGGAAGTTAAAATCCGGGAAATCCACCAGGATGGCAAGGTCCGGCCGTTCATCCCGGAAGTAGCGCCAAAGATTCCTCAGGGCTCGCCGGACCGCGGGGATTTTGTGAAACACCTCCGTCAGGCCGATGACCGCCAGATCCTCAGCCCGGCAGGCCAGGCGCATACCCTGGCGGGCCAGGGCCTCGCCGCCGATGCCGAAAAACTCCGCCTGGGGCAGCCGTTCCCGGAGGGCCTGCACCAGGCGGGCGGCGTGCTGGTCCCCGGAGGCCTCCCCGGCCACCAGCAATATTTTCGGGCCGTTCATCGCAGGTGGGCCTGACGCATGGCCGCATTAATGGCCAGGGCCAGGGCCAGAGCCTCCTTCCCGGCCTCGCCGCTGACCACCGGCTCCTGGCGGCTGGCCACGGCCTCCAGAAAGGCGGCGATTTCCTTCATCAGGGGATCGGCCGGCGGGAACTTGACGGTTTCCAGGTGGATCCCCGGCAGGATGCCCCCGGGCTCACCGGTCTGGGCCACTACCATAAGCTCCCGGGCCTCGAAGTCCACCGACAGATAGGTATGCGGCTGGAATAGGCGGAATTTGCGCATGCTCTTGACGGAGATGCGGCTGGCCGTAAGATTGGCGATACAGCCGGAGTGGAACTCCAGCCGGGCGTTGGCCAGATCGATGGAATCGGTGAGCACCGAGACCCCGGCCGCCCTGATCTCCGAGACCGCCCCGGGCACCAGGGCCAGGACCAGGTCCAGGTCATGGATCATCAGGTCCCGGACTACGTCCACATCGGTGCCCCGTTCCTTAAAAAAAGCCAGGCGGTGAATTTCAATGAACCGGGGATCATGCACCCGCCGGCTCAGTTCTTCCATGGCCGGATTAAAGCGCTCCAGATGGCCCACCTGCAGAATTCTGTCTTGCCGGCGGGCCAGCTGCACCAGCTCCTCGGCCTCGGCCACGGTGGTGGCCAGGGGTTTTTCGGCCAGGACATCCACCTGGTGGGTAAGACACTCCTGCACCACGGCATAATGCTGGGTGGTGGGCACGGCCACGCTCACGGCCTGGACCAGGGGCAGCAATTCCCGGTAGTCCGTGAACGCTCTGGTCTGGCACTCCTGGGCCACCTGAGCCGCCTTGCCAGGGTCGATATCCACCACGCCGACAAGCTCGGCGTTTTCCAGGGCCGCATACTTCTGGGCATGGAAGCGGCCCAGATATCCCACCCCGATAACTCCTGCCTTAATCTTTGCCATATTCGGATATCCCCTGAGCTATTTCACCACGTCGGCTTTCAGTTTGCAGTATCACACTTTGAGCAAAATCCGGGGATTAAAGACCGATTTCCTTCGCCAGTTGATTGTGGAATAACTGGGAGGCCTCCTTGTTGCCCATGAAGCCGCCGACGCGAATCCCCACCGAGGTGATGTTGTTGGGTAAAGCCTCCATGTTGATCTTGACGTCATCCCCGTTCTGATCCACGCCCAGGAGGCTGGCCTTCATGGGGGTGACTTTCCGTTCGGTGATTTTAATGCGATAGTATTTAGCCACGTTCTGGACGGCCTGATCCATTTCCGCCAGAGAACGGGGATAATCCCGGATCATGGTGCCCTCCATCCACTTGTAGCCGGCCATGGCGCCGGTGGCTCCGGCCCCAACCAACGCGGTCTCCAGACAGCCTGTGAGCAGCAGGAGGCAGGCAAGAACTCCGGCCAACTGCTGCGACCATTTTTTTCCCATCTTCCCACCCTCCGGTGATAACCTGATTGCCCGTTTTATCCCATGGCTCCTTGATTTTGTCAATAAGTTTTCGAATCTTGCGGCACCATCGGGCCCACGGGGAAAAACCTCCCCCTAATATTGATAGGCCTTTCTTCAAGGGATAAAACAAGATAACATAAAAGAAACGATCGGGGTCGAATTACGCCAGCCCCGGAAATGAAAATCTTTTCGTAGGAGAGGATCTCAGACCCGCCCCTGCAGCCAGAGATTTTCTCGGTAACAATGAACCAAGGAGGTGCCGGATGGAAGTTCGGGAAGCACTGTACCGCCGCCGTAGCGTCAGGGCCTTTACTGCGGCTGCGGTCTCGAAGAAAACGCTGCTGCAGCTGGTGGACGCCGCCATACAGGCGCCTTCAGCGCGCAATATGCAACCTTGGCAGTTCATCGTAGTCACCGGTAAGGCCAGGGAACGCCTGGCCCAGAGGCTTGTAAGGGCATACGAGGAAGAGCTGGTTGCCGGCCAAGTGCCGCCAACCCCGGAGCTGCCTGAGCCTTACCAGAGCCGGGTACGTCAATTCGGGGAGGCCCTGCAACCATTTTCGGTCCAGGACCCCACCTTTGAGCTGATGCGGGGCAGCCTGAATTTTTACGGCGCCCCGGCGGTCATCCTGCTGGCCCTGGATCCGCACTTGTCCTCAGACCGCCTGTTCGACGTGGGCGCAGGTGCCCAGAACCTCCTCCTCCTGGCCCACTCCCAGGGTCTGGGGACCTGCGTCATCGGCATTGTGCTGCGTTACCGGGAGTTGATCAGGGAGGAACTGCAGTTGCCGGAAAGCCTCAACTTGGTGATGACCGTGGCGGTGGGCTACCCCAACCCGGCCCACCCCCTGGCGGGTTTCAGTTCCGGGCGCCAAGACGCGGCGGAATTCCTCACCTGGATCGAGTAATACAGTATCCATCAAGGCCCAGGGCTGTATATCCGGCAGGTGTGTGGCGAAGGCGGTTGTGCTTACCTCGGGAGGCCTGGGAGGTGTCCCGGATGCGGGACTGAGGAAGTCGTGAGGCTTCCTGACCACCATTCAGGAGTCAGCAGAGGCCATAGGAGGAGTTAGAGAGACGAGGCCACCGGTTTGTGCGCTCTGCGGATGACTGCAACATCTATTGTTGGAGCACCAAAGTTCCTGGGAGATAGCTCAATCATCCGAACCGCCGGGTATGGACCCGTACGCCCGGTGGTGTGACAGGGAAAGCCCGTGAGGGCCTACCTATGTTGATGGTGTCACCTCTTCACCTGCTTTTTCTTCGGGCAGGCACGGGGGCCTGCCCCTACATCCGGAAGTTCCCTTATTTCTTGCCGGCTTTCAATTGGTCAGCCACCGCCTGGATAGCCGCCTGCACCCGCTCCGGATCGCCGAGATAAAAATTCCTGATGGGCTTGAGATCGGCATCGAGTTCATAGACCAGAGGAATGCCGGTGGGGATATTCCTGGCAACAATGTCCGCTTCGGAAATATTATCCAGATATTTCACCAAAGCCCGCAGGCTGTTGCCGTGGGCGGCGATCAACACCCGCTTGCCGGCCTTGATGGCCGGGGCAATGGTGTCATGCCAATAGGGCAGGAATCTGGCCACGGTATCCTTGAGGCACTCGGTGAGAGGGATGTCTTCGGGTTTCAGGTCGGCATAGCGGGGGTCCCGGCCCGGCCAGCGGGGGTCGTCCGGGGTGAGGGCCGGGGGCGGCGTGTCGTAGCTGCGGCGCCAGATCTGGGTCTGTTCCAGGCCGAACTTTTCCGCGGTCTCCACTTTGTTCAGCCCCTGGAGGGCGCCGTAGTGCCGTTCGTTCAACCGCCAGCTATGGTGGATGGGAATCCACATCAGGTCCATTTCCTCCAACACCAGCCACAGGGTTTTAATGGCCCGGGACAGGACCGAGGTGAAGGCAAGGTCAAAGACAAATCCTTCTTTTTTGAGGTAGTGGCCCGCCTCCAGGGCCTCGGCCACGCCTTTTTCCGAGAGGCCCACATCGGTCCAGCCGGCAAATTTGTTCTCCTTATTCCACACGCTTTCCCCATGACGCAGCAAGACGACTTTATACATCGGCAATCACCTTATCCTTTCTCTGAACCACATAATGACCTTACCGGGAAAATTCCCCTAAATTCTCCTTTTAGAGGGGGATTTTAATAAGTTGCCAACCCGCCATCACCCTAATTCAACAGCATTGAGGGTCAGGGTGGGGGTGAGAATTCATTTATTTCCCGCTCCCAGTAATAATATGGTAAGCGTTTAGCGGTCAGCTTACAGCCATCAGCTAATGCTTTAAATTCAAATAGTTATTCCAAGGTTGCGGATCACTGGTTTTTCGCTTAGTTTCCCTAACCCATTGTTTTTGCTGAAAGCTGATTGCTGATAGCTGAACGCCTACTAATTATGATTGTTTAATCGACATAATATAACATGGTTGAGGTCCTGATTGAAAGTCCTTTGGAAAACCCTGCGGCCCTGTCTTGGCGCGAATAGCATTAATGGAGCCTGCTGAGCCAAAAAGCTCTTTACAGGAATTGAAGACCGGGGTAAGGTTTAAGAGAATTTTGTAAGCGTTCAGCGGTAAGCTTACAGCCGTCAGCTAATGATTTAAATTCAAATAGTTATTCTACGATGGCAGCTCTCTGGTTTTTCGCTTAGTTTGCCTAACCCATTGTTTTTGCTGAGAGCTGATTGCTGATAGCTGATCGCCTACAGAATTTTTACCCCACCATCCCGAGGTTTTTAAACGAATGAAAGTCAACACCGGTTATGTATTTGATGAGAGATACCTGCGTCATGACCCGGGGACCTGGCATCCGGAGCGGCCGGACCGTTTGCGGGCCATACAACGCCGGGTAATGTTCTCGGGCCTGATAAATGAATTGACCCTGATTCAGCCTTACGAAGCTCCCCTGGAATGGCTCACCCGCGTGCATCATCCCGATTATGTGGAGAGATTCCGTCAGGCCTGCCTAAAGAATTACACCATTTTTCAATCCCCGGACAACGGTATCTGCCCGGAAAGTTATGCCATCGCCCGGCTCTCGGCGGGGGGTATTCTGGCCGCCGGTGACGCCATCATGACCGGCCAGGCCACTAATGTCTTCTGCGCCGTCCGTCCCCCCGGACACCACGCCGAGCATGCTCAGGCCATGGGTTTTTGTTTTTTTAATAACGTGGCCATTGGCGCCAGATACCTGCAGGAAAAGTATGGCCTGGAGCGCATCGCCATCGTGGACTGGGACGTGCATCACGGTAATGGGACCCAGCATCTGTTCGAGGAGGACCCCACCGTATTCTATATCTCCCTGCACGAAGACCCGTCGCACTGCTATCCGGGCACGGGCCATAGAAGCGAAAAAGGCAAAGGCCCGGGTTTGGGCTACACCTTGAATTTTCCCTTTCCGCCCCGCAGTGGCGATTGGGATTATCTGGAGGTGCTGGAGGAGGAGGTAATCCCGGCGCTGGCAGCTTTTAGACCGGATTGCCTTATCATCTCAGCGGGTTTCGATGCTCACGCCAACGACCCGCTGGCGCACATGCGGCTCAGCCGGACCGGCTTCGCCCGCATGGGCCGGGTTCTGGCCTTCTTTGCCCAGGAATACTGCCAGTTCCGCCTTATCACGGTCCTGGAAGGCGGATATAATCTGGAGGTGCTGGAGGATTGTGTCGAGGATCATATCCGCATCCTCCAGAATATCTTCGACTCCTGACAACCGCCGGGGCAACCATGACGCGGCTGCACCAGAAATCCTGACTTAGAGGAAAACCATGAACGATCAAGGCAAAGAAAGTTTAGCCCCTGGCATGGTCCTCGGGCACCGGTACGAACTCATCCGGCGGTTGCGGTCCGAGGCTCACGGTGAGGTCTTTTTGGGACGGGATCAGGTATTGGAGGTCGATGTCGGCCTGAAGTTTTTATCCAATGAAGATCCGGAGTTCGACAGGTTATTGGAGTTTTATCGGCGGGAGGCCGTTGCGGGGCTGAAATTGCACCACCCTCAGATTTTGGGAGTCCACCAGTTGGATGAAACCGCAGAGGGTGTCTTTTTGCTGCAAGAACCTTTTGTGGGCAATTCCCTGTGGGAATTGTTGGGTCAGAGCGAAGCGTTAACCGTAAATGACTCCCTTTATTTTATTGAAGTCCTGGCCCAGGGCCTGACGTATGGTCACAAACAGGGTGTGGTGCATCAGAATTTCAATCCCCAGCAGGTGTTGGTCTCGGCCACGGAAGGCATCAAGATAATAAATTTCACCTTTCCGGTGGAACCTCTGGACATGAACACCTTTCCGGAACTCCAGGCGTACATTGCCCCCGAGATATGGCGGGGAGGACACTCGTCGGTGGCCAGCAACCTTTTTTCCCTGGGCGTCATCGGCTATCGCATGCTCAGCGGCGCCTTGCCGTTCCCCCTTGCCGCTGAGGGGGCTTTCCCCTACCACCTTACTCCTGAACCACATCAGCTGGAAACAATTCCCGAGGCCCTGCGCCCCTTATTTATCCGCTGCCTCAAGGGGGAACCGGAAAAACGTTTCCACTCGGGAGCCGACTTTCTCGCCCGCTTAGGTGCCTTAAGAGAAAAATTGATGCCTTCCGGGGTTACTAGAGCGGTACGATTTAAGGAGGAACCGGGGAAGGTGGGCGATAAAAACGATGAGTCGGCTTTCAGCCAGGCCGTGGTTATCCGGGAGCCGGAAGTTGATCTCGATGCTCCCTGGAAAGAAGACGTGCCGGCTTATCGGCCCACTTTCGGGGAGAAAGTCAAAGCCTGGGCGCAAGACCACTACCACCGGGTATTAGCTTTCTTGGGTCCGGAGCCGCTGCGTCACAACCGGAAAAAGCAGCGGGCCGCCATGGTGGGCGCCGCCCTGGGCTTTCTCTTGCTGCTGTTGGGACTCAACTCCCTCTTCTCCGGCAGACCTAAGCTGGAATTGGCCAGAACGCCAGAGGTGTCGGAGCGTGGGGCCTCGGTTTCTCCCTGGCAAGAACCCGAGGCCGCCAAGCCGCCGGTGGATGCGCCTTCTCCCGGTTTGGGGCCGGAAATTAAGCCCGAGTCCGTGGGACCCCTCACCTCTGCGACTCAAGCCCCCCGGGTCTCGGAGATGCCCGAGGCCCCTGCCCCGATGAAAGCCCCGGCCGCGGTCCCTGAGAAAGTTCCAACTGCGGCCCCGGTGAAGGTTCCAGCTGCGGCCCCGGCAAAAACGCCGGCTGTTAAACCCGCCCCGCCGGCCGGGGCCAAGCCGGTGCAGCTCGCGGCCAGACCAGCTAGAACAGCGGATGCCACCGCTAAGGGCAAAACACCGGAGACCTCCGCCAGGGTTAAACTGGCGGCCACCTTCGCCAAGGAAACCGATGCCCGGAAACATGCCGATGCGCTAACCAGGCAGGGCCAGCGGGCTGTGGTGAAAAAATCGACGAAAGGCAACAAGCCTCTGTATCAGGTCTGGCTTACCGCAGCGGCTCCGGCCAAACCTGCGGCCACGGCCTCCAGGCCCGTAACCGCAACCCCGAAGCCCAAAGCGGCCCCTAAACCCGAAGCCGCCAGACCGAGGTAGGAAGGGTCAGTTTTTAACAATAACAAAGAGTTAATCGCCATCCGGAAAGCCCTTTGTCCGCTCGCCCCGCTTGCGGGGGGAAGGTTAGCAAGGGAATTTTCACCTTAAAAATCATGCTGCCAGGGGTTTTCTGGTCAGTGCCAGCTGATAATGTAAGATCGAGGGAAGAAGCAATGATCGTCAAGGAAACGCAATTACCCGGACTGGGCCCGGTGAGACGGGGAAAAGTAAGAGATGTTTATGAATTAAGCGGAGACCGATTGCTGCTCATCGCCACTGACCGCATTTCGGCCTTTGATGTGGTGATGGCTGACCCCATCCCCGACAAGGGGAAGATTTTAAACCAGATTTCGGCCTATTGGTTCGAGCGCTGCCAGGACCTGGTCCCAAACCATCTTATCTCCAGTGATATCAATGAGTTCCCCGAGGAGTGCCAGGTTTTTGCCGAAATTCTGGCCGGACGCAGCATGCTGGTGCACCGGGCCCGTCCCCTTCCCGTGGAATGCATCGTCCGGGGCTATTTGGCCGGCTCGGGCTGGCAGGATTACCTGGAAACCGGCGCGGTCTGCGGGGAACGCCTGCCGGTCGGCCTTCGGGAGTCGGAACGCCTGCCGGATCCGATTTTCACCCCCTCCACCAAGGCCGAACTGGGTTTACACGATGAAAACATCAGTTTTGCCGAGGCCGAGAAGCAGATCGGCCGGGAGCTGGCCCACCGGGTGAGGGAATACAGTCTGGCCATTTATCGCCGGGCCCGGGCCGAGGCCGAGGCCAAAGGGATTATTATTGCGGACACCAAATTCGAGTTCGGGCTTGTCGGTGACCGCCTGGTCCTCATCGATGAAGTGTTGACCCCGGACTCCTCCCGCTTCTGGCCTCAAAAGGACTACGTCCCCGGCAGGTCACAAAAATCCTTTGATAAACAATACCTGCGGGATTACCTGGTCAGCCTGGGTTGGAACAAAAAACCGCCTCCCCCTCCCCTGCCCCCTGAGGTAGTGGCCAACACCCGGCAGAAATACCTTGAGGCCCTGCATTTGCTCACCGGCAAAGGTCTTGTCTAAAACTCTGGCGAGCTGTCAGCACTTATCACTCGGAGGCTGCACGTGGCTAATAACTCTGTTTCTCTCTTTTTCAGTTGGGAATCATTGGGAGATCTGGAAATAGGGCGGCCGAATTTGGGACTTATGGCCCCGGTGTTGATCTACCGGCTGATGCACTATTCCGTCAAAGCGGTGTTGGGAGAAAAATTCGGTCCCGAAGCGACCAAAGAAATCTTTATCAAGGCCGGCCAAGTGGCCGGCGAGACATTCTGCCACCATCTTCTGAACACCCGGCTTACTCTGGATGAATTTCTGGTAGAGCTGAAAAAAAAATTGCTTGACTGGAAAATCGGCATTTTGGAGATCGAAGATATTCAGCGCCATTCCATGGACATGACCCTGACGGTGGCCGAAGACCTGGACTGCTCCGGGTTGCCGGTGAGCGACAAGACCTTTTGCGATTACGATGAAGGCTTTCTGGCCGGCATTCTCAAGGTCTATACCGGCCGAGATTTTCTGGTGGAGGAGATCGACTGCTGGGCCACCGGCGACCGGGTCTGCCGCTTCCGGGTGAAGATACAGGATGTGACTTAATTTAAAAACTTTTTTAGGGACAGGCATAAGGGACCAGTGGTCAGTTCTGTGGGAGGACAGGGAGGCCTCCCCCACCCGTGATAAGATCAATCAGTCATTACTGGAAACGGGCCCCTCTGCTGACCACTGATCCCTGGCCCCTGACCACCAATGCTGTTGCATTAAGCAAGGATTTTTCTTTCTGTCATTCTGAGCGAAGCGAAGAATCTAAATCATCATGACAGCCTAGATCCTTCGCCGCCGGGGGCGGCTCAGGATGACAAAAGGGGTGGAACTCCTTAAGTCAACAGCATTGAGGGTCAGGGTGAGGGGTGTTAAATCATCATGACAGCCTAGATCCTTCGCCGCCGGGGGCGGCTCAGGATGACAAAAGGGGTGGAACTCCTTAAGTCAACAGCATTGCCCCTGACCACTGACCGCCCCTCCCCTTGGCTACCCCAGATTGGCAATCAGGGCCGAAGCAAACCCGGAGCAGGAAAGTTCCTGGGCCCCGGGAAGTAGCCGGGCCAGGTCATAGGTGACGGTCTTGGCCTGGATAGTCCGGGCCAGGCCTGCATGGATGAAATCGGCCGCTTCCTGCCAGCCCAGGTATTCCAGCATCATGGTGCCGGACAGGATGAGGGAGCTGGGGTTGATCTTGTCCAGGTTAGCATACTTGGGGGCGCTGCCGTGGGTGGCCTCAAACACGGCATAGCGGTCCCCGATATTGGCGCCGGGGGCCATGCCCAGGCCGCCCACCTGAGCCGCCAGGGCGTCGGAAAGGTAATCGCCGTTCAGGTTGGGGGTGGCGATGACGCTGTATTCCTCGGGACGCAGGAGGATCTGCTGAAACATGGAATCGGCAATCCGGTCCTTGATGATGACCTGGCCGGCCGGGGCCTTGCCGTCAAATTCCTGCCAGAGTCGATCTTCACTGATAACCTGGTCCGCAAATTCCGCCTCGGCCAGTTCATAGCCCCAGGTCTTAAAGGCTCCCTCGGTGAATTTCATGATGTTGCCCTTGTGCATCAGGGTGATGCTGGGACGGATATTTTTTATAGCAAAGTTAATGGCTTGCCTAATAAGCCGCTGGGAGCCGGCCGCGCTCATGGGTTTGATGCCGATGCCGGATTCCGGGGAGATGCGGCAGCTCATCTGATTGTTGAGGAAGTCAACCACCTTGCGGGCTTCCGGGCTGCCGGCCGGCCATTCGATCCCGGCGTAGACATCCTCGGTATTCTCCCGAAAGACCACCATATCGGTTTTTTCGGGTTCTTTTAGGGGGCTGGGGGTGCCGGCATAGTAGCGCACCGGCCGGATGCAGGCGTACAGATCCAGCACCTGCCGCAGGGTGACGTTGATGGAGCGGAAGCCGCCGCCCACCGGGGTGGTCAAGGGCCCCTTCAGGGCCACCAGATAATCCCGGATGGCCCTTAAGGTTTCTTCCGGCAGGTGGCTGCCGGTGGCCTCATAGGCCTTTTCGCCGGCCAGGATTTCCTGCCAGACAATCCGCCGCCGGCCGCCGTAAGCCTTGGCCACCGCTGCGTCCAGGACCCGGACGGTGGCCCGCCAGATATCCGGGCCGGTGCCGTCGCCCTCAATAAACAGAATAACGGGATTATCCGGGACCTGGAGCCGGCCGGAGGCGTTAAAGGTAATTTTTTCGCCTTTCAGAGCAGTTGTGTCGGTCATTGAATGATTCTCGCCTTCTAAAATGTGTTATCTGCTTTCGGAGCAGATCTGTTGTATGAGACTGCTGATGGAAACCGGGTCGGTGACGGGGATCAGGACCACCTCGCCGCCATAGCCCTGCACCACCTCCCGGCCGCTGACCTCTGTGGCGGGATAGTTGCTGCCCTTGGTGAGGACCTCGGGTTTCAGGGCCGCCAGGATTTCAGGGAGCTGTTCCGAAGAGAACACCGTGACGTAATCCACCGTCTCCAGTGCGGCCAGCATGCGCCGGCGCTGGCCCTCGTGGATGACCGGTCGGCAGGGCCCTTTGACCCGGCGGACGGACTCATCGGTGTCCAGGGCGACGATTAAAAGGTCTCCCTGCCGCCGGGATTCCTCCAGGAACTTGATATGCCCCCAGTGCAGGAGATCAAAACAGCCATTGGTAAAGACCAGGCGTTTACCCTGGGCCTGCAGACGGGGCGCCAGGAGCCGCAATTCGGCCAGACTGAGGATTTTGTCGGGCTGCCCGGCCGGTTGCCCTGCCAGCGCCGCGGCCAGTTCCGAACGCAGGATGGGGGCAGTGCCCACCTTCCCCACGACTATACCGGCCGCCAGGTTGGCCAGCCTGGCTGCCAGGAGCGGCTGCCCCCAACAGGCCAGTCCCAGGGCCATAACAGCCACCACGGTATCGCCGGCCCCGGAAACATCGAAGACCTCCCGGGCCTGGGCGGGGATGTCCGCAGGGGCTTCGTTAGGCTGAAAAAGGGTCATGCCGGCGGCCCCCTGGGTGATCAGCACGGCTTGGGCGTCACATAAGCGGCAGAGCTCCTGTCCGGCCCGGAGCATGTCCTCCCGGTTCTGCAGAGAATAACCCACCGCCAGTTCCGCCTCCCGGCGGTTGGGAGTGATGACCGCGGCCCCGCGGTAACGGCGGAAATCCCGTCCCTTGGGGTCCACCAGGACCGGCAGGCGGCTCTCTCGCCCCCGGGTAATCAAGTCGGTGAGCAGCGGTTCGGTCAAAACACCCTTGCCGTAATCCGACAGGATGATGGCGTCCAGATCCGGCAGCAGGGTCTTGACATGCTGCTCAGCCAGCCGGGCGAACCAGGGGGCCGCGGGTTGCCGGTTCTCCCGGTCGATGCGGACGATCTGTTGACTCCCGCCCAGAACCCGGGTCTTGCGGGTGGTCTGCCGCTGGGGGTCGGCAAACAGGCCGGCGGGGTTGACTCCCAACCTGGTCAATTCGGCTTCGAGAGCAGCCCCGGCAGTGTCGCGGCCGGATAATCCCAAGACCTCCACCTGGGCGCCCAGTCCCACCAGATTATTGACCACATTCCCGGCGCCACCCAGAACCCGGTTCTCCCGTTCCACGTTGACCACCATCACCGGGGCTTCCGGGGAAATCCGCTCCACCCGCCCCCAGACATATTCGTCCAGCATGAAATCCCCGGCCACCAGCACCTTCAGGCCGGCCAGATCATCCGGGTTCAGGGCGGCTAAAGGCATTGCCGCAGCTATGTTCTCTGTCACCTTTTGCCTTTGGATAAACTTCCCTGTCATGAAGCGGGTTGCTGCATCCGGGGAGCCTGACTTTTTTCAATTAATCCAGGAATGATGATGGAAAAACTGACGTATCGGTCGTAATTACGGTCGGCAAAGGTCAGGGCCACCCCCCAGCACTGGCGTTGAAAAATGAGCCGGTACTTGTTCTCCAGTTTTTTACCGCTCACAAAGGTATGCTGGTTGCTGAGGCCTACTTTCACCGACCGGAAAAGATCGAGGAAGAGTTCGGAGTTAATCTGATTGGCGTAATTTTTATAATACACATAATCCAAATTTAAAAAATGCCGTTTGGCCGAATCCTGCAGGAGCAAGCGGACGTCCACCTGGCTGAACCCTTCTTTGTAGGGCGACAGACCGCCGTTCAGCCCCAGGCTGATATTCTCCGTGGGCATGGACAGGGTTTCCAGAAAGATATCGGACACGCGGCGGTGGGGGTGGGGAACGCCATCCAGACCGTAACTGCTGGAGTTAAAAAATACACTCTGGGTGAGCCGACTCCAGAACAATTCTCTTACCTGGGGCAGACCGGTGGCGGTCCGTGAGCGCCGGATAAAATGATGGGTCACCGAATAAGTGGCGGCGTTAACCCCGCCGATGGGTTCCTGGCCGTCGAAAATGGGATAATTTTTAGTGACCGAGGTCTGCCAGCCATAGTCGAAGGGATCAAAGGGCGGGATGCGGTTAACACTGAAGTTGGCATAGTTGTAATAAGTTACCCTGGGGGTCCAGATATGGCGGACAAAGCCGGAGCCTGTCGCGGTCCGGCCCCAGTCCCGGAAAAAAGGAGAGCTCAGGCTGGTTTTGACATCATAGAGGGAGCGGCCCTGGTATTTGTTTAAATCTTCAGCAGTGGCGTAACTATCTACCCGGTAGCCGGTGCCCCGCCAGCCGGTGGTGGCATCGAGGTCAACGGCGTCCAGGAGTCGGGTGGACAGGTTCAGCTTGGGATGAAAGTCCAGCCGCTGGCCACTCAACCCGTAGTTCTGGTAGTAATGGGTGTACGAGGTATCCAGGAGCAGGCTGAGGGGCGACCCTCCCAGGGGCAGCTTCAGGGTGGCGGCCTGCAGCGTGGGGGCTTTATGCAAGGTGTGGGGAACCGATGGCCCCAGGGGACGGTAGTAATTTCCGAAAAAATTGAGGCTGCCCTGGGAAAAAAGGCGCTGCAGAAGTAGACTGGAGACCCGGGTGCCCACCTCGAACTGCTCCAGGCTGCGGCCGTAATCATCCGCCCAGGCCCGGGAAAGCCGGTCCAACCCCAGGTAGCCGAAATTGAAATCATAAAGATACTGCGTATCACTGGGGATGTCCAAGGTTCCTCGGGCCACCCAGTCACGGGGCAGAGCATGGTTCATGATAGCGGCGCCCCAATACCGATGCGGCGTCGGGGAGCCATGCTTGTGGTCGCTGATATAAGAAAAGCGCGCCATGCCGGCCGAATCCCTGTTCCAGGCGTAGCGGTACTCCCCGCCCTGGAGGTAGCCCCGCTGGTTCGCCACCATCTGATAGAGGGTGGCGTCCATGTGGTTGTTGATGGCCCAATAAAACGGCAGTTCCACCACGGTTCCGGCCGCCCGGTGTTGACTGTAAATGGGCATGAGAAAGCCCGACTGCCGGGTGGTCTTTACGGGTAACACGGCGGCCGGCACAAAGGCCACCGGGACGGAGCCCAGCCGCAGAGAGGCGGCCTTGCCGGTGGCATAGCCGTCCAGGGTGACATTTAATTCCCGGGTGTAAAAACTCCAGGCCGGAGGATGGGCATCGCAGGTGGTCACCACGCTCTTTTCGGCATAAAAGGTGTTGTCGCCGGTTTTCCGGATCAGGGCGCTGTTGATGTGAAAATGGTTGCGCCGCATGAAAAGGCGGGCGTCCGTCACCTCGCCGCATTGGGTCACCAGATTGAACTGGCCTGTTTTCCCGGTGAGGATATCGTCTCCCAGCACCATGACCACATTACCCTGGATATGGGCGATCTTTGTAGGGGCGTGTACTTTCATATAGTCTGCGGTCAGGCGGCGGTCGGCCTGCCGGATTTCCACTCTGCCGACCGCCTCGTAGGTTTGCGTGGCGGCATG
>Ga0194125_10006439_pt1 | contig 17321 bp, 9 predicted proteins | sample TA2KigC250mmetaG_FD_148626 | JGI IMG/M metagenome (GOLD analysis project Ga0194125, IMG submission 148626) | Freshwater microbial communities from Lake Tanganyika, Tanzania - TA2015034 Kigoma Deep Cast 250m | ecosystem: Environmental > Aquatic > Freshwater > Lake | place: Tanzania: Lake... | reverse complement strand
TTGACATCCATCTTTAATTTCAACAGCGCTTCGATGAGAACATCCACGCCCTTGTAAGGGCGGATTAGACCAAAATATAGAATTATTTTGCTATCTTCGTCCAACCCAAGCCTTTGCCGGGCTTGGCTTTTGGGTATGTCTTCACCAGGAAATTGGTCATACAGCGGATGAAAGGCGAGCGCGGATTGGGCTTTGGGGAAATAATGCAATGCTGATGTATGCTCATCACGGCTGTGCAAGATTAGCCCATCCATCCTGCCCAATCCTAATTTGACGGCGCGCCTTAAGCCCGGCCCGGCTTCATGAGGCAGCAAATTATGGCAAACTGCGATTTTCTTAATGGAATTCCCTAATCGCCCGGAAATTACACGATAAGCCGGCGCAAAGAAGGGATGCCACCAATGAAACAATACTATGTCGGCTTGACTCTTTAAGATAATATCAACGGTTTTAAGCCAGGTAAGAGGATGCAGCGAGTCTATGACGCGATGGTTCGGAATATCTGTTGGGCGGTCGTTTTCAGCAAACTGGGTTTTGCCCGGAAACAAAATCTGCGGATATAGCCGGGAAAAATTGACTAAAAAGCATTCATTAGCCAGTGCCAGTTGCGTTGCCAGGCGGCGGTTGAACTGCGCAATCCCGCCGCGGTAAGGAACTGCCGGTCCAAGGCAGGCGATTTTCATTCTACTTGCAATGGGCTTGTTGTCGAAATCACTTTAGATGATTAGCCGTTGTCGATTGCCTCTCCCCCCGCTCCGCAGGATAGATTGCACTCCTCCCCGCTGTGCGGGGGGGAGAGGATACAGTCTATTTGGGCAACAAGCCCCAATAGTATCTATGTTGCCCGGCTTCTCCGAAGCCGGGTTTATTCTGCTCATTACGCAGGCTGCCGTGATTCGATGTCGCTGTCAGCGCGAATTGGATAGTCTTTATCCGAATTTCGCTCGGCTATCATCTCGCCGAGCAAGCCAAGTGTAAAGACCTGCACACCAGCGATGATGCCCAATATACCCACCATAAACAGCGGTCGGTTGCCGATCCAATTGCCCTGAAACCAGCCGACTGTCAGATAGATTAAAATAGCGAGTCCGATGAGAAAACTAATCGACCCTAAACTGCCGAACAGATGCAGCGGTTTGGAGACGAATTTCATCCGGAACAGCAAGGTAATCAGGTCGAAAAATCCGGCTGCAAAGCGATACATCCCAAATTTAGTCTTGCCGAAGCGGCGCGGATGATGCTGCACCGCCAGTTCGCCGACTCGAAACCCTTGATAATGCGCCAACACCGGCAGAAAGCGATGCCGCTCGCCATAGACCCGAATCTCCTTGACGACCTCATTGCGATAGATTTTCAAGCCGCAGTTAAAGTCGTGCAGCGATATTCCCGACAATGCGCCGGTTGTCCAGTTGAACAATTTTGAAGGTAGCCGTTTAGACAGCGGATCGTAGCGCACTTTCTTCCAGCCGGAAACCAAATCATAGCCGGTATTGAGTTTGGCGAGCAGATTGGGTATCTCGGCTGGGTCGTCCTGCAGGTCGGCGTCCATTGTTATGACATATTCCCCGCTCGCAGTCTTGAAACCAACAGCCAGCGCCGCCGATTTACCCTGGTTACATCGGAAAGTGACGAGCCGAACCCGCAAGTCGCCAGCGCGAATTTCCCGCATTATCAAGTTGGACTCATCGCGGCTGCCGTCGTCGATGAACAGCAATTCATACTCGACCTGCATCGCGCCTAAGATATCGGTCAACCGGTGATGCAACTCCCTAAGCGAACCCTCTTCGTTATAGAACGGGATGACAACCGAGATATAGACAGGTCCTTTACCGCTCATAAGATTATCCTGCTTGTCGGACGACGGTTGTTTGGAAATATTGTAAGGCTCTGATATTCCAAAGTTAGACTTAGATTGTCTATTTGCACGACTATTTTGGATGGTAAAATCTGCCTGGCGGAATTGTATAAGTATTGCCGCTTGAAAATCAATTCGCTGCTCCGCCATAGTTCCTCATTTAATACTCTTAGCGGCGCATAATCGAGTCGCAGCATAAGGCTGTCTGCACCCGCTTTGAAGCCGAGCGAACCAGGATTGCTATAACGCGCCAGCGTAATCGACCACCGCAGACTGACATCCGGCGTAGGTAATAACAGCCCCATCAGCCGGTCGATACGCTCGATTTCCATATCAAGTTCCGGCAGCGCCAGACTCTCCTGTAGGCTGCCCTTATAGACCTGCCCGGTCTGCGGGCGATTCACGATGAAATGCGCGCTGTCGATTTCTATATTGGCCAAGGCGACGCCCAGCGGTCCGTTTAATTCAATAGAGCAACGGGAACTGTCGATTTGATTAATGAAACACTTTAATTTGATGGACTTATCTATAAATATGAATTCCAAAACCGTATTCGAACTGAAATGTCGGAACATAGCCCGTCGGCGCAGCAATTCTGCGAACGCGTCACCTGCATCGACAGCATAGTAATCCTGAATAGCAAATCTTGCCCCGCAACCGATTAAGCAGAGGACGGATATTAAAGCCGCTATTTTAGCCCGTCGAATTACCAAGGACTAAACCGGTTGATAATTAAGGCGCTCACTTCGTCCGTCTGTTCTATCTTCACTGCGCCAACCGCCGATATTCTTCATTATCCGGTTCTAATTCAGCCGCCTTCTTCCAAGCGCGCGCGGCTTCCAGGTGTTGGTTCAAGGCTTGATATATATATCCAAGATGTTCATAAAGTTCAGCGTTGTTGGATTCAATCTGCATCGCCTTTTGCACCTCGGACAGGGCTTCTTCATATCTTCCCAGCCGGTAGAAAATCCAGCCCCGTGTGTCGCGGAACGAAGCATTATCCGGCTCAAGTTCCAAAGCGCTATCGACCAGCTTCAGCGCCTCGTCCGGGCGCTGATTGCTGACCGACAGCATATAAGCATAATTATTCAAGGCGACAGCGTTGTCCGGTTCGAGACGGATGGCCATCTCATAAGCCTCGGCGCTGGCATCCCAGAGTTTAAGCGAGTGATAGATATAACCCATCGTCAAATAAGGGCTGACGCGCAGGCTGTCGAGCGCAATCGATTTATCAAGACACTTCAACGCTTCCTCATAGCGTTTGGAACGTTCCAATATCCGCGCTTTTATGTCGTAAAATTGCGGGTCGTCAGGAATTTGAACGATAGCCAAATCGACGGCTTCCAGCGCGCGCGCCGACTGCTGCGTTTCGCCCAAGACCATTATTAAATTCTGCCAGTAGAGCGGTTCGCTTGGCTCGATAGCCAGCGCGGCGCGAAAATAGACTTCGGCATCCGCCCAGTCCTGCCGCGCGACAGCAAAACCTCCCAGCAGAAAACGATAACGATGATTCTGCGGGTCGAGCGCTATCAAACGCTTAAAAGCCGTATCCGCAGAGATAAAATCGCGCCGGGCAATCAGCAACAGCCCAATGCGCTCGTAGATTTCCGGTGAAGGTCCCTTACGCTCAAACCAGCGCTTGCATACATCCAGCGCCATATCGACCTTGTTCAAGCGCTCGAGCAGCATCGTATAGCGCGTCGTCTCCTCAAAGTTCAATTCCCATTTTCGTTCCAGAATGCCGTAATACTCCAATGCCGGATTGAGGCTGCGGTTGCGCAAATGGGCTTCGATGAGCGCCCGGAATAATTCAGTATTATGCGGATTATGCCGCCGGGCTTGCTCGAGAATGATGAGCGCGGCGCGATGCTCTTCTAACTTTTGATAGACACGCGCTAGAGCAATGCTGACCTCGGATGAAGTCGGGTCAAATAAGCGTGATATATTATATTCTACCGCTGCTTTATGCAGTTCATTCGACTCCTCGAAAACAGCCCCGGAAGTATAGTGGTCCAGCGCAATCTCTTTTGCCAGCGAGTCCGAAGCGCTGGATGCTTCCGGCAGCGCTTTAACCTTGCGCGCCGTCTTGGTGCAGCCCGAAAATATGAATGTGCCACATATTAAGACCAGCGATAAACACGAAAACAGTCCGGATGTTTTTAACATTTTATTAGACTATACTCCTTGGTTTTAATTTAATTATGCCTAGTGTTCACTTGCATTAATGGCTTCCGGTATGTCGGACAGGAGGACAGGCGTCCCTGCCTGTCCACTTTGCAGCCATATCTCCCGAGACAGGCAGGGACGCCTGTCCTCCTGTCTATACTATAATGTCAGTTTCTTTTGCAATGAGGCACTAGTGTTGTGTCAATAATACCCTGTGGTATGTCATTCTGGCACTGCGCAGGCAGGGGGAAGCATCTCGTCTGGATAAACGGGGACGAGATCCTTCACTTCGTTCAGGATGACGACACCTTACGCTTGACATAGCGTTAGAAAGCAGATTATGTTCCGTCCGCCTTAAACTACAAAAACCGCTGCTTGCTGAACATCTTCCCTGAATTGAAAATATTCTGCGGGTCGAAGTGTTTCTTTATCAGCCGCTCATATTTGAGTAGTTCTTTGGAATGCTGCCAGGGCAGAAATTCGCGCTTCGCCAAACCTATCCCATGCTCGCCCGTAATTGTGCCGCCGAGGTCGATGACGATTCTAAAAATCTCTTTAGCCGCGTCTTCAGCGGTTAAAACCGCGCTCGGGCTTGCCAGGTCGTATAAAACGACGATATGCAGGTTGCCGTCGCCAATATGCCCATAGACCGGTATCTCCAGCCCGGTCTTCATAACTATATTTTCGATGATGTCTGCTAATTGACGCAGTTTGTCGCGCGGCACGGCTACATCTTCGTGTATTTTACCGCCGGAGAGCCGTATTAAACTGGGGCTGACGCCGCGTCGTAATTGCCATAATCGCTCGCGCAGCGATGTCTCTTTTGCCTCCTCCAAACTCACCGTCAACCCAAATAGAAGTTTTTTTAAATATTCCATTGCATATTCAACTTCGGCTTCGCTTCCGTCGCATTCAATTAGGGCTAAGGCTTGCGTTTCGGGTGGGTAGGAAATCCGTGTAAAAGCGGCTGTAGCGCTGAGCGCGCGCTGGTCGATATATTCTAAAATCGAAGGCACGAGTCCCGACTCCAGCGCCGCTTCGACTGCATCGAAGGCTTTGGATTTATCGTCGAAATAAGCCGCTAAGGCAGCGGTTTTCGCCGGCTGTTGGAGCAATTGCAGCGCGATGCGGGTAAAGACGCCTAAGGTTCCTTCGCTGCCAATTAAAAGTCCAGTCAAATCCGGCTCAAATGGCGATGCTGCCAAACAGCCGGCGCCGCGGATTTCGCCTTCATAGTCAACATATTCGAGACCGGTTATATAATGCGAGGTCACGCCGTATTTAAAACAGCGCAATCCGCCGGCGTTCTCGGCTGCATTGCCCCCGATGGTGCTGACGGTGTGGCTGGAAGGGTCGGGCGGATAAAACAGATTGTGTTTGGCGGCTTCGGTCTGCAGGTCGCTGGTAACGACGCCGGGCTGAACAATTGCTGTTCGATGCTTCTCATCGAAGACTTCAATCCGCTTCATCCGCTCGCAGGACAAGACTATCCCGCCGTCAAGCGACACACTGCCGCCTGACAATCCGGATCCTGCCCCGCGCGGTGTGATGTGCATCTCATTATGGGCAGCAAATCGCACCGTCGCCTGTATATCTTCAGCCGTCTCAGCCAGAACAACCGCCTCCGGCGCCGCTCGATAGCGCGTGGCATCCATAGCATAAAGCGCCAGGTCGTGCGGCTCGGTTAAAACCTTATGCCTGCTGATAGCCCGCCGTAAAGCCCGGAAGCGGTCTTTAGTCCAAAACGCCGGCATTCATCAACCGAATGTGATGAGATAGACGCCGCTCACCGCCAGCACGATACCGATGCCTTTCGGCAAAGTTATTCGCTCTTTGAGGAAAATTGAGGCTAAGATAAACACGAACAGACTACTCGTCTGATGTAATCCTGCAGCAATAGAAACCTGCGTAAATTTAAAACCGCCCAGCCAAGGTATCAGCGACAGATATGCGCCCACAAACGAGCCCCAGACCGTGTAAATGCGTCCTTCTTTAATCGCCAGCGAGCCGACAATCGCTCGCCGCTGCGGATGCAGCGCTACAAGCAATATTAATACGATTATTCCCGCTGCCAGCCGAACCTCGCTGACCCACAATAATGAGAAATCACTCAAGTGCGGTTTCATCAACACGATCCCGGCGCCAGTCGCAATCGTCGCCATTATGCCGAAAAGCAAGCCGGTAATCAAATTTCGCTTCGTAATAACTTGCTCGCCGCGCCGAAAAGTCGCTAAAAACACCGCCGCGACAATTGTTATAACGCCTAAAATCTGCAGCCACCTTAAACTCTCATTCAAACTATAATATGAAACCGTGATGACGAAAGGACTATACAGGCAGGAGATAATCGCCACCCGTCCGGCGCCCAAGCGCTGCAGACTATAGAAAAATAAAGTGTCGGCGATGGCGATGCCGAGTATCCCGCTTAAAATCAATCTCCATAATACCTTATCACTCACAGTCGGCAGCATTTGTTCCTGAAATACCCACATCGTCGGAATGAACAACAGAAATGCCAGAACATCCTTGAACAAATTCAAGGCTATCGGGTGCACAGTCTCACCGCTCTTTTTAAACAGAATGACGGCGCAGCCCCAGGTCAGCGCCGTCAGCAGGGCTAAACCTTCGCCTAAGTAAGGAATATTGGTCATCGAGTAGAACACTCCCATCTCATCTGTATATCGGCGGGGAAGAAGGACGGAAGCGAGTATAGATTGTCCGAGAATTCTGTATTCCGCTGCTTACCCGCCGCGGTTTGCAACGGAAGTATAGAAAATACAATGCTTTGCTGTTGACTACGACGAATCGACGACAAACAAAATGGCGCTCTCGGACAGTCTGGGTAGGCATCCAGCGAAATTAACGCCATATCCACGCTCTCACAATTAACGATGGTTGCCGGCATCGGTATCGAACATCGCGCCCTCATAAAGAAACCGCTTTATCTTGCGGGTCGAAGTTTTCTGAAATTCTTCGTCGTGAATTCGGAAACGGCGGATGCGCTTGTAATCGGCTAAATTCTGCTGGGCGGCGTCAATTTCAGCCTTGACTAAGTTATAAACATCTTTCGGTGTCGGCTTGGTTCCCTGCCCTAACTCCTCATAGTAAAGGTCAATCTGTTCATAGTCGGGGTATATGAGCGCGCCGACCTCCTCGCCGTAGCCCGATTCACGCGGAATGCCCATTATCAGCGACTCGGCGATAAAGCGCGAATGATTGAGATAATGCTCAATCTCCTCCGGATATACATTCTTGCCGCCGCCGGTTACTATGATATTCTTCTTGCGCCCCATAATCTGCAGGTAGTTATCAGGAAATACGACGCCCAAATCGCCGGTCTTAAACCAGCCGTCTTCATCTAATACCTCGCGTGAGGCTTCCTCGTTTTTATAGTAACCAACGAAGACATTATCGCCCTTGATATAGACTTCGCCGATGCCGAGTTCGTTAGCCCCGACGATTTTATGCTGCACACCGGGAATCGGCGCACCGACGGTCTCATTGCGCGGCCGCCAGGGAGGATTCACATGGCTCACTGGACTAGTTTCAGTTAGTCCGTAACCCTGCAACAGTTTTATACCCAAACGGTTGAAGAAATTGGCGATGACCGGATCGAGCGGACCGCCGCCGCTGATGAAGAACTTGAGTTTCGTTAGTCCGGCCTTCTCCCGCAGGTCGCGAAACAACGCAACACCCAAATCGAAACCGAACTTTTTGCCCAGTCTCGCTGTGGTGTAAAGCAGAGCGAACAGTTTCTGCGTCGTCCAGCCTTTTTTACGGATATTGCGGATGATGCCGTCGTGCATCTTCTCATAGAGCAACGGCACGCCGACCATCATCGTTACGCCGGTGTTGCGTATGTCGGCCATAATATCTGCGCTCTTCAGGCTGCGGGCGTAAGTTATGGCGCAGCCGCAATAGAGCGGCAGCAGAAAGCCGGTTGTGCATTCGAAAGCATGATGAATAGGCAGCACGGATAGAAAATTATCCTCGGGATTGAGTGGAAAAAGCCGGCTGGCCGCTGCGATATTTGAGGCTATATTCTTCTGCGAAAGCATCACGCCCTTGCTGTGTCCCGTCGTGCCTGAGGTATAAAGAATAGCCGCTAATTCATCCAGCGTCCGTTGCGGAAGAGTATGTATCAACTTTGAGCCTTCTTCGATGACCTGACTCAACGGAATGGCATCCTCGAAGGTCTCTTCGCTAATACAGACTTTGCATTCCAATTCGTGGATATCCGCCATCTCCGATACATCTTTGAGAAAGCGGTTGGTCGCGAATAGGATGCGCGTGCCGGAATCGACTAATATGTGTCTTATGCCGGCAGAAGGCATCAGGCTGTCCACCGGCACGACGATCGCGCCGGCGGCTTGAATACCGAGATAAGCCGCGCCCCATTCAGGACGGTTCTCTCCCAATACCGCCACCCGGTCGCCGGCGGCGATGCCGCGTTCGATGAGCCAGCGGGCTATGGCGTTCACCCAATCGCACAGCCGGGTGTAAGATATTTCGCGGTAATGGTCGCCAGCCCAGGCGCGCATCGCGATCTTATCACCGTAAGTCTTAGCGCTTCTCTCCGCCAGTTCACTCAGCGGAAATACGCCGAAATTAGGTCTCAAATGGGATTCATAATCGTCCATCATTCTCTCAAACTGAGTTGTAAGTTGTAAATTGTAATTTACAAGTTGTAAGTTGTAAGTTGTAAGTTGTGAGTCATAAGTATAAAAGATTGAGGTAATTGCAAAAGTGTTGGATTTATTAACTGATGGCAAGGCGGACGCCCTCGTCCGCCGCATTCTAGGCTTGGCTTGGTTTTCAGCGGACGAGGGCGTCCGCCTTGTCAGTCTGAATTTTCTGGATTAATCATCACTTTTGCAATTAGCTCGATTAATTCCAAACTCCAAATTCCAAATTATCGAGCGCCCTCGGCGCGATTCGAACGCGCGGCCTGCAATTTAGGAAACTGCCGCTCTATCCGACTGAGCTACGAGGGCTTCAATCCTTGTCCATTTCGTCCATATTACCCAAAGAAATTTATTCTTTGCCATAACCTCTCACATCTTCGATGCGGATCCGGCTGCCGCGCGGCAGTATGAATTCAAATCGAATAAATATCGGCGTCAGCCAATTATTCAAAGGCACGAACGATGCTTCCTTCCAGCCGTAGATGTTATCCCGCACCGGCAGTTCCTGCCAACGCGTCGTATCGTCTGCAATGGCAAACTTCACAAGCGCATTGCCAGTCGCGACGCACTTCCAGAGAAATGTTACCGTCAGCGAATTTTCAAAGTTAATTTTATGCGTGAGCGCGCAGGCGCCTAAAGCGAGAGAATCGTCGATATTTTCACCTAAAATTATCCCATTGTTCACCCAAATCGGGCCTGTCAGCCGCCAAGGTGTCGAAGGACTGCTGCGAAAATAGAGTTGTCCATATCCCGAAGGCTCGTCGTTATTGTTATTACCGGTCGTATCCGGATTGTTATCACTGAAGGGAGTCTTGACGCTTTGTTGGCAGGTAATGATGAAAAGCATCAGAAGTATCGCTGCGCCGTGTTTGAAAATATGTTCCATCATTTTCTTACTCTCCTTATAATTATGTATATTTGAGAGTTAGAGAATACCCTGTTTCTTAATGCCGGTCAAATGACCGCAATGCTCGAAGATATTATATCTCGATATTAAATTAACACTTAATTATAGCATACATACTATCGATAAGCAAGCAAAAAGGCTCAGGTTTTAAAATAAAACCTGAGCCTATAAAAAAACGGCTGTGCCCCACCTTCGACCATCGCCGACAAGCCGGGCGATTCTGCCCGTTGACTGATGCCCGGCGCTCCCGCGGCACCCGGGCGCGGCGCTTACCGCTGCTACCTTCCGGTCCTGACGGAATTGGGCGGACGACCGTTGCGCGGGACCAGACCTTTAACATCAACAATTCAGCCGCCGGCAAGCAGCGAGAGGGCCTCAAATGTAGGTTTTCAACCCCGCTGGAGCGGATTGCGGGTTACAAGGCACCGCTATCTCCCCGTTTAGCACAGCCTTAACTAAGTCGCCATTTTAAAGTGGAGCTGAGCGGGATCGAACCGCTGACCTATACGATGCGAACGTATCGCTCTCCCATCTGAGCTACAGCCCCTAATGAGAATAAAAGAAAATATAATGAATTCGATTGATGTATTCAAGGTTTGTTTGGCGGCTCCGGGTGGATTCTATTTAAAAAGGTAGTAATGGCTTCATTCTATAGAGCGGCTTAAAAGTCTTTTCGCACTTAAATCTGGCAAAATTCTGTCCAGTCGGAGTGGGGCGCTTCAATTTGGTTGTTGAATTTGTTATTGTGAAGGCTTAGAAAATTTCGTATATTTATATATTAGTTTTAACTACCAGGTTCAACGCCTTCAAACCGGACGCTACAATGCTTCACCGACACTTAGCATCGATAATCTTATTTGGAACGTTTTTTTTACTTACCGGCAGTTCAAACGCCATCTCAGCCGATAATTCTTCACCGCCTGACGAGGCTGTGGTCCAAGTTTTGTGCGACAATAACATCTTCACTGCTCTGAATGTCGCCGTTCCATCGGAACTGCTTCAACCGGTGGAAATCGACGGCGATGTCTATCATCGTCCTTCCCGCAATTTTGAGCCTGTGACTAACCGACTTGGCTGGCCTGAACTGCCCATTATCAACCGTTTGATATTAGTTCCGCCGACTACAGGTATTCGTCTCGATGTCCACAGTATCGAATGCCGCTATGTTGACAACTGGACACCGTTTATTGTCGGCGAAAACTATGAAGCGACAGAGTTCGATCGTCCCGGTGAACCGGCTGACGACTTTGCTCAAACCGATGGCTTCTGGCCTCCCGAACCTGTCGTTATGGGCGAACCCGCTATTCTGCGCGGCTATCGCATCGTCCCCGTTACGATTTATCCTGTCCAATATAATCCTGCGACGCGTCAAGCCAAATATAATGAGCGGCTCGACTTTGACCTGCGCTACGAAGGCGAGGGAACGAATGTCGTGGTCAATTCTCAACGTCGGCGGCCTTCGTCGTCGATTCAGTCGGTTCTCGAGGCTTTGGTCGAAAACCCACCGCGGCGCGATGCAGGTTTGCCCCGGCGCGGATCTTATCTGCTCATCTATCCGAATGTCCAGGGTGTGCGCAATTCGCTGCAGCCGCTCATCGACTGGCGCGCCCGGCAAGGCTGGGAAGTCCACTTACAACAATTGAACAATGGCGCTGCTCAAGCCGATATTTTAAATCCCATCCAAGCCGCCTATAACAATTGGGCTTGCCCGCCGGAGATGGTCTGTCTGGTCGGCGATGCCGACGGCGCCATCTCGCTGGCGGCTTACAGCAATATCACTGATTTAGGATATGTCTGTTTGGAAGGCAACGACATTTTAGCCGATGCCGATATCGGACGGCTCAGCGTCAGTTCGGTGCAGGAACTCGACCGCGTCGTCGCTAAAATTGTCTCTTATGAGAACGACCCCTGGATGCAGGATACCGACTGGTTTCGACAGGGGATGGTATTAGCGGGTTCGGGCGGCGGCTTTTCAGGTGTTTTGAAAAGCCGCTGGGTGCGGCGCGAATGGCTCGACCGCGGCTTCAACAATATCCACGAGTGGTATTACAACGCGCCCTTCGGCGGGCAAACCATTCCTCAATTTATGCAGAGCGAATGCGAGCGCGGCGTGGCGTTCGTCACCTACCGCGGCTGGGTCGGAATGGATGGCATCAGCGCCGATGGGATTATGAACTACCGCCGGCACCAGCGCTATCCGGTGGCGGTTATATTGACCTGTATGTCCGGGCATTTCGTCGGCGGCACATTCGCTCAATCGGAGGCTTTCCTACGCTCGCAAGGCGGCGCTATCGGCGCCTATGGTCTTTGCACCGCCGGCACTCATCCGCCGTATAACAACGCCCTGTTCGCCGGCATTTTCGCAGCCTTTTTAAAGAAAGGAATGTTCGAACTTGGCACGGCTTGCAACTATGGCCGCTATGAACTTTACCGTCAATACAACGGTTTTGAGCAGGGCAATGTAACAAACTTCAGCAATTGGCTGAACCTGATGGGCGACCCGGCTTCGCATATGTGGACTGGCGTGCCGCAGCTAGTTGACGCCGCGCATTCCCAAACCTTGGCGACGGGCGCCAGCCATTGCGCCGTGCGTGTAACCAGCCGCGTCGGCAATAATCCCGTTCCGGAAGCATTAGTTTGCTTGTATAAAGCGGATAACAACTTCCAGCAGGTCGTTGCGACCGACGCCGACGGCACAACCAATTTCGTTATTCCGCCAGACGCTCTAACTGCCGGCAACCTATTAGTTACCGTTACCAAGCATAATGTCAAACCCTATCTTGGGCAAATCGCGGTCAGCCGGCAGCAGTTCTATCTCGGGGCCGAAAGTCCGGTCATCGTCGATGACGACAACGGCAACGGCATCGCCAATCCCGGCGAGAGTTTTCTGTTAAGCGCCGAACTGACCAACTTCGGCTCAGCCCAGCCGCAAGGCGCGGTGACCGTAACGGCTGAATCTTTCTCGCTGTGGGCAGCGATAGCCGATGAACCGGTCGAACTTAACGCCGCGCCACAGCCGAACCAATCGGCTGAAATCAACTTCGCGGTCCAAATCGACGATTGCGCTCCCAACGGAACAAAAATACCGGTTGCCGTTATGGCTCAATCAGGTCAAGGCGTCTGGCGTTCGACGCTTGAGTTGACGATTCAGGCGCCGAATATTGAAATCACATCGCTGAACTTTAACGGCGCTTTGACGCGCGGCATGGTGAGGGATTTGGATATTGTCGTTACAAATGCCGGGCAGCAAAACATCGGCGCCTTCAGCGCGCGGGTATGGAGTGAAAATCCAATCGTAACTATAGTCGTTGACAGCGCCGGCTATCGAGCGCTCAATACAGGGAGGTCGTCCGGCGTCAACGGACAGCGCTTCCGATTACGCGCCCATCCCTTCACTATTCCGGGGATGCCGGTAACGCTCGTAATGGCTGTCGAAACTGCCGCTGGCTTCCGCGATACCAGTCGCTTCACTTTCACCGTCGGGCAGCCTGCTGCCAACGACCCCTTTGGACCGGATAAATACGGCTATGTTTGCTATGATTCGCGCGATGCCCTCGAATGGGAGATGCGGCCGGTCTATGATTGGCTGGAAATCGACCCCAATGTGCAAGGCTTCCGCTTCCGCGGCACGCTTATAAATATCAATGACGGCGGTGAAGACCTAGACCAGAGCGCGGTCGTGCAACTGCCCTTCAATTTTCAGTATTACGGGCGGAATTTCAACCAGTTGACCGTTTGCACTAACGGCTGGGCTGCCTTCGGCGACTGGCGCGAATTAGCCGACTTCCGCAACCGGCGCATCGCCAGCAGCGGCGGACCTAACGCCCATCTGGCAGTTTTCTGGGATGACCTTTGCACTGGCCGTATCCTCTACTTCTATGACCGCCAAGCCGGGCGCTTCATCGTCGAATGGAATACGATGCGTAATCTATCCAGCGGCTCAAACGAAACCTTCCAGTTGATTCTCTACGACCCGGCGGTTGTGCCGACGCCCACCGGCGATGGCATCATCGTTTATCAATACCGCGATATCACCAACAACGGACAGGGAGGTCCGTCCAACGACACACCTTTCGCTACGGTCGGCATCGGCAATCTCGATGACACCGACGGCTTGGAATACACTTATTACAACACCTACACGCGCGGCGCAAATACGCTTCAAAGCCAGATGGCGATTCTTTTCACGACCTCCAGCCGCTATATCACCGGCGCCTTAGCCGGCCGCATCACCGATCTGGCGACCGGATTGCCGGTTCGCGGCGCGCAGATTACGACTACGCGCGGCTTCTGGGGCGAAACAAATGCCGATGGACGCTACTTTATAGGTGAAATCCTCATCAACGACGACTATTCGCTGACGGTAACCGCGCCGGGCTATAACGATTCGACCTGGGCCGGACCGAACGGCAACGGCTTTACGATTGCCGAGGATGAGACTTTAGTCGTCGATATTGCCTTGCTGCATCCCGAAGTCCGGCTTTCGATACAGGATGTGAACGTCGCCGTGCGCGATATGGACAGCCTGGAAATCGAATTCAATTTGCGAAACAGCGGCAACGGGCATCTGTCCTGGCGGACGCTCAAGCAGATTCAAGGCGGCCCTGAATTCGAAGCCTGGGAACTGCGGCAAACGGAACGCGTCGGGCAAATTTTGGAAGACGACCGCATCGAGGGCGTAGTCTGGGCTGAAGACCATTTCTTCATCAGCGGCGCCAACGGCGCCGACCCGAATTGGATTTATATCCTCGACCGCGAGTTCAATCTGCAGGGCGGTTTCGTGCAGCCGGGACAATCGCAATATGGAATGAAGGATTTGGAGTGGGACGGCGAATTAATTTGGGGTTCAGGCGAGCAGAATATCTATGGCTTCACGACCGACGGCGAAGTGCGGTGCACTATTCGCGCGCCGACGAATCCGGTCAGCGCGGTGGCTTGGGATTCGGACCGTAATCTCTTATGGGTCGCCGGCATTGTATCTAACAATATCTTCGGTTTGGACCTCGACGGCCGCCAGATTATGACGATTGCCCGCGACAGCCTGCGGCTCTACGGATTGGCTTATTGGCCCGAAGATCCGGACGGCAAACCGCTCTACATCTTCAGTTTGGAACAAAACAGCGGAAGGCAAGCGGTCTATAAAGTCAATCCAACCGATAGATTGAAAGTATTTGTAACCTATCTCGAGCCGCCCGGCGGCGGACCGCCCGGCGGCGCTTATATCTCTAATGAATTCGACACCTTCAACTGGACTTTCCTCACCGTCAGTAATGCTTCCGGCGGCGGGAATTTCGACCGCGTCGATATTTGGCAACTCGCGCCGCGAATGGAATGGATGCAGATTGAGCCAACAGCCGGGGAATTGGACGCCGGAAGCATCCAAAACCTCAACCTGACGCTCAGCCGTTTGAATCTGCCGCAGGTAACCTTTGCCGGCGATTTGGTCTTCCAGCATAATGCTTCCGGCGGACGAACTATCCTGCCTGTTACGATGGAACTTAACCGCGGTCCGGCGCCTAATGAGCAAATTCTCCATCTGAGCCGCGGCTGGAATATAGTTTCGCTCAATGTAGAGCCGGAGAACAATGATGTCCGCGAGATTGTCCGTCCGTTAGTCGAAGCCGACGCGCTGCTAATGGTCAAAGACGGTCAAGGCCGCTTCTATGCGCCGCGCCAGGGATTTATCAACATTCCTAATTGGGACGCCGCCAACGGCTACCAGATGTATCTGAGCGCTGCCGCTGAACTGCATATCATAGGAATGCCTGTTCCGCCGGATAGACCTATCGACCTGACTGCCGGCTGGAACTTGAAAGCCTATTTCCCGCGCCAGCCTGTCGATGCACGGGTGGCGCTGTCCGGCGTCGCGCAACAACTGCTCATCGCCAAAGACGGTCAAGGCCGATTTTACCTGCCGGCGCTGAACTATAGCAATATGGGCGCGCTGCAGGAAGGGCAAGGCTATCAATATAAGGTCAGCGAAAATGTGCGGTTAATCTATCGCTTGGGTAATTTTGCCGGCGCGCCGGCGCCTAATCCCCTCAAACCGACGCACTTCATACTGGCTAATGCAGGCGGCGGCAACTTAAGCCTCTTAGCCCTTGCCGACAACCGCTTAACCGGCTGGGAGTTGGGCGTCTTTGCGGAATCCGCTGAACTGGTCGGAGCGGGCTGCTTTGATAAAGACGGCAGATGCGGACTGGCTGTCTGGGGAAACGATGACCATCGGAATGGGATGAAGACAGGGCAAAAGATGATGTTCAAACTGTGGGACGGGGTGAATGAACATAATGCGGAAGCGAGCATTATCGAAGGCTCGCAGCAATGGTCGGTGGACGGTATTACGATAGCAAGCATTGCAGTCGAATCGGATCTGCCGTCGGAGTTCGCTTTGTCCGCGGCTTATCCCAATCCTTTCAACAACCTGACGCGCATCGACTATGCTTTGAAAGAAAATTCAAAGGTCAGCCTGATGGTCTTCGACATCGCCGGCCGCACGGCGTTTGTTCTGACCGACGCCAATATGCGCGCTGGACGCTATACAGCGCTGCTCAATGCCGAGGATTTAAATTCGGGAGTGTATATTATCAGATTGGAAGCGGTTGGCGAGAAGAGCGCCTTTACAGCCGCGCGGAAGGTAGTGTTGGTGAAATGAGTTGGCAAGTTTGCAAGTTAGCAAGTTCAAATCCAAAGATAAGACTCGCTGAAAATCACACTTCAATAAGAAGATTTCGCCTTAACATATCACGATTTAATCCATCCGTCCATCATCCTCACAATCCGGTCGGTCGCAGCTGCCAGCCGCGGGTCGTGAGTCACCATAATAATCGTCCGGCCTTCGTCGGCTATATGTCTTAGCAACCTGATAATCTCGTCGCCGGTTGTCTGGTCGAGGTTGCCGGTGGGTTCATCGGCGAGGATGAGCGCCGGGGCGCCAGCTAAGGCTCGCGCAATCGCTACCCGCTGACGCTCACCGCCGGAAAGTTGACTCGGCAGATGTCCGGCGCGCTCGGCGACGCCCATCGCCTGCAAGGCTGAATGGCATTTGGCTTCTATATCAAACTTTTTATCACGCCGATAGGCGAAGGGCAGCGCTACATTCCGATCGGCGGTGACGCGCGGCAAGAGATTAAAATTCTGGAATATAAAGCCGATGAACCGGCTGCGCAAGTCGGAGCGCTGGTCGTCGTCGGCTTGGCTGACATCCTGCCCTTGCAGCCGGTAATAACCCCCATCCGGCCGGTCTAACAAACCAATGATGTTCATCAGTGTTGACTTACCCGAACCGGACGGACCCATCACGGCCACAAACTCGCCGGTCTTAATCGACAAATCGACCTCCCGCAAGGCGTGGACTTCCACGCTGCCCATCAGATAGCGCTTGCTAACCTTTTCGATACGCACAACTTCATCGCCGGTCATCTTTGTCCTCTAAGCGGCAATCCGACGGCTTGCTCCAGGTCGCTGAGGGCGATATGAAATTCAGCGGCGATAGAGATATTCTCGGTTTGAGACTGCAGGTAGCTGAGTTGCGCAGCGTTGACTTCGATTTGTGTGGCTGAACCAAGTCTATACCGCTCGTGTTCGAATTCGAGCGTCTGTTCGGCCAGCCGGGCGTTCTGTTCGCTGACGATGGACTGTTGATACAGCGCCTGCAAACGCTCCAAAGCAGCGTTGACATCGCGTTGCAGCGCTCGTTTCAGTTCGG
>Ga0194125_10006435_pt1 | contig 17324 bp, 14 predicted proteins | sample TA2KigC250mmetaG_FD_148626 | JGI IMG/M metagenome (GOLD analysis project Ga0194125, IMG submission 148626) | Freshwater microbial communities from Lake Tanganyika, Tanzania - TA2015034 Kigoma Deep Cast 250m | ecosystem: Environmental > Aquatic > Freshwater > Lake | place: Tanzania: Lake... | reverse complement strand
ATCCCAGGACGGGTATGCGGGAGACATTCGCCAGCTGGGGGTGGTCGGACGTAAGCCACGAGGACGCAGTGGCGCGCGGTCGTGAGCGAGCGGCCATGATTGCCCAGGGGTTGCAGCCCGGGCAGACGCCCGACCACCACACCTATGGCGATCGACCGTTCAAAGAGCAGGTTCTCGAGAAGTGGGACGGGGCCGATGGCCGGCCGGCCGGAGCCATCTCCCTGAATTCCTACGGCTGCGACATCCTGAACACCGCTCACACTGCGTTCGTGGATATCGACTTGGAGGATGGCAAGGACCGTGGGTCCCGTGAGAACAAGGCTCTCGGCGATCTCGAGTTCATCCTTCGACGGGAGGATCAGTTCGGAGCGCATGTCTACCGCACAGCGGGCGGACTCCGGTACCTGCTCACCCTGGACCACGCGGACCCCGGCGGCGACCATGTCACCGACCTGATGACCGGCATGGGAGCGGATCCGCTCTATGTCCGCCTCTGTCGGATCCAAGGGTGCTTCCGGGCGCGTCTCACGCCCAAGTCGTGGCGATGCGGGATGGGGGAACGCATCCACATCGACTACCCCATCAGCGGCCCCGATCACCAGGCCAGCGTCGCCGACTGGCGCCGCCGCTATCGCGACGTGAGCAAGGAGTTCTCCGTGTGCCGCCGAATTGGCTACTTCGGGAAGGCGCACGGTACTTCCGAGGATTTCGACCGGGTGCTCGAACTTCACGACCGCGAAACCAAGGCAACAATCGACCTGCCGTTGGCATGAGGGAACCATGAGCAACATCCGCTATCTGACCAAGTCCCGCTTCAAGTTGGGCTGGGAATGCCCCGCCAAGCTCCACTTCGCAAACCATCGCGACCGCTACCACGACACCATGGTGGATGACACATTCCTCAAGGGTCTTGCCGAAGGCGGCTACCAGGTTGGCGAACTGGCCCGCTGGATGCTCTGCCGCGATCCGCGGGGAGACGTGGTCGAGTCCCTCGATCATGAACGTGCCCTTCGGGAAACCGCAGGGCGGCTGGAGCCAGAGTTCGCAACGGTTGCGGAAGCGGCTTTTCGGCATGACGATCTCTTCATTCGTGCCGATGTGGTCGTCAAGGATGGGCGCGTGCTCAAGCTGTACGAGGTCAAGTCCGTCTCGTGGGAAGAAGGGGACTCCTTCTGGACCCAGCGCGGCAAACGCCGCCCGACGGCCAAGTGGGAGCCCTATCTTCTCGATGTTGCCTTTCAGAAGCATGTGATCTCCCGGGCCCGTCCCGACCTTGATGTACAGGCTTACCTGGTTGTCCTCGACAAGGGGAAGTGCGCCACCGTGGATGGTCTGAACCGCAAGTTCGGGGTCATTCGGGATGGGCGCCGCATTGCGGTCCACTCGGCCGTGTCCTCCCGGGAGGAACTGGGCGAAGACGTGCTCGCGTACCTGCGTGTCGATTCAGACCTGGAGGAGATCGGTGAGCTTGATTTCGATCTTCCCGACGGCGGTAGCGGGCGGCTTCCCGCCTTGATCGAACAACTCGCGAAGATCAACCGGTCGGACGACCCGTTCCGCTGTGCAGTGGGCGCGAAATGCAGGGGATGCCAGTTCGCGTTGCCGAAGGACTCCCGGAAGGCCGACGAACTGAGGGCGGCAGGGATCCGCAGCGGCCTCGAAGAATGCTGGCGGCACGCCGTCGGAACCGCGTACGACCCGGGCCGTCCCAAGGTGACGGAGCTCTGGAACTACCGCCATGCGGACGAGCGGATCGCCGAAGGAAGGTACTTCCTTGAGGATCTCCGGGAAGGCGATCTGGGCGAGGGCGCCTGCGCGCCACGGCAATGGCTGCAGGTGCGGAAGGCTCGCGACGGCGATGCAACGCCCTGGATCGACGGGGCAGGGCTCGCGGCTCAGGTGCGGTCGTGGAAGTTCCCGCTGCACTTCATCGACTTTGAAACGTCGCGGATGGCGCTTCCCGGCCGGCGGGGCGATCATCCGTACACGCAGGTGGCCTTCCAGTTCTCGCACCACACCGTGGCGTCGGACGGAGCGATCGTGCACCACGGCCAGTGGATCGAAGTCCGTCCTGGGGTGTTCCCGAGCTTCGAATTCGTGCGTGCGTTGAAGCGCGATCTCGAAGGCGACGACGGCACGATCTTCCGCTACGCCGACCACGAGAACACGGTGCTGCTCGATCTGTACGCGCAGTTGGAGGCGAGTGCGGAGCCGGATCGTCGCGAACTGATGGACTGGATCGCGACCGTCACTCGCCGTTTCTCCGGTACGGGGAAATCGAGGATCGAGCTGGCGGGAGGACGATGCATGGTGGACATGCGGAAGGTCCTGACGCAGTTCCATTATGACCCCGCCACCCATGGGTCCAACTCCCTCAAGGCGGTGCTGCCCGCCATCATCGGGAGTTCTGCCTGGCTGCGCGGCCGCTATGGTCAGACTCTGGCCGGTTCCGGGATCCACAGCCTCAACTGCGCCCCGGATTGGACCTGGGTCCGGCCCGACCTTGGTCTCGATCCGTACGCGTCACTCCCGCCGGTGTTCACGGGAGAGGCGGAGGCCGCGCTTTCCGACTACTCGCGGGGGCTGGACGAGGTCGATGACGGGGGTGCCGCGACGATTGCCTACGCCAAACTCCAGTTCTTCGAACTGCCGGATACCGAGCGTGCGGCCATTCGTGAAGCGCTGTTGCGCTACTGCGAACTCGACACGCTGGCCATGGTGATGCTGTTCGAGTACTGGCGGGAAGAGGTCACACGCCATGGTGGATGATCAGGGGGTTCCCGATGGCGTCCGTCACGTGTGCTTCGACCTCGACAACACGCTTGTGGATGACACCGGGAACCACCTGCGGCCGGGTGTCCGTGAGTTACTCGCGTCCTTGAAGGCGCACGGCATTGAGCTCTCGCTCTGGACCGGGTCCATCGAGCAGCGCGCACGGGAGATCCTCGATCGCCATGGCATTCAGGCTCTGTTCCGGCGATGCGTGTTCCGTGACGACTACGACCCAGCCGGCGAAGGCCTGCCCAAGGACATCTCCTGTTTGGACGCCGACCTGCTGGTCGATGACCAGCCCTACCTCGTCGAGTACGCGCGGCGGAGGGGGAAGCGGGGATTCCTGATCACTGCGTTCATCAGTCCGCGTGTCCCGGTTCCTCCGGACGAGTTGGAGCAACTTCATCGACTGGTCCTTCCCGGAGTACGTCAGTCGTCGAAGGGGCGGTGATGGCTGGGCCTTCGATGGGCACTTCCGGAAGAGATCTGTCATTCCGGGACACTGCATCCGAAGCGAACAGCCTTCCATAGTCGGCGAGACCGGAATGCCCCATGATTCCGCCTCTTGTAAAGGATGGCATCCGCGCCAACTGCTCGATCTGGAGCCGAGCGCCCTCATGATCGGGATGCACCGCTCTGAACTCCCGGATCAGCTGGATGAGTTGTCGTCGTCGGGCATTGTAGAGACCGTTCGGGATCTCCGAGAAGTTGCTCATTCCGCAGAACCTGCGCGGCATGGATGCGGCCGTGCACGCGCGCATGGCGGGCTGGTATTGCGATGGAGAGTCGGAACGTGGATGCCATGTCAGTCCTTTCCCGTGACGCCCTTCTTTACCGAGTGGGCCACCGTGAGGACAACGCCGGCGATGATCAGCAGGGCCAGGAACGCGACACCGGTGATGATGGCCGCCGGGACCCACCAGAACAGCGCGCCCAGGAGGCTCCAGGAGAAGATGCGGGTGATCGATGTGTGGATCTCCTTGTCAACGGAGTCGATGCCGGCTCCGAGGTCATGCGCGCAGAGGCACTCGTAGTACTGCTTGATCAGTGACGAGGTGTCGAGTCCCGCCGAGAGCACCCTCCGCGAGCAAAGGAGGCCTGTAAGCCCGGCGATTGGAAAGAAGAGGAAGGAGGCCAACCCGATCACGTTACCGGTATGAGCCTGCTTCTCGGATGTCGTCATCTCGCGCTCATTCAAGAGACCGTCATGTTCCTTCCATGGAATCAACCAGACAATCTTCTCGCCGAACGTCCTGACCGTTTGAACGTCCGCCGGCCCCCAGAACCACGCGCTTCGCTTCTCGGAGAAGGTTGCCCGGGTGAAGTCCACGACGGAGATCACCGGCAGCAGTGCCAGAAGCAGGACCATGCCGACGCCGAATCCGCGGCGGCGTGCGTATCGGGGAAGATCGCGGATCCCGTAGATGTGCTGCTTCCACGTCGATTCCCGTGCGCGCAGATCCTTGTCGTGGAATTGGTTGTAGACGTCCATGGCGAGGGAGAACTGACCGGCGCGATACGTTGTCGTTCCTCGGCCGGCAATGTCCGCGTGCGGGTCCGCGGCGGGCTGGTTCGAGTGGGCTTTCTGATACCAGAGGTAATACAGGTTCAAGGCCCGCCACTGTCCGGGCGTGAACTCGGATCTTCCGAGGATGCTCAGGAATCGTGGAGGCCAGACATCAAGCTCGCGGATCCTGCTGATGGTGGCGGCCGGCGGGGGCCTCCGGTTCGGGATCCAGCGGTGCGGAAGGGGCGCCGAAGGCCGACTGTCCGGACGACAGGGAAGGGAATGCAAACCGGCCGGCATCTCCTCCATCGCGCTGTTCAGGGTCTCCCTGAATGGTAAGAACGGGACAGCGACCGGCGGCTCACCCCAGAGGCGCCGGCCATGGAAGATGGTCCAATACAGATGGGTCAGGGCAGACATGCCCGGTCCTCGCGCTGGTCATGGTCGTCGTCGTATCGAGTCATCCGCACGGATCCTCATGGCAGGCCACGAGCCTTCGCGCGTCCGGGCGGCTGGAAGTCTGACCTCGCCATCCTTGATCTCCACCCGGTTCGGGTCGCGCCCGCCAAGCGGCTCCCGCGCGATCACATCCATGACGAGATGGCCGGATCGGGGGTCGGCGCTGAAGCGAAGGAGGAGGACCTCCGCGAAGACCGCGGTTCCGCCGCCATGGTTGAAGGTCGCCACCACGCAGGCGTTGGTTGTCAGCCGCCCGAGATACCTGTACCCGAACCTGCCGCCGTCCGGCCGGGCGAAGCTGATGGTCGTATCCCGACGCTCCACGTCTCCTGCCCGAAACTGGTTGCGCGCCTCCATGGCCGCACTGACGTCGACTCGCAGGATCACGGGGGGAGCGTTGTCGGAAAGCCAGCCATGGAACAACTCCACCAGTTTCGGATGAATGGGAACGCCGTGGCAGGTGAATCCCGCCGCAGCATCCTCCACCAAGTCCGTTGAAGCCCCTGCACTGGCGGCGATGGTGATCAGGGCGAGGACGGCGAGGGAAGGGCACCACCCGTGTCTTCCAGGATGTCCGGCCATGGCCGCCCCCCCGAAGGGCTGGCGTCTGATGTTGCAGAGGACCTCGTCGACCTTCATGACGCACCCACGCGCACGGCACTCATCCCGGCCTGCCCCTTTTCCACGGAAATCTGCACGGCGATCCGCTCCCTGAGCAGTTCCACATGGGAGATTACGCCGACCGTCTTCCGATCCTGCTGCATGGTCTCCAACGCCGAGATCGCGACATCCAGCGTGTCCGGGTCGAGCGCTCCGAATCCTTCGTCAATGAACAGCGAGTCGATGCGAACGTTGCGTCCGGCAAGATCGGACAGCCCCAGCGCGAGGGCGAGGCTGGCCAGAAACGTCTCGCCTCCCGAGAGGCTTTCCATGGGGCGCGAGACCGAACCCTGGTACTGGTCCACGATCTCCAGGCGCAGTTCCGAGTCGGGGGCCCGGCGGAGCCGATAGCGATCGGACAGCCTGGCAAGGTGCCGGTTGGCCTTCTGCACGAGCACGTCGAGGGACAGCCCCTGGGCGTACCGGCGGAACAGCGCCCCGTCCTTGGACCCAATCAGACCTTTGAGCCGGGTCCAGATCGTCAACTGGGCGCACAGCGTCTCCAATTCCTTCTGACGTCCGGCGTGGCGCTTCCGGTTCTCTTCATCGATCTGGAGTTCCTTTTCCAGCCCCCCGAGACGGGTCAGCATGGACGCGACCCTCGCCCCGGCGTCAGAGTGGCGAGCCCGCAGAGCATCAGCCGCGGCACCCTCCTCGGCGCCCTCCGCCCGCAGATCTTCCGCCTGCTTCCAACCGGCCGCCAGCGCCCCCTCGGCCTGCTGGACAGCCGACTCCAATTGACTCCTGATTCGCTCGATCCGCGCCGCCTCGTCGTCCGACAGTCGCGCCGCCTTCAGCTCGGACACCGACGCGAACGATCCCCCCGCCAGTCGCGTTCCGAGCGCTGCCGTGAGCGCCGCCTGGTCTGCGCGGGCCTTCGTTGCCGTCTCCTGCCGGTCCTGGTACCGCGCTTGTGCGACGTCCACGTTGCTCCTGGCGCTGGTCACGTGCTCTGTCGTCCACGTCGCCGAGTCGTCGCGCGGCAAAGCCCGGCGGACCACGGCCATGCGGGATTCGACAAGCGACGGATCGAGGGACGTCCGTTCCCTGCGCAACGGGGCCATCTGCGTCTCCAGATCCCGGATGGCGTTCTCCGAGTTCTGCAGATCTGCCCGCGCCTTCAGGATGTCCTTCTCCAGGCGCTCCCGAAGCTGTCGGGTCTGGCGATGGGCATGCGCGCGAGCGGACAGCGCTTTGTGAAGATCATCCTCGCGGTCGGGATCGGGTACCGCCACTCCAAAGGGCTCCAGCCGCGGCGCCAGCCGGGCGATGGCATCCGCCACGGCGTGCCCGGCCGCCTGCACGGTTGATTCGGCGGCGACCACATCGGCTGCGAGATGGTCGAGGTTTGTCCGGTCCGCAGCAAGGCGTGCCCTTCGGGCCACGACGTCATCCTGCTTCGTCCGCACAAGCGATTCCTGGTCCCGCAACGAGTCCTCTGCCGCGCGAAGGTCTTTGAGCCGCAGTCGGATACCATCGGCGTGCCGGGCGGCATCGGCGCGGGCCGCCTCAAGATCCGCCCCCTCCTGCAGACCGGCACGATCCATGGCCGAGCGCCGTGATTCGTCCGCCGCAGCAATGGCTCTCCCGATTTCCTCAAACGCCGTCTGGGCAGCCTCGGCTTGCGAGGCAAGCACTGCAACCGTCTTGTCTCCGTCGGCCGCCGCCTTGGCGGCCCCGTGGTGGGCTGCGCGCGCCTTGACGCTCCGCGCCTTCGCCTGTTCCAGTTCGGCGGACGCCTCGGCCTGGCCTGCGGACGGATGCTCGCGAGAGCCGCACAAGGGGCAGGGGACACCTTCCCTCAGGGCAGAACGATGCACGGCAAGATTCGCGACAAGCAGGGCTTCCTCAAGCGCGGTCGACGCCGACTCGGCCTCGCGCAGAGCCGCGGCCAGGGCGGCTTCGGCCGTCTTCTTCGCCCCCTGCGCCTTGGCAAGTTCGTCTTCGATTTGCCGGCAACGGGCCGTCCGCATGGCGAGGGCTTCCGCGTTCCGCCGCCGGAGGTCCTCGGCGGCCAGCATCGCATCGATCTCCCGGAGGCGTGCCTCGGATGATTCGCGGTCAGCCTCCCACTCCGCGGTGGGTCTGCCCTCCAGGAGGCCGTTCAGACACTCGCGCCGCCGCGTTGTCTCCGCGACGAGCCCCGCGTGTTCGGCCTCCAAACCGGTCAACTGCGCCGCCGTCGCATCGACGGATGCCGTCAGCTTCTCGCACTCGATGACCCGCTGGCAGCGTCGCGTGCGAATCTCGGCTTCCGACCGGCGGAGTGCAATCAGGCCCTCCATCGCCCGTGCGATGTCCGGCAGTTCCCCGGCGAGCCCTTCATCCTGCGAGTGCGCGTCGATCCACGATTGCTGTTCGGTCAGCTCCTTTCGGAGTTTCTCCTCCTGCAGCTTTAAATCATCTCGGGTCCTCGTTCGGATCCCGATCAGTCGCTCGCCCGACTCCAACGCCGTCAGCAAGGCGTCGGTGTACTCCAGGGTGGCGGAATCAAGCGCAGCCCGGGCCTGCTCTCGATCCCGGTCCGCCTGCTCCGCGCATCGGTCGGACTCCTCCACCCGCAAGAGATCGGCGGCATAGGGGAGAGTTTCCGCGTGCCGCTGGAGCCTTGCCAGCTCGCTGGCCGCCGCCGCATGGTTCGCCCGCGCCTTCTCCAGTCGTGCATGAGCTGCGGCGTGGGCGCCCTTGGCGGTCTCCAGGCGCGCGGCCCGGTCGACCATCGCCTGAAGGATGGCAAGTTCGCCCGACAACCGCCCGTGTTCATCGCGGACCGAGGCTGCGTCGTTCTCCCGGGTCCTGCGTTCGTCCTCGCCCAGGAGTACGATGGAATCAAGGCCCTGCCGGGTAACCTCGATCTCGGCCTGCCTGCGCGCGTGCTCCTCGAAAGCGAGGGCTCCGAGCGCCGAGTAGATCTCCGTCCCCGTCAGGCTTTCCAGCAGGGCGGCCCGCTCGTCATCGCGGGCCTTGAGGAACCGTGCGAATTCGCCTTGGGCGAGAAGGACGGATCGGAGGAAGCGGTCGTAGTCCAGCCCGGTCAGCTTCTCGACGCATTCGTCGGCGGTCCGGACCTGGTCCGCCATCACCGTGCCGTTCGCGTCATACACATAACGGCGGGCCGCCTGGACGGCGCCGTCGGGCTTCTTGCGGGCGCGATGGAGGCTCCACGTCGCACGATGTCGCCCGGAGGGGATCTCGAACTCCACCTCGGCGCTGCATTCGCCGCAATGGCGGCTCATGACATTCTCCGGATTGGTCGCCGCACCGTAACGGGCGGCGCGCCCGTAGAGCGCCAGCGTGACGGCGTCGAGAAGCGTCGACTTGCCTGCGCCCGTGGGGCCCGTGATCGCGAAGAGCCCCGCATCGCGCAGGGGCGGCGACTCGAAATCGACGGTGAACGCGCCCCGCAGGGAGTTCAGATTGCAGCCCGAGATCTTCAGGATCTTCATGCCGGTCCTCCCCGGGCGGCGGCCGCGCCGGCCTCCCGATTTCGACTCTCGAGCAACTCCCGGAGTTCGAGGAAGGCGACGCGCAAGGCCTCGCGTTCAGTCTCCGGCAGCGCATCCTCCGGTTCCTGCTCCATGCGGTGATCGAAAACGCGGACCGGGTCGCCGAGAAGTGCCTCCGCCTCCCCGCCTTCCTGTCCATGGGCCAGTGCCGGCCCGGCAGCCAGTCCGGCGGACCGGGCAACCGCAACCTTGATGACCTGGCACGGCGCATCCTTCAAGGCATCGACCACCGCGGCGTACACGCCTTCGCCGGGCGGCGGATCGACGATCTCGACCTCGGCCCACGTCTTCAGGTCGCCGCCCGTCCAGTCCACTCCGGCCACCGTCTCCGCCAGCGCCGCATACGGGGATCGGATACGGACAAGCCGCCGGAACATGGGAACCGGAAGGGGTTCCTGGCAGGCAAGTGTGCCACCGGCGAAGTCAAGGAGGCGGACCTCCTTGCGGTCCTCCGACTCCCCGAAACCGAGCGGAATGGGAGATCCGGCATAGCGGATGTGGGAGTGGCCGGGAATCTCCTGCGGACGGTGCAGATGTCCGAGGGCGATGTAGCTGAAACCGGGCGGGAAGCCCGTGGCCGGAACGGCGCCAAGACCGCCGACATGGATCTCGCGCTCGCTGTCCGACACCATGCCGCCGTCCGCCATGAGATGGCCGGTGGCCATGGCTGCGACGCCAGGGCGGCATGCGGTGGCGATCGCATGGTTAGCCTCCGCATAGCGCTGCTGGAAACCGGTCCGGAGCGCCTGCGCGATCTCCTCGGGGGTCTGCCCGGCCTGGCCGGTCCGGAGATCGCGGTCCCGGAGGAAGGGGACCGCCGCAATCGCGAGGGCGGGTGCCCCGGCAGACGGCAACAGGATCACCGCGTCGGCGGGATCCGCCGGCCAGGCGCCGACCACGTGGCCCCGCAGCGCCCGCAGCACCTGGCGCGGGGCCTCCAGGTGCCCCGGCGAGTCGTGGTTGCCGGCGACGATGACAGCGGCGCACGGGGTTTCGCGGTAGAGGCGGCAGAGGAAGTCGAAGTAGAGAGTCGCCGCCGACTGCGGAGGATTGGCGGAATCGAACACATCGCCCGAAATCACGAGTGCGTCGACTTCGCGATCGCGAAGGGTGGCAAAGAGGAAATCGAGGAATCGGCGGTGTTCCTCGTCGCGCGGCTGGTCGCAGAGCATCTTGCCCAGGTGCCAGTCGGCCGTGTGCAGGACCCGGAAGGTCGCCTCCGGTTTCGTCGTCTCGCTCATGATCGCACTTCCCTGTATTCACCGGCGCTGCAATCGCGGCGCCTGTCCGGACCGTGTCAGCCTGCCTTGGATGCGGGACAAAGACTGTCCCCTCTTCAACGAAGGCTGCGTGTTTCCCTCCGTCGGAGCCGACCCTGGCGGTCTTCCGGTGTCACTTGCGAGGACGGCTCGTCACATAGCCCATGCGCTGGTGGCAGCACGGGCACGTGTACTGCTGGGCGATTCGCACTTCGATCACGAATCCGCAGAGGTAGCAACGGTACACATGAACGATTTCCATGATCATCCTCCCGCGTCGTACTTCTCCTGTCGGCCCATTCCCCGCCGCCCGGCGCGTGGACTCCTCGTGCGCGTCGCGTGCGGCTACGCCATTCGTTACCCGATCCGTGAATCATGCCGCCTCGCCGTGGCCTCCGCCGAAGCCCAGGACGCCCTCCGGTTCGTCGGTAGCACCGTCGGAATGGCCGTGGCGCGCGCTGCGAACCTGCTGGTCCAGGAGTTGCAGGGACGCCAACGCATCCTCGTCGGTGACATGGCGCCGCCCCTGGTTCAGGGCCTTCACGGCCGCCGTGGTCCGCAGTTCCTTGATATAGGCGACGGTCCAGCCCCGCGTCGCCACGACCAGCTTGTCCCGGACCGGGTCGCTGAGATCCGGCATCAACTCCCGAATGCAGGTCGCACGGACGGAGCGGTTGGGCACGGGGAACGTCCAGACCCGGTCGAAGCGGCTCGGACGATTCACCAAGGCCGGGTCGATGGTGCCGGGGTTGTTGGTCGTCGCAAGGACCAGGGTTCCGGACGCGGCGTCCAGACCGTCGAGTTGCGAGAGCAGGTTCGCCCGGGTGAGCCGGGTCTCCCGGGTCAGCGAGTCGAGCTCCTCCAGCAGGATCATCACGGGTTTCCCGCCGCGTCGGGGTGCAAAGAGGCGGCCGATGTCATTCACATCGGTGCCCGCGTTGATGCTGAGGCCCCGGCACGCGACGGCGTGGTTCAGGAAGCACCGGCGAACCAACCGTCTCACCATCAGGGTTTTCCCGGTGCCCGGGAGCCCCGCGAAAAGGAACCCCCGGCGGTGGGGGATCCCCAGTTCCTTGTAGACCTCGGCGCCCGTGAAGAACGCATCCACCTGTTCCATGATGTCAGCCTCCATGGACGGGGAGAGGTAGATCCGCTCGTTCTCCTCGGCGTTCAGTTCGATGTCGGCGCCGTTGACGATGTCAATGGTGACCTTCCGAGGCCCGTCCGCGGGCTTGTTCCTGATGAATGACAGGACGTCGTCGGCAAAACGCCGGAGCATCGGAAGGTCGCTCGTCGAAACGAGGTACTCCTTGCCGATCATGGAATCGGCGCGCATGTAGGAGAACATGTAGAAGGGTTCGCCCACCGGTCCGCGGATGAGCAAGGCGCCCACCCAGCCGATACCCTGCCGGGGCTTATCGGTGCTGCCGGTCCAGAAGTGGACGTCAGGATACGAGGTGGCCACCCGCTCCCAAGTCCACGGGCCGCAGACTCCAGAGGCGGTCGGCTCCTTGCCCAGCATCGCCCGGATCGCGTGCTCGGCGGGTTCCGGCCCCATGAGCCAGCAAGTCCACTGCTTCGCGGAAGGGATGTCGCGGGAGAGCAACTGCCGCGCCTCAAGCACCGTCAGTGCGTGAGTTGCCGGCAGGGCCGGCACCTTGATTTCCGGCATCGGGAAGAGTTCATCGAACATCATGGCGAACCTCTCCTTCTTCTGCGGCCAATCGCGTCGCGTGGCGACACACCCCACCTGTACGGGAAAGCTCCGAATGGAACCAAGCCTGCAACGTTGCGGCACTCGTCAGGAGTCCGGACTAGGCAGAATGCCGCACTAATACATAATCAGCAACGACTTACAGAACACTGATGCGTGGTAATCGAATCTAAGAACAGCACCTTGTACGATGGACAACCATTGATCGCATCCAATTCAACTGTGTATAAACGATAGTTAGTATTAGGGGCAAAAGCAAGCCAAAAGTGGGTAAAAGTGACGAGCCGGGGATCCTGTCCGACGGACATTAACGCAACCTGCGGGAAATCAACGGCATGAAGAGGATCCGTGCCATTGGGCCATCCCCGTGTGTCGCGGTGGCCTTCGCGGAATTGGCGCATGCGACCTCTTCTTGACCGCGGGACTCCCGGCGTGGCAACCTCACACGAAGCGAGAATGCACGGGCAGGGATTCGGCAGCATCGGTCGCCGGGTATGGGGGCGACTGCCGGGTTGTTCTGGATATGGGGATCGCGTGATTCGGCAGGAGTCTTGCGAGGGACGCGGGGATACAAGGGAGACGCCTATGAAGGAAGTCAAGGGCATCACGGTCGGGGACGAGCAGATCAACCAAGGCCCCGTGGAGGGCGGAGTCTTCACCGGATGCCGCCTGGTGTTCGGTGGCCCGTTGATCTGCCCGCCGACGGACCTCGTCCATTTCTCGGAGGTTCGATTTGTTGACTGCGATATCGATGTGGAGGTCGCCGCGTTGCAGGACTGGTTCCACCGATGCACGTTTGAGCGATGCCGCTTTCTAGGCCTGTGTCTGGGCAGGGTGGAGCAGCGCGCCGACGCGCCCGCCTGCGAGTTTGTGAACTGTGATTTCACCGGGGCTGAGATCCGGGTCCGCCTGGGAGGTGATGAGACGAAGTTCACGGGTTGCGCCGCGGAGTACATCTGGACTCTGGACGGCCTGCAGCTTCCCGCGGGGGTGTCCGGATTGGCGGTCCAGGCCGAACGGCAGATGAACGGCATTATGGAGGAGATCGTGTCGAGCGCTTGCTCGGGTTTCGACCGTGCGGAGCTTGTGACGGAAGCCGCCCTCCATGCAGCATATGATCGGGTGATGGACCGCTATCCGCTCCGTGAAGGCGATGCCTACCCCGATGATCTGTATCCTTCACTCAACCCCCCGATGGGTTGGGAGACTTTGATCGCCGACTACTTCACGCGACTCGCCGGGAACGAGCCCGATTGACCCCTCCCCGCTTAGGCATGGTGGCGCGTGTGCGCAACCGGCTCGCCACGGTTTCCGCCGTGGAGGAGTTCGGAGGGGGAGCGGAGGGCGTGCTCCACCTGGTGCGGCTCGACTATTGCGATGGCGACGGCGTCCGCCAGGAGTCCGTTCTCTGGCAACGCGAACCAGACGCCGAACTCTTCGAACCGGGCCGGCTGCCCGACCCGGCGGCGTCCGACCCCATGCCGGCCGCCCAGTACGATGCCCTCGTCCGGTCGGCCCGATGGCAGGCCATGTTTCCCTATGTCGATCCCGGCGGGGAGGCAAGACCGCTCGCCCGGCAGCCGCTGGTGGCCCCGCTGCACGCCGCCGTGCAGACGGAGGACTGCCAGATGATCCCGCTGCTGAAGGCCGCCCGCATGCCCCGGGTGTCCCTCCTGCTGGCGGATGACGTTGGCCTGGGGAAGACCATCGAAGCCGGCCTGATCCTCAAGGAACTCATCCTGCGCCGCCGCATTCAGCGTGTGCTCATCCTCTGGCGGGTGGATGCAGAGAAGGATCCGGAGTTGCGGCACACGGTTCTTTCGCTGGAGGCGTACCGCGACCTGCAGGAGGAGGGATTGGAGGCGTTCATGGCGCAGAACGACGGGGAGGGGTCAATGCTGCCCGAGACGTTGTGGCTGGCCGACTACGGTCTGGGCCGCGACGCCCGCGCGCAGTCCGCGGAGCCCGTTGCCCCCCGCCTCGGCCCGCGTTTCCATCCGTGGCAGCTTGAAGGCACGGTCGAGGAGAGCTGGGAGGAATGCCGCCGCTACGCCGCCAACCTCGGTAGCATCTTCACCCTCAGGGCTCCGGCGCCCGAGTCCAATCCGCATTTCGCCGTCCACGAATCCGCTGCGGCCCACGGCACCCCGTCCGCCCCGGTCCAGTTGGATCTGCTCGGCATAGCAACGAAGCCTGATGAACCCCTGCGAAGGCAGGCATGGCAGCAGGAGCATGCAGGGACCAGGCCAAGCCTGCAGTCGAGGAACCGCCTGGGCTGTCGTGCCACCCGGCAGATTGTCATGCTTCGAGTCCGCGGACGGCAGTTGTGTTCGAAAGGCAGACAAAAGGAAGGGAACAGCGATGATGAAGACATATACGCCTTCGACGTCTCCAGTCTGGGAGACGGTTTATGACGGTTGGGACGGAAGAACGGTTCGGCTGAAGGTGGTCGGGGGCTGGCTCATTCGGCATGAAAGGACCTTCGATCTCTATCCAAAAGCGAACGAAGAGAAGAATGAGACGATCCTTCCCAGTCCGGGCATCGGTCGTACTGGCACACTGAGTATGGTCTTCGTACCGGACGCCCGTCACCAATGGGACTGGATGTCGCGGCAGTGGGAAGGCGGGCGAACGCATGCCCTGTCCAAAGACGGAGGGCGTGCCCAAGAGTCCAGAATCTCGGCGTTGCCGAATTCGTCTGAGTTGCGCAATCCATACCGTCGGGGTGGTGCGTACGCTTTGATCTTCGATCGTCTGATGCAGTCCCCGCCCCCAACCCGCGACGAGTTGGTGCAATGGGTCATGGACAAACTCGGAAAGAACCGTCAGCGCGCCGGCTTTGATGTTCATGTCGTTCTCTCTCCCGTGCGGGACGCGACCCGCTTGCCGCCCAAGGGTAAAGATGTCCGCGGCAACCGGAGTGCGCGCGGGCACGTGTACTATGTCGAAAAGGCCGCTGAGGGCAGACTGAGCGTACGGCCGCGCGTGCCGCCGATGGCGCCGCTGAAGGCTTGAAGCGGCACCGAAGCAGGCGTTGAATTCTCGGCGTACACGAATCCGTACGACGATGCGTGGCTCGCGGATCCCGGGCTGCGAGCGCTGGGTACCGAAGAAGCGTACGCGGTGGCGTTCGAGTACTGGGAGCGAACGGCGCGTCCGCTGGAACGGATCAAGAAGTGGCAAGGGGACCGGGAGGGCGAGGGAGAACCATTCCGTCCCGCGCTGCCCCGATGCGGACAATGAGGGGCGCCGGAGCTTGGATTCCGACGCGGGGACGCTACCGACTCGCCACCGTGAGATTCCGTATCTCGATCCGGTCTTCGATGAAGCCGCGCTGACGCAGGATCCGCTTCTGGCGTTCGTCGCGGCAGGTGAGACGTTTTGCAGTCTTGAGATTGAGGGAGGGCACGACCACCTGGTCGACCTCAGTGAACAGGACCTTGCCAAGCCATGTATCCAGATCGCGGGTTCGCTGCCAGTGGCGAAGGGCCTCGCCGTAGGTGTCGCCTGCGGGAAGGTCGCCGATCTCATCCATCGCGTCGCCATCCACGCTGTGGTTCAGGGAGGCGACAAGCCGCCGGTCGAGAGTCGGCTTGGGGAAGGGGACGGCAGGGTCGGCGATGGCGGCTGCGAGTCGGGTCTTCGTGTCTGCGTCCTCCGTGGAGGCCGGATTCAGAAGGCCGTTCAGAATGAAGGTTTCCCAGATGTCGAACGAGACCGGGAACCCCCGGACATGCTCGAAACCGAGAAGGATTCCATCCCGGGTGCGCTTCAATTCCGTGCGCCATCCGGCTGTGCGGTCGGAGCCGCGGCCGAGGGAACCCTTGAGCCCCTGCGGGCGACGTACGCCGGTGATATGGGAATGGCTGCGCGAGAGCCAGATCTGGGGGCAGAATCCGCAGTAGTATTCCAGCCAGCGATAGGCGACGAGGAAGTCCGTTGCGGGATTGCAGGGGTGGACCTTGTCATGGAGAACGTACAGGAGCGGGCGGTAATGGTAGTACATGATCCTGATCCTGCGTCGGCGGATGGCGCCTTCGCGTCATCATGGCCATGGGGCGAATGATGGCGATCGGCGGGATAGGGAGTCAATCGTCGGGGTGGGGGACAGTATCTGTCCCTGCGTCCGACTATGGTGGTCGCGTGGCGCTTGGAAAGCGTGCGCGTGTCGCGCGATTGTGACCCGGGAGCCTGATGGAGAGGGAATTCATGAATCCGCCGCAGCGTGAAGGTGTTGCAGACGGTGACGCACGGGGTACGGGATGCGGATCAGGGTCGCCGGCCGCGGCCCGCTTCCGGCGACGGTCGAAACCGGAGGGTGCGGGGACCGAGCAGGACCCTCACCGGATGCCGGAATTGGGCCGGGGCAGGGTCGGCCGCGTGCTGGTGCTTGTCGATGATCCGCGCGTCGAGGAGATCGTGGAGTCCTGGGCCGCCTCCCATGACTGCGAGGTCTGGTGGAGCGGCCCCGAGGACTGGGATCATCTGATCTGCATCCACTACTTCGCCTGTGTCATCGATCGTTCGGTGGCCGGCCGCACGATGTGGGATGAGTGGGTGGACTTCATTCGAAACGTCAATACGCGGAAACCGGGCCTTGAGGATGCCGAAGCCGCGGGCGGGGATGAAGTGGCCCAGCCGGAGGTTGCTGACGATGCGGAGAGCGGGGAGGCTGGCGGGGACGCGGAGGAAGCGGACTACACGCGCGATCGGTCCGTCTGCATCCTGGTGGACGCCGTGGAGGACTGGCCGCTGCCCCGTCTGGACTGCGTTCTCCACGTTGCACCCCAAGTGCCGGAGTTGAAGCGACTGATTGAGGGCACGCTGGACGTTGCCTTGGAGCGCGAGAAGAAGCGACTCCAACAGGACGACGCGCTTCGTTGCTTCAGGAGACTGTGGAAACAGGAGGCCGACTGACGTCGTTCCCGTCGGGTGGCAGCGGGCCTGTCAACGCTGCTGTGGATGGAGCCGGCACCCGTTTCCCGGAGGGCTGCACCTGACCGGGCGCGATGAGCCTGCGGCCCATCGCCTCGATTTCCTCCTCTATTCGATCCTCGGCACCTTGCGATCGCGGGGTGACTGCACTGTGCCCACCCTAGCAAGGGGGGCAGGCCGTGTCACTCCAGCTTTGTTGCTTGGTGTTCAGCAACTTCCGGAAAGTGGTAGGCCATGAGCGCCAGTCATACCCGATTTTGGGCTCGCTTTCTGTATTGCAAGATGCTATTCTGCAGGCGTTCACGAATGGAACAGGGGGCGATCAAAGCGCACGGATCTAAGGAGATACGAATGAAGAAATCCGCGATGGCGAGGATTGTTGAGTTCGACCTCATGGTCCGCCTGGGCCGATATCCAAGCCGCATGAACTTCAGCGTAGACTACGGCGTTACGGAACGAACTGTTGCACGGGATATCGAGTATCTTCGCGATCGGTTACAAGCTCCACTGGA
>Ga0194125_10006434_pt1 | contig 17324 bp, 14 predicted proteins | sample TA2KigC250mmetaG_FD_148626 | JGI IMG/M metagenome (GOLD analysis project Ga0194125, IMG submission 148626) | Freshwater microbial communities from Lake Tanganyika, Tanzania - TA2015034 Kigoma Deep Cast 250m | ecosystem: Environmental > Aquatic > Freshwater > Lake | place: Tanzania: Lake... | reverse complement strand
GAAGCGCTGGCGCCCTGGCGAGATGCGCTGGCGCTGGTGTGTAGCTGGGCTGCTACATGCCGAGCAGCACTTCCGGTGCGTAGATGGCTACCGGCACATCCCCGCATTGCTGAGTGCACTGGAACGGTCCGCGTCACCGAAAGAAATTGACGCAACAGAGAGAGTTGCCTAAAGTGATGTGGGAGCCGCTAGGAATTTCAACTAACCGAGGGACATGCTCTATCGGATTCTATTTAGTAAAGTGTCCCCGAAATCCCCCCGGTCTGGCCCCTCGCCGCAAGCACCTGGCCGGCCAAGGTCGGGTCTAAGGCTGGTAGAAACGCACCAGGAGGACCCTATGAGATTGTCATTGATGGTAATGAGCCTGGGTTTGGCGCTGGCCTGGGCAACAGTAGTTCCGGTCAGCATCGCCGAGTATGCCTTCACTCCGACTCCTGCAAACGTGGTGCAGGGGGACACGGTGGTGTGGACCAACAACGGCGCGTTCACCCATACGAGCACCAGCGGCGTCGGTGGTGTCCCTGACGGGATATGGGACTCCGGCCTGCTGGGCCCCGGCGCAAGCTACAGCCGGGTGTTCAACGACCCCGGCACCTTTCCCTACTACTGCCAGCCTCACTACCTCTCGATGTCCGGCTCGGTCGTTGTCAGTCCCGCGACCGGCTTTGAACAGAACGGGCCGGATGTCGTGACGACAGCGCATCTAGTGGCGGTCAGTCCCAACCCGTTCCGCTCCGCCACCGCCATCAGGTTCATGCCGAGGGGAAAAGGCCACGTGAGCCTCTCCATCCTCGACGCGCAGGGCCGAGTCGTGCGATTCCTTGACGCGGGACTGACCTCGGCAACGTGGGACGGAGCCGGCCGGGACGGGCACCCGGTGCCCGCCGGCGTGTACCTTCTGCGGCTTGACCAGGGCGGCAGCGCTAGCTACGCCCGGCTGGTCAAAGCGCGATAGAATCCGGCGACCAACAACATGCGAGCCGGGCCCGCGTCCGGCTCCCGCCGTCGTGGCGACGGATAGCGGCTACATCAGGCCCGTCGTCTGCAATCTGCAATCCGAAATGCCTCGTGGGAGCTTCCCGAAATGGGGTGACTATCCTTGACGGATTAGGAGTTAAGTAACGTGTCCCTGAAACTCCCCCTGAAACTCCCCGAATGGCGGCTCTCGGGCCAGGCGGTCTTGCTTGACAGTCGCGGATTTGCCGCGAGAGTCTAGCGATGGCGGTTTCGCGCCCCCGCGTCCTCGCCGGCCTTGGGGCCGGCGTCGTGGTTCTCTCGTTCGCCTCGGTCATCATCCGGGTCACGCCCGCGCCCAGCGCAGTAGTCGCCGCCGGGCGCATGGTTGTGGCGATGCTGGTCCTCACTCCTTTCTTCTGGGCGCGGTTCCGGGGCCGGCGGGCCGAGTTCGCCGGACTGCCGGTGTGGCCGCTGGTGGTGTCGGGCGTGCTGCTCGCCGCTCACTTCGCAGTCTGGATCGAGTCACTGAACCGCACGACGGTCGCGAGTTCGGTCGTGCTGGTGGCGATGAACCCCATCTTCGTGGCCGCGCTGTCGCCCCTGGTTCTGAGGGAAAAAGTGTCGTGGCGGCTCGTACTGGCCGTGGTTCTCGGAGTGATCGGCGCCGCGTTCATCGCCGGGCCTCAGCTCAAGTCAACGGCGGTCACGGTCGGCAACCTGATGGCCCTGGCCGGGGCGGCCTGCGCGGGCGGGTACCTGATGGCCGGACGCAGCGTCAGGCCCCGTCTGTCGCTCGTCTCATACATATACGTGGTCTACGGCATCGCGGCCGCAGTCCTGTTCGGGTATGCGCTTGCAAGCGGAACCCGGCTGACCGGTCATTCCGGCCGGGCGTGGCTGTTCATCTTCCTGCTCGGGCTGGGTCCGCAATTGCTCGGCCACACCAGTTTCAACTGGGCGCTTAGGTACGTGTCCGCGCCGACCGTCGCCATGGCGGTGCTGGGTGAGCCGGTTGGCACGACCCTGCTTGCGTGGCTTCTGCTGCGGCAGCCGCCTACTCTTTTCGAGATAGTCGGCGGCGCAATTGTCTGCGGGGGCATCTACCTCGCGGCCAGCGATATCGCGGCGGCGCCGGATGCGACCCTGGACGCCGCGACCTAGTCGCGCCGGAAGTGGGGGAGAGACTCAGGGAGTTCGAACGAGAGTTCCACGAGTCCGGCGAACTCACCGTCCTTGTACCAGGGCGACTGGTAGATGAATTTCTTCCTGCCGTTCTTCTCGATCGTGTAGACGTTACTCTTCTCGGTGGCAAGCAGTTCGGCCAGCTTGGTTCGGGCAGGTTCGGGGTGGCAGTCGAGCGCGTTCTTTCCGACCAGGTTGCCGGAGAATGTGCTCTTCGCCTTGTCGTTCATTTCGAGGATGATTCCGCAGCGGTCGCAGACGGTGATGGCGGCGGGAAACTCGCGCGACCAATTGGGGTTGTCGTTCATCGCGTGCAGTGTACAAGCACTGGAATCAATGTCCATGAGGAACGCAGAGAAACTCGAATCGCCGGAGTCGATGAAGCCGCCGATGAACGCAGATGGACGCAGATAGAGTCTGGAGCCGAACCGCAGGCAGGGAAGATGTGACCGCAGACGAACGCGGATGTGGTTCCGAACCCGGTGTTCCCATCGGCGTTGATCGGCGTGCATTGACGGCCAGAATCCGAGCTGCGCACAACCGCCGATGAACGCAGATGGACGCAGATAGAGTCCGGAGCCGAATCGCAGGCAGCGGAGATGTAACCGCCGATGAACGCAGATGGACGCAGATAGAGTTGGGAGCCGATCCTAGGGCAGGAGAGATGTGGCCGCAGACGAACGCGGATGTGGCTCCGAACCAGGTGTTCCCATCGGCGTTGATTGACGTGCATCGGCGGCGATGGTCTTCATTTCCCGTCCGTGCTCCGTGGTTCGTGACGTCTGGGCTTGGATTAGTTCATTGACCAACCCTGCGGCGTTTCTATACTGAGGCGATGGACAACTACGTTCAGGCCCGGAAGCGGATGGTCGAGGAGCAGATTGCGGCGCGGGGCGTCCGCGACCCGCGGGTGCTGGCGGCGATGGCGGCGATACCGCGGCACATCTTCGTCCCGGAAGGACAGTGGCACCACGCGTACGAGGACCATCCACTTCCGCTGGCGGACGGCCAGACTGTCTCGCAACCCTTCATTGTCGCCGCGATGACCGAGGCTCTGGAGTTGACCCCGGAGTGCAAGGTACTGGAAATCGGCACCGGCTCCGGCTACCAGGCGGCGGTCCTTGCGAGCGTCGCCAGGATGGTTTACACCGTGGAGATAATCAAAGACCTCTCAGTCCGGGCGAGTCTGATCCTCCGGCGGCTGGACATCCGGAACGTGCGCTTTCGGGTGGGAGACGGCCACGGCGGCTGGCCGGAGTTCGCTCCCTATGACCGCATCATCGTGACCGCCGCCGCCGAAACCATGCCCTATCCACTGGCCGAACAGCTGGTTGACGGCGGGAAGATGATCGTTCCCGTGGGGCCGCCGGGCTCGCAGGTACTCACCTTGCTGGCGAAGCACGGTAAGAAGACCGTCCAGCGTCACCTGATGGGTGTTGCCTTCGTGCCGTTCGTCCGCAACGGCGAAGGACGAGGGACCAGGGACTAGGGGATCCCCATATCCGACACTGAGCCACCAAGGCCACGGAACGGATGGGTGCGGCAGAATCTCTTCCTTGAATTCATCCGATCTCGTGTCTTCGTGGCCGTCAATTCCGGGGTCAGGGGGCTGGTATATGTTGACTGCCAGGGGTTTTGACCTATGATAGGAGCGGGTTCAAGGTTTCATGGGTTCAAGGTCTCAGGTGCCGCGTCCCAAACCGCTGCTCCTGCCGGAACCCCGGAACCCTCGAACCCTCGGACACATTTCGTTTTGTTTCGGGGTGTAGCGCAGCTGGTTAGCGCGCTTGGTTCGGGACCAAGAGGTCGCTGGTTCAAATCCAGTCACCCCGACTTCTCCGAAAGGAGATCCACAGATTACACAGATTGCACCGATCGGTTCCCGAAGGGAATCTGTGGTATCTGCGGAATCTGTGGATAGAAACCCGGGCCTTCCGGCCGTACTTCTCACTGAGGAACAAATCGCCACGCGGGTCCGCGAGCTGGCCGAGCAGATTTCGGCCGACTATGCGGGCCGTGAGCTGCTGGTCATCGGCGTCCTGAAGGGTTCCTGGGTCTTCCTCGCCGACCTCGTCCGATTGCTGACCGTCCCCCTGGCCGTCGACTTCACCATGGTCTCGAGCTACGGGGCAAACACCGAAAGCTCAGGCGAGGTCAAGACCGTGCTCGACGTCAAGTGCCGGGTTGAGGGGCGTGACGTCCTCGTGGTGGAGGACATCATCGATACGGGATTGACGCTCAACTACATCGTTGACAATCTGAGGCTTAGACAGCCGAGGAGTCTGAAGATTGTCGCGCTGATGGACAAGCCGGCCCGCCGTCGGGTTGGTATCAGCGCCGACTACGTGGGGTTCGAGGTGCCGGACAGGTTCGTCGTGGGGTACGGAGTAGACCTCGCCGAGCAATACCGCGCACTGCCCTACGTCGGCTACATTGAGGAATGAGGTGAAGGGAGCGAATCCCGGGATGTGAGCCACGAAGGCACGAATCGGATGAAACGAACTGACCAGTTTCGGAATCCGTCCGTTTCGTGGCTTTCGTGTTTTCGTGGCGTCCATTCGGGTTCCGACGAAAGGATGAAGCATGAAGGCTGAAAGAAGGAAGTTGCGGAAGTCCGAAACGCGAAGCGCGAAGCCTGAATCGAACGTCGAGAGTCTGCTGGCCGTCGCGCGCGGAGAAGAACCGGCTGACCTCATCCTCGCCAACGGCCGCGTCGTCAATGTATTCACCGGCCAGACCGGACGCGCCAACGTCGCCATCAAGGATGGTAAGATCGCCGGGGTCGGGCCGGAGTACACGAAGGGGCTCGAGTGCTATGACCTCGCGGACCAGTACATCCTGCCCGGATTCATCGACGGCCACATCCACATCGAGAGCTCTCTTCTGTCCTTGCACGAGTTCGCGCGTCTTGCCCTGATACACGGGACGACAACGGTCGTCGCGGACCCGCACGAGATCGCCAACGTGCTGGGTGTCGCCGGCGTGAAGTACATGCTCAAGGCGAGCGAGGGGATGCCGCTGGACGTTCTACTGATGGCCCCTTCTTGCGTGCCGGCAACCAGCATGGAGACGTCCGGCGCCTGCGTGTCGGCGAAGGATACCGCCGCCCTGTTGAAGCTGGACCGCGTCATTGGGCTGGCTGAGATGATGAACTACCCCGGCGTCGCTTTCGCCGATAAAGAAGTGCTGGCCAAGCTGCTGGCGGCGAAGGAGATGGGCAAGCCGATTGACGGGCACGCGCCGGGCGTGGTCGGCCAGCTCCTGCAGGCGTACATCGCGGCCGGCGTTGGTTCGGACCATGAGTGCGTCGGGCCGCACGAGGCGCTGGAGAAGCTGGGTTCGGGCATGAGGGTGATGGTGCGTGAGGGATCGGCCGCGAGGAACCTGACCGGGTTGCTGCCCGTAGTCAACGACTTCAACATGCGGCGGTGCTGTTTTGTCACCGACGACAAGCACCCGGAAGAACTGCTCCGCCACGGCTACCTCGACGCCACACTGCGGAAGGCGGTTTCACAGGGTTTGAGCGCCGCGGCTGCCGTCCAGATGGTGACGTTGAACGCGGCCGAGTGCTTCGGACTCAAGGATAGAGGAGCAGTCGCGCCCGGGTACGCCGCCGACGTGGTGGTGGTCGGGGACCTTGCGCGCTTCAACGTCCGGATGGTGCTCAAGAACGGCCGCCCAGTAGCACAGGATCGGAAGCTGCTCGTCAAGCTGCCCGTCCTCAAGGACAAGTCCGTGACGGGCACGGTGAAGATCAGGAATCTAACCGCCAGGAGCTTCGCCATCAAGGCGCAGGGCGACCTTGCACGCGTGATACGGCTCGTGCCTGACCAGATCCTCACCGAGAAACACACGCACGCCGTCGCAGTGCAGAAGGGATTGGTTGTCGTCGACACGGAGCGCGACATACTCAAGCTGGCCGTCATCGAGCGGCACAAGGCGAGCGGCCGCATCGGGCTGGGCCTGGTGTCAGGGTTCGGGTTGAAGAAAGGCGCTCTCGCCACCACGGTTGCGCACGATTCGCACAACATCATCATCGTCGGCACGAATGACGCGGACATGCTCAAGGCGGCAAAGGAACTGAAGCGGATGGGCGGCGGGTTGGTGGCGATTGCCGGCGGCAAGGTTGCCGCAGCCCTGGCGCTGCCAATTGCCGGCCTCATGTCGGACCGGCCGGCCGAGGAGGTGGCAGAGAACCTGACGAAGTTGCTCGACAAGGCTCACGTCTGGGGCTCGCGCCTGGCCAACCCCTTTGTGACGCTTTCTTTCCTGGCTCTGCCTGTCATCCCAGAACTGAAGCTCACCGACCGTGGGTTGGTAGACGTGAGCCAGTTCAAGACGGTGTCTTTGTTCGAGTAGCGGATGTCGGCTCGCAGGTACATCGGCGTAATCGGCGCGGGCGAGTGCGATACTGAGCTGGCGCGGGTGGCCGAGGATGTGGGAGGACGGATTGCGGCGGCCGGGGCCGTGTTGGTCTGCGGCGGAATGGGCGGCGTGATGGAGGCGGCGTGCCGGGGCGCGAAGGCCGCGGGTGGCACGACGATTGGAATTCTGCCCGGCCCTGACCGCGCCGACGCCAACCGGTACGTCGACGTTGCCATCGCGACTGGAATCAACGAGGCGCGGAATCTCGCCATCATCCGGACCGCTGATGCCCTCATTGCAGTTGGCGGGTCCTACGGTACGCTATCGGAGATCGGATTCGCCCTGAAAGCGGGCAAGAAGGTGGTCGGGCTCAGGACGTGGGAGATCAAGGGCATCGTTCCGGCCGTGACGGCGGAGGATACTGTCCGATTGGTAACGGACTGAAGGCGGAGGCAAAGTTGAAAGTGGGAAATCCCAAGTCGGGACTTCGACATTTCTACTTTCTCCTTTCCCCATAGCAAAGGAGACCCTGTGGCAACGGAGTACAAGAACTTCATTGGCGGAAAGTACGTGCCGGCGAAGTCCGGCAGGACCTATGAGAACCGGAACCCGGCCGACACCGACGACCTGGTCGGCATGTTCCCGTCGTCCGACGCGGCCGACGTGGCCGACGCCGTGGCTGCGGCCAGGGCGGCCTATCCGAAGTGGAAGGCGACCCCTGCTCCGGCGCGCGGCGAGATCATGCGCCGGGCGACCGAGAAGTTGATTGCCCGCAAGGAAGAGTGCGCGAAGATAGCGACGCGCGAGATGGGCAAGGTGCTCAAAGAGACGCGCGGCGACGTGCAGGAGGCGATCGACACCGGCCTGTACGCGGCAGGCGAGAGCCGCCGGCTATGGGGCACGGTCGTTCCGAGCGAGCTCGCGAACAAGATGGCCTTCGTAACGCGGCAGCCGATGGGCGTCTGGGGCATGATCTGCCCCTGGAACTTCCCGATGGCCATACCCTCATGGAAGCTCTTCCCGGCGCTCACCTGCGGTAACACCGCGGTCATCAAGCCGGCGACCCTGACCCCGGCGACGGTGCACGAGTTTGTGTCGGCGCTGGCCGAGGCGGGCGTGCCGGCCGGCGTCGTGAACATCGTCTACGGCGGCGGCGCGGCCGTCGGCGAGGCGCTGCTGAACCATCAGGACGTAAGCGGCATTTCCTTTACCGGCTCTTCCGATGTCGGCCGGCGCATCGCCGAGGTGTGCGGCCGGAGCCTGAAGCGCTGCTCGCTGGAACTCGGCGGCAAGAATGCGGAGATAGTGCTAGACGACGCGGACCTGGACCTGGCGCTCGAAGGCGTGCTCTGGGGCGCGTTCGGCACCACCGGCCAGCGCTGCACCGCGACCTCGCGGCTGATCGTCCAGGCCGGAGTCTACGACAAGCTGGTGGGAATGGTGGTCGAGCGGGCCAGGAAACTGAAGGTCGGCAACGGGCTCGACGAGAGCAACGAAGTAGGGCCGTGCGTGAGCGACGGCCAGCGCAACTCCGTCCACGGCTACGTGGAGATCGGTAAGCAGGAAGGGGCCAAGCTTCTCTGCGGCGGCGAGCCGCTCAAGGGCGGCGCGTACGACAAGGGCTTCTTCTACAAGCCGACCGTGTTCGGCGACGTCACGCCCGCGATGCGCATCGCCCGGGAAGAGATCTTCGGCCCCGTGCTCTCCTGCATCAAGGTCAGGGACTTCGAAGAGGCGGTGAGGGTGCTGAACGACACGCCCTACGGTTTGTCGTCGTCAATCTACACGCGCAATGTCAACCTGGCGATGAAGGCGATCGAGACTATCGAGTCGGGCATCACCTACGTCAACGCCCCGACTATCGGGGCCGAGTGCCACATGCCCTTCGGCGGGGTGAAGGATACGGGCAACGGCCACCGCGAGGGCGGCTGGACCGCGTACGACATCTTCTCCGAGCCGAAGACGGTTTACATCGACTACTCGGGCGCGCTCCAGAAGGCGCAGATAGACAACGCGGAGTACTAGGCCGTCGCCAGGGACGCTGACTGGCGACCCCCAGCTTTGGAGCCGGTACGGCCAGCAGGCGTGCCGGCTTTGACTCTCTCCGGGACAGCCGGTACAATGATTACGAGTATGCGTAGTCGTGCAGTAGCAATCCTGCTGGCGGTCTTCCTGGTCGCCGACATGGCGTTCTGCTGGGTCTGCTGTCCGCTCATACCGACCGCGGTTCCTGCTGCGGGCGGATGCTGTGGGGAAGAGCCGACCAGCCCTGGCTGCAGCATTCGCGAGGATTCCGGTAGCGCGGGCCGCCCCGGCTGTACTCAGGGCTGCTACGAGGCCTACGGCAGTTCGGTAGCGCGCCAGGGCACAGGTTCATCGGTTGGTTCCCATGGCTTCCTCGCCACCTGCCCGGTTGCCGACATCAGCAGGGGCGAGAACCCGGGGCCCAGCCTTCGCTGCTCGACTTCGCCTTCAGTTTCCGACCGCAGTTACCTGGCTCCGACTCCTCGCGGTCCGCCCGTCAACTGACTACCGAGTCCGGTTCCGTCTAACAACCGTTCGACCAGAGTTCGAGTGAGTGTCCGCGTCGTTCGATGATTGGAGTGTCAGATGAGATGTCCTGAGTTGACAGGAATACTGGCCGGTCTGCTGCTGGTGCTCAACGCAGCCTCGGCTGCCGGCTACGGGGCCATATCGGGGAAAGTGCTTGACGCCAACAACGGCGAGCCGGTTGCCGGGGCCAACGTTGTCCTGGAGCAGACCGAGCTGGGTGGCGCGACCGATGCCTGCGGATGTCTTGAGATCTCGCGGGTCCCAGCCGGGGCCTACTCCGCAACTGCTTCGGCGATCGGGTACGCGCCGGTCACGCACCGAGTGACCGTCACTGCCGGCGAAGTGGCCATACAGGACTTCCGTCTCGAGCCTGCGGCGGTGCCGATGCCCGGCGTCGAGGTCAGCGCGCCGGCCGCGGAGAAGCTGCTCGGGGACCGTGCTGCCGCAGCCGAGGTCGTTTCGAGCAAGGACATCGAGGCCAAGGGTGCCGTCAATCTGCAGGAGGCCCTTAAGTGCGAAGCCGGCGTCAGGGTCTCCTCGTGTTGTCCTAGCAGCAACGCGGCGGAGGTGCAGATTCAGGGACTGCCCGGAAAGTACACACAGGTCGTGATTGACGGTCTGCCGACCGTCACCGATCTCGGGTGCAATTACGGACTGCCGTTCGTCGCCTCGGCCGAGATTGAGCGCCTCGAAATCAGCAAGGGCCCGGGCACGATGCAGTACGGGTCCGATGCCTTTGGCGGCGTGGTGAATGTGGTCACGAAGTCTCTCGCCCGCAATGGCGGCTCGGTAGTTGCCGAGGTCGGGACCTTCGGTACCATGAACGTCAGCGCCACGGTCGGCGCGAAGATAGATGAGCTGGAAGCGAGCGCCGTGTTGAGCAAGAACCGGACCAGCGCTTCCGATGTCAACGGCGACGGCATCTCTGACTATGCCCAGTCCGACCGCGCGGCCTTCTCGGCGAAGCTCCGCCGGCAGTTCGGGTCGCGCCTGGTGGTCGGCCTGGGCGGCAGCTACTGGGCCGACGAACGGCACGGCGGCAGTCTCGACCGCATCGCCGGGCGGGCGCAAGTCGGGGCCTATGAGAATCCCAATCTGACAAGCTGGGCACCGGCATTCTCGCTCGACTGGCAGCCCGGCAGTACCAGCTCGTTCTCGGGCCGCGGTACCTACAGCAACTACCGGCAGCGCGTCTTCTCGGACGAGAAGTGGTTCACCGCCTATGAGGACGTCGTCTACGGCGAGGTTCAGTACGTGCAGATGCTGCCGTGGAACCAGCGTCTGGCGGCAACGCTCTCTAACCGCTACCAGAATCTGGCCGAGAACACCAGGCTGGGCACGAAGTCGGTGAACAACCTCGGCCTGGCGGTCGAAGACGAACTCAGCCTCGGTCGGTTCGGAATCGCGGGCCGCGCCCGGCTTGACCAGCACTCCGAACTGGGGCCGCGAGTAACGCCGAACGGTGCCGTCGTGTTCAGGCCGGGCGGCGGCTTCACGCTCCGCGCGACATATGGGGCCGGGTACAAGGCGCCACCTTCGTTCTCCAAGGTCACCCACTTCTGTCTGGAAGAGGGGCTTTTCACCGTACTCCAGAACCCTGACCTCCGCCCGGAGCGCTCCCGCGGCGCGAACCTCAGCGCCGAATATCGCAGCGCCGACCTGTCGGTCGCGACCTCGCTCTTCCGTACCGACATCGAGGACATGATTACCGACTCACTGGTGTCCCGCGATTCGGTCAGCGGCGTGTGGCGGTATCAGCACGTGAACCGGGGAGCCGTCGCCACCCAGGGACTGGAACTTAGCGCGGCCTTTCGTCCGGCACGCGGGCTCTCCCTGCGGTTGGGCTACCAACTGCTCGACGCCCGCGACAAGCTCAGGCGTGACCGGTTGCCCTACCGCTCGGTCCATTCGGGCAACTGGCAGGCCATCTACGCCTTCAGTCGCCTGCAGCTTGATCTCGTTCTCAGCGGCGAATATGTCGGCAGTATGCCGACTCAGCGCTTCGACGGCGACTCGCTCGTCGCCGGGCCGGCCTCTCCGGCCTACACGACATGGAACTGCCGCGTCAGCAAGGACCTTGGGGCAGGGTACTCGGTCTTCCTCGCCGCCAACAACCTGCTTGACTTCGTGCAGGATGACTGGCTGGCCGAGGACGTTCCGCTCTGGGGGCCGAGCCGGGGACGATACCTGATGGCCGGCCTGAAGCTGACATTCTAGCGCCAGAGGGGATGCGCCGGAAGGCGCAGATCGACAACGCGGAGTATCAGGGCCGGACGCGGGCGAAGCCAGAAGCCTGAATTCAGTTGCGCGGGGCGGACGCAAGTCTGCCTCGGTTTTTCTTGTAGCGACCAGGGGCGCGGTCAGGTTGTTGGAGCCGCTCCTCTGGCGAGCCGCCGGCAAGCGATTGACACGCGGTGAGGCGGGCGTAGAATCCTTGTGGATGCTCTTGTCCCTTCCGAGGTGGTCCTGCCCTGCTCTATCCCTCTCCCGTCTTCAACCGGGAACTGGTTCGGTCTGTCCGTCAGGGCCGAAAGGCAGCACGAAGAAACTGCACGCGGCGGCGCGGTACCGGGAGGATTGAATGGACTACCTTGACGGCCTGCCTCAGTCCAAGCCGGCAGTCAGGTCACATTTCACGCGGGGAAGGGCCGCGATGGCACAGTGCCTGTGGGATGAGGCGATCGCCCACTTTCAGGCGGCGATGAAGAGCGCAACCGGGACCGAGTTGGTCGCGCTCCACGGTCTGGTCGGACGCTGCCGGCAAACCTCGGGTCGGCTGGAGCAGGCCCTCGAAAGCTCCGAGGAGTCCGCCCGGGTGGCGGAGCAGTGCTCCGACAGACTGGGGCAGGCAGCCGCCCTGAACCGCGGCGGCGTGGTTCTCCGGGACCAGGGCAGGTTCGACCTGGCTCTGCAAAAGTCAGAAGCTGCGCTCCGGCTCGCGCGCGAAACCGGGGACCGTGCCGAGCAGTCGTCGGCGCTCTGTAACATCGGGGTCCTGCACTACGTCGGCGGCGAGCCTGTCAAGTCGCTGAGCTACTACGAGGACGCGCTGAAGCTGTACCAGGAGACCGGCGACCGGCACGGGCAGGCAATGGTCCTCAGCAACATCGGGCTCGTCAGCTCCGACGCCGGCCATCACGACCGGGCAGTGGAGTACTGCGAGATGTCACGGGCGCTGGCCCGGGAGATCCGCGACCGGCGGATCGAGACGGGCGCCATCGCCAACCTCGCGTTCCTGTGCTGGGACAAGACCAACTTCGGCAAGATACTCGAGTACCACGGGGCAGCGCTTGCGGTATCCCGCGAAACCGACGACCGCTGGGTGATGGCGAACTACCTGGGCAAGATCGCGACCATCCACCGCTGCCGGGGCGAACTGGACGAGGCGCTGACGTTCTACCGGCGCGCGCTGGACCTGGAGCGCGAGCTCGGTTATCAGGCAGGCGTGGCAACCGAACTGGCAAACATCGGGCTCATCCTCGTGGACCAGGGCCTGCACGAGCAGGCAGTGCCGATACTCGCCGAGTCGCTGGCCATCCTGCTGGCCCTGGGCGTGGCCCGCGGGCCGGGACAGGCCCTCTACGGTTTGTCCAGGTGCGACGACCGGCTGGGGCGGGAGCGCATGCGGGAACTGCTGGGGCAAACCGGCATGACGGACGCGAGCATTGCCGACCAGCTTGACCGAGTTGACCAGACGCGTCTCAAGAGGCCGTGGCAGAGACTCGGCCGGCAGGTCCCTTTCGTCCTTCCCCGTTCAGGGTCCGGAACCTCCTCCTAAGCACCGACGCCAGGGAATCCGCTGCCGGCGGGCAGGGGATGGAGGGCAGGAGAGGCCGGCCAGAGTCGGCTACCCCGGCGGCTTCAGGTCCGTATTCGGCCGCGGGATGGCCGAGAGCCGGGGTGTCAAATCGAAGGGAAGAGGGGTCGAGGAATCCAGTGGTCTAGTGATCCAGTGGTCAAGTGGTCGGCTGCTGACGGTCTGGCCAATCTTCAATCTACAATCTGCAATCTGAAATGCCTCTAGCTTGCGCTTGGGTTAGCTTGATGCTTGTGGCTTGGGGCTTCGTTCGTCCCCGAGACTCCCGGTTCACTATAATGAACCGCGGGGCTTGTACTCAGGAATAGGGGAGAGGAAGGAAGAGGCTGAGAGGAAAGGGACGAGAACTGGCCGGAAGCGGCCAACCGGCTTGCGCTGGCGGAAGGGAGCCGTCCGCGCGTTGAGACCCGATGCCGGCGTCCCTATCGTTCTATCGCCTTCCACCCTTGCGGCCGCTGTTCCTCGTGTCATGGTGGAACTTGGGCCACGGCGAATCAGCCAGAGTGCCGGATCCCTTGAGCGCGTACAGGTAACCATCGTTGCTGGTGAAGTAGACAGTCCCGTCAGGGCCGATACTCGGCGCGGATCTGACGTCGCCGTCGGTCTCGTATCGCCACTTCAGCGTACCGTCCGGGTTCAGCGCATAGAGGGAGTTGTCCTGCGAGCCCACGTAGACCGTGCCGTCGGAGCTGATTGCCGGGGAGGAATAGGTGATGTACCCGCCGGTCTGGTAGCTCCATTTCACTGAGCCGTCCGGGTTCAGGGCGTAGAGGTAGCTGTCGTGCGATCCGATGTAGACCGTGCCGTCGGGCGCAATTGCCGGGGAGGACCGGACATCGCCGCCGGCCATCAGAGACCACTTGCGGGTGCCATCAGGATTCAGCGCGTGGAAGCTCTCATTCATCCGGTTCAGGTCCGAGCCGCAGTAGACCGTGCCGTCAGAGCCGATGGCCGGTGAAGCGTAGTAGAAGTTGTCCAGAAGATCCAGGTGCCACTTCTGCGTTCCGTCCGGGTTCAGCGCGTAGAAGCGGTGGTCGGCGGAGCCGAAATAGACCGTGCCGTCAGTCGCAACGGCCGGGGATGCGGTGACATCATTCTCGGTCAGAAAGCCCCATTTGAGGATCCCGTCCGGGCTGATGGCGTATAGGAACTCCCCGGTTGTGCCGACATAGACCGTGCCGTCGTCGGCAATGGCCGGAGAGGAGCGCACCGACCCCGCCATCGGAATGCGCCACCTGAGGTCGCCGTTCGGGTAGAGGGCGTACAGGCCGCCGGTCGAGCCGACATAGACCGTACCGTCGGTAGCGACGGCCGGGGAGGAGCGCACCGACCCCTGGGTCAGATAGCGCCACTTGAGGGTACCGTCGGGATTGACTGCGTAGAGCGAGTTGTCATATGACCCGACGTAGATGGTGCCGTCCGGACCGATTGCCGGCGACGAGTACGAGTAAGTCGCTTCGCCGGACGCTATCGGGAAGCGCCAGATGCGCAGCGTGTCCGGCGGACGGATGACGATGCTGTGCGGGGCGGACCATAGGGACGGCGCATTGCCGGTGTCTTTGGCCTGCGCCGTTACCGCGTAGGTGTCGGGCGCGGCCCATGCGTGACTCATACTCACCGACTCGCCGGAGGCGACGAAAGCGCTCCACTCAGACGTGTCGCCGTCGCCCCACGCGAACCGGATCGCCACCATGATGCTGTATGGTTGGAGGGCGGCGGCCTTGAAAGTGTAGGCAGAGTCCTGGCCCCCTCGGTCCGGACCCGACGGTGCCGCCGACGGGGCGGGCGTCCGGCGCACCACTACCGGTGTCGATGGCGCGCCGGCCCAGTCGGAACTGAGGAGCTTCTGGTCCCTCGCCTGGACGACGATCCTGTATGTCCCCTCGTTGAACCACGCGTGAGTCAGCGCAATCGTGTCCCCGCTTGCGAACCAGCCGGACCAGCTCGAGACCGAGGAATCGCCCCAATCGAAGCGGACGGCCACGCTATCGCCGTCAGGGTCGGTGGCAATTGCGGTGAAGGTGTAACTCGTATCCTCGAGATAGACTTCGGGGCCGGCCGACACGGCCGTCACCTCCGGCGGGTGGTTCTTCTTGCAGCCCATGAACAACGCCATGGCTGCCAGCAGCAGGAATAGCTTCATCACAGGACCTCCTGTTCGCTGGCACATGATAGGACTGCATTCCGGTATTGTCAACCGTCTTCTCGCACAACCGGGTCAAGGCCAATGTCGCTGTCAGCCGCCAGTAGACGGCCGATGGCTTCCGGCTCACGGCTGACAGCTTGAGGCCCGCGCGGGCTGCGCCCGCGCCAATCTGCAGTCTGCAGTCTGCAATGCCTCGGAGGATGTCCCTTAGCTTCCCGAAATGGGATGCTTGATTCTCCTGATTTCCCCTGATTCTCGCCGGCCGTGTCGTCGGTAGCTTACCGCTTGCTTCGGTTCCGACTTGACAGTCTGCGGTGTCCTGCTATTCTGCTTCCGATGCCCACGATTCTGCTCATACTCGGCTGGCGGTTCTACTTCTACTCAAACGAAGGGCACGAACCGATTCACATTCACTGCAGCAAGGCCGACTCCGAGGCGAAGTACTGGCTCGACGCCGGCGCATTCGAGATAACGGAGGCCTACGCCTACGGCATGAGTCCGGCGGACCGCAGAACGGTGCGGAGCATCATCTTCCAGCACTTCGACTACATCATAGCGGAATGGAAGCGCTTTCAGGATCTCAAAGATGACTAAGGCTCATGAAGTCAGTGACGTCAGGATTAGCGGAACGACGCTGACGATGGACGTCGACGGCCGGCAATACCGGTTTGACCTGGCGAAGCTGTCCAAGCGGCTGGCCTGCGCTACGCAGGCGCAGCGGGACAGGTTCGAACTTTCGCCGTACGGTATTCACTGGCCGGAAATCGACGAAGACCTGTCGATCGACGGCCTGCTTGGCATCGTCCATGCGCCCGTGAACGAGGCCGTCGCCAGCGTGGCCGACCGACCTCGGTCCTGACTCGACCGGTCCGCAGCGGTCAGCCGGCTTGAGCTTGTGCTTGGGCTAGCTGGAGGCTTGAGGCCAGCGGGCTACGCCCGCGCCAATCTGCAATGCCTCGTGGGAGCTTCCCGAGGTGGCGTGCCCGTCCCTGGTTTCCCCTAGTTACCTGGACGCGCGAAAACGGTTGCCGGCGCCGATAGGCCGCGGTTCCTACTCGCGCGAGCGCTTCAGCTCGGTCAACCTCACTTCAACCGCGCTAGTGAAAGCATCGAAAGACGCTCGCTTGGCCGGATGCAGCGCCTGACCGGGGTTGACATGGACACAGTCGGCGACCCTGGTCTTGACTTCCAACTCGGTACGGTCGTTCCATATCTTCCCTTGGCTTTCAAACACCTTCCTCAGTCGATCACTCCACTTGGCCTTGCCGTGCCGGAACTGCTTCACTGAAAGTGAGATTCGGTACGCATTCTCGATGGCAGCCCGATAGACGTCCACGTCAAGCAAGTCTTCGATTTCCGAGTTGGTCATGCCCGGGCAGCTTGCGAGGTGATAGTCGGCATCGGTGACTAGGCCCGCGACCCAAGCATCCTCAATTGCTGTCCGTCCTGTGTCGTCGTTGTCGAGAAAGCAGTGGTACAGGGCTAGCGAGTCGCGAAGAATACCCAGTTGGTATGTCAGCTTGCTGCCTCCCGCCAGCGCAGACACGGCAATGGCGCCGTCGCGGAACGCCGTCTGCAGCGAGCCCGGAGCGATGCCCAAGATGGCATCCAGCATGACCTTGTCGCTCATACCTTCCACAACCAGGACCAACTCCGCGTGGCGTAGGTTATCTGAGGCGCGTACCCCGAGTACATCGCGCACTTCCTGAATGGACCTGGCAGCGCGTGCGTGACCTTCGAAAACTACTACGTTCTGCTGAATATCAGCACGATCGACGAAGAGAGGGCAGTGCGTGGTGAGCACAACCTGATGCCGTCGCGACAGGTCATCCAGCACCGCCTTCAGTTCGTGGATGGCCCGAGGATGGAGGTGCGATTCCGGTTCCTCTACCGCGACAACAAGGTTGCGCGCAGACCCTCGCCTATCCGAGGCATGGCGCATCAGCGCGAGCGCAGCCAGGCTCTGCACTCCATCGCCCTTGTATGCCAAGAGGGTTGAAGCGCCGTCGTCTACGAATATCTCGCATGCACGACGGAAAGCGTTAGACCTTCTCTCCGCGCTAATCTGGAGCTTCACATCTCGCGAGCATGTCCCTCGGTTAGTTGAAATTCCTAGCGGCTCCCACATCACTTTAGGCAACTCTCTCTGTTGCGTCAATTTCTTTCGGTGACGCGGACCGTTCCAGTGCACTCAGCAATGCGGGGATGTGCCGGTAGCCATCTACGCACCGGAAGTGCTGCTCGGCATGTAGCAGCCCAGCTACACACCAGCGCCAGCGCATCTCGCCAGGGCGCCAGCGCTTC
>Ga0194125_10006431_pt1 | contig 17330 bp, 21 predicted proteins | sample TA2KigC250mmetaG_FD_148626 | JGI IMG/M metagenome (GOLD analysis project Ga0194125, IMG submission 148626) | Freshwater microbial communities from Lake Tanganyika, Tanzania - TA2015034 Kigoma Deep Cast 250m | ecosystem: Environmental > Aquatic > Freshwater > Lake | place: Tanzania: Lake... | reverse complement strand
GGTGTCAGGGATAAAATCAGGAAGAGGTGTCTTTTAGTAAATGTAATTTAGGTAAATATGCAATTACTTCATCTTATTTTAGATAAAGGCCTTATGATAGAAGCATTAACTTGCCCTTCTAAAAATCCGAATAATCAGCATTTATATAATCATCTTGTGAGAAGTCATCAAATAAATCTGCAGCTTGCAATCTTTTTGGCGGAGGTCTGCCCCTTCTAAACTCATCTATGCCCAGCCAGTCAAGAATCTTCTTTATTACCTTATAATCTTCTATAAATGCAATAATCCTCATACTGCCTCCGCACTTGGAGCATACAAGGGGATCGACCTCATATATTTTTTTAATAAGCCTTGCCCACGATTTATTGACAATTTTATTATCACTGTCCTCTATTACAAAGTCAGATTCGGCTGTCCCCTGCTTTTTTCTTTTTCCCCGGCATACATTGCTGTAATAGCCCATTTATGCTGAGTTTAAAATTATGCTGAGTAATGCTGCTATTTGCTTATTTTTATCACAATCTAGATTTATCTACTCTACATAATTACAGACTCTCCAAAAAGGCTAAAATGGGATCACTTGGCTTATACCTAACACTTTTAAGAGATGGGTCTTGCAGCTTTTTAAGAGCATTTTCCTTCATTGTCATATCAGCCTCTACATATAAATGAGTGGTGGCAGGACTCTCATGGCCCAACCATAGAGCAATAACTGTAATATCCACTCCTGATTGAAGAAGGTGAAGAGCAGTCGTGTGGCGAAAATGGGGAGCTCCCCATTTTCGCCAATATGGTGAGTAAAGTAAAATGGTGAGTGATTCAGTATTCAAGCTTAAAAAACCACTATTTGTTTAAATCACTCACCATTTTAATTATCTCATTTTCTACAAATAGAGTTTAAAAACATTATCAGGTCAGTATCATCTGTCCATACGGGAAGGTCTTTTATTGGCAGTACATCGCTATAGGCTGCCTCTATTGCTTTGCGTTTCATTTCTGTGTCTGCTCTGGCATAGATTTCTGTAGTGGAGCAGTCGCAATGGCCCAAAAAATCACGTATATATATAAGGTTGACTCCTGATTGAAGCAGGTGAACGCTTTTGCTATGGCGAAAAACATGGGGTGTAACAGGAAATGAAATAGTAAACTTTGGATCCTTTTCTGCCATCTTTACGTATTTGTTGATGATGTAGGAAATACCCCATCGTGAAAGCTTTTGCTTTTTTTGATTTACAAAAAGATAATTATCGCCTTTGCTGATCCCATCATTAACTTTTTGATTGTTGATATAATTTTCAAGTAGTTTTTTTGTTTTGTCCATAATAGGCACCTGCCTCCTTTTGTTTCCTTTGCCAGTAAGCGTAATGATGCAAGGATTTGATATACGGACATCTTTAATTTTTAAGTCAATTAGTTCCTGCACTCTTGCTGCGCTGTCATATAAAACCACCAGAAGCACAAGATCTCTTAAGCCTTCTTTAGTCGTTGTATCCGGCATATCTAAAAGGATTTTCATTTCCTCGCCACTTAAAAACGGCACAATTGTTTTAGGTGTTTTCTTGTTAGGGACAGCAAGTATTTTGCCAATTTCATAGAGATCTTGGGGAAACTCTTTTAAAACGTATCTGAAAAATGAATGAAGCGGCACCAGGCGCTGGTTTCTTGTTGAAACAGTGCAGCCTCTTTCATTTTCTATCCAGTCAAGAAAATCAATGACTGTGTCGCGGGTAAAAAAGCTTAAGTTTAAATGTTGTGGTTTTACTTTCTTTTTATCTTCACAATAGGTAAGGAGTAACTTGAAAGTTGTCGCATACGATTCAATGGTATTTGGACTTGCATTTTTCTGTCCCGGCAGGTATTTGCCAAGAAATGATGTCAGATAATATGAAAAATCAGCTTTCTTCATAGAAATAACCTCCTTCCGGTATGACATAACCAAATAAAGCTTGGCTTTTGCTGATGATATGAGGATATAGATCGGCTGTAAGACGCAGGTAATACTGGGTGGCCCTGAAATCGCAGTGCCCCATATAGGCAGCCAGGTAAGGCAGCATATTTGTAAGGTCAATTCCTGCAAGTGACCATTTTTTAAGACATGCCACCGCCAGTCCATGGCGAAAATCATGGATTCTTGGCCCCGACCCGGTATGGGGTATGTCTGCCATCAGTAGATAATCCCTGAAATGGTTATAGGCTGTACTTTTATCCATACGCCCCATCTTAGCTCCTGGGAAGACAAAGGCGCTATCTTTGCTGAAACGGTGGAAACTTTCCATATATCTACCCATTCTATCTGTAAGGCTTTGTGCCATTGGGACGAGCCTGTCCTTATTGTTTTTGCCGTGTCTAATTGTCACAATTCCCTCATTTAGATTAACATCGGCAATGGTAAGATTTAGTGCCTCAGAAAGCCTTGCGCCGGTGCCATAAAGGAATCTAAAAAGCACGGGATCAACAGTGTTCCTGTAGGAATATTCACTTATTGGATAACTGTCTACTGCAAGGAAGAAACGCCCAAGTTCTTCCTTTGTGTAGATATGTGGTATGAAATTACTTCTGGGAAGGTGTGTAGAAATTTTTAGTACATACACTCTATAGCCGTGATCATTTAGATAGAGGGCAAAGTTTTTCATTACCAATTCCTTGTTGTAATGAGAGGTAAGCCTTTCCTTTTTGTTGTAAATAAATTCATTTACCATTGGTTTTGTAAGGTTTATGCCGCTGTAGCCATTGTAATAGTAAAACCAGTCAAAATGGCGTAAGCAATGCTCCTGCTGTTCGAATTTAAGACCTGTTTGTCTCTTTTCTTTGACATACTGGCTGATCATACCAGCCAGGTCACTTTTTAGATTATAAGTTGATTTCATTTATTTAAACACCTTCTCAGGATCAAGTGCGCATTTGCGCAGCCCTTCTATATCGATTTTAAGATAGATGCTTGTGGTATTGATGTTTTTATGACCCAATACCTCAGAGATAACCGGCAGCGGTGCCTGTGCCTCAAGCATGTTTTTTGCAAGGCTGCTTCTTAGTGAATGCATCCCGTGGTGCACACCTAAGGGAATAGCAATACCCGCCTTTACCATGTAACGACGCAGGGACTCATGAAATGAGGCTGTTTCCCCAAAGGTATTATAGGGAGGTCTGTGCCTGACAAACAGCCTGTCACAGATTGTTTTAGGCCGCCCGTTTTTTAGGTAATCAATTATTGCCCAGCCTATATCATCCAGCAGTGGCAGTTCAATTGTTTGTTTTGTTTTTATCATGTTTAGAGATATTGTTTTACGGTTCCAGTTAAGTGAGGAAAGCTTCATGGCCCTGATATCGCTTACTCTTAGTCCCAATCTCACCACCATAAGTATTATGGCATAGTCACGTTTTCCCTTTGGGTCCTCACGGTCGATGGCTTTTAGTAGTTTTACTATATCGGTTTTTTTCCATGCATGCGGAATTGAAGAATTTCTCATCATTCGGACTTTTGGAAGAAGTAGAGATAAATCAGTTAAGATAAAACCATTCTGATATATAAAGGAAAGATAATTTCTTAGAACATAAAGAATGGTACCAACATATTTGACAGCAGCGCTATCATAGAGGGCCAGAAAGCCATCTATGTGTTTGAGTGTTATTTTTTCTGATGAGCTAACCGAAACTGTATCAAGATAGTTTAAGAAATACCCTACCTTGTCGGTATTTGAATTAATTGTTGCATTGGCGTATCCCCTGTACCTGCATTCCTCCACAAACATCTCGTACTCACAGCTGAATCCTTCAGGGCATATAAAGGGCTCTTTTATTTTTCTTTGCCGGTAAATGAACTTACCTGTATCCAGGTAAGAAAGCAATAGATGCAGTGGCTTCATTCGCCGGTTGATGTTAGGGTCAAGTGTTTTTTGGTTAAAGCTTTTAAGCTTTGCCCCTGTTTTTAAGTAGATGTAGGCCAGGCAGACTTTTTCATTGACTTTGGATATTTTGCATTCAGCCAGATACTTTTTAAATACGTTAAACGAGTTTATGTAATTCTTAAGTGTTCCAGGTGCCTGGCCCTGTTTTTTTAGTGAGGCAATAATGTATTCTATTGCCTCGTGAATGCTTTGGTTTTCATTCATTGTAATCATCCTCCTATCTGGTTATGTAATAAATATCTTAAAACCATTATAGGGGTGACTACAATTAAAATGGTGAGTGATTTAAACAAATAGTGGTTTTTTAAGCTTGAATACTGAATCACTCACCATTTTACTTTACTCACCATATTGGCGAAAATGGGGAGCTCCCCATTTTCGCCATACGACAGCAATGCATCTTCTTCAAGCTGGAGTTGACCTTACCGTTATTAAAAACTGGCTTGGTCATGTTAATCTTTCAACTACTCATAGTTATATCGAGATTGACCTTGAAATGAAAAGAAAAGCATTACTGTCCCGTGATTCTATTGCTAAGTCTTTTGATTTGAATCAATTGCTTAAAAAAAATGAGGATATAATTAATTGGCTTGAGGCTTTATAATTTAAAATATTGAACTAAACCGCTAGCGCGGTAGTTCTGGTAAACCCTACCTGTAATTTAACTATCTGCCCATCTGTCTTTTTAAAAAAATACCCTGATATCTCTCATAGAATAATTTAAAGGTAATCCTCCTTTTCCTCTAAACCTCCAAAAACACTACAATATCAGCTTAAAGGATGCTCGTATGCATCCCAATTGACAATCAATCTATAAGGAGGAAAATTATGACCCCGCTTCGTGAAAAAATGATAGGAGAGATGCATCTGCGCAGGTTCTCAGAAAACACCCAGGAAAGTTATATAAGGTCAGTAACAGGGCTTGCCAGTTACTACCGAAAATCTCCGGATAAGATATCACAGGAAGAGCTAAAAGACTATGTCCTGTCTCTAACTACAAAGCGCAGCCTCAAATGGAGCACAATAAATACCATAACTGCAGGTATCCGCTTCTTATACAGTGAGACTCTGGGCAGAAAAGATATGTCACTAGCCATACCTCCCAGAAAAACCCCCAGAAGACTGCCTCAGATTTTAAGCAGAGAGGAGCTTATCTCATTATTTGAAAGCACAACCAACCTTAAGCACAGGCTGGTACTTATGACCGCATATGGATGCGGACTGCGTGTAAGCGAAGTTACTGGACTAAAGGTAGCAGATATTGACAGTAGTAGGATGATGGTAAGAATTGAAGGCGGCAAGGGGGATAAGGACCGTTATACAATCTTATCTACACGTCTTTTAACCGAGCTTAGATCTTACTGGCTGGCATACAAGCCAAGTCTCTGGCTCTTTGAAAACAAAATAACAAAAGGGCGTCTTACCCGCTCAACACCCCAACTGATATTTAAGGAAGCTACAAGGAAGGCAGGTATTGTAAAAAATGTAACCTTCCATTCGCTCAGGCACAATTTTGCCACGCATCTTCTTGAGGCAGGGGTAGACACAAGAACCATACAGATTCTTCTGGGTCACTCGTCTATTACCTCCACTGCAAAGTATCTTCATATCGCCAGAAAGAACCTGGGTCCTGCTAAAAGCCCTCTGGATCTACTCTATATTCCAGATACCAAAGAGTTTGAAATCTAAAATGGTACTGGCACATACTGTAGAAACCCTGGAAGGTTCTTTAGCAAAACCCCAAAAGCCAGAACTGGCCGATATATTTTCACAGTTCGGCGATTCCTACCGCAGGACACATAATATACCGCTGTCACATTACAAGGTAATGCATGCTGTGGAAGTATGCAGAACATCATATTTGGGTGGGCATATGAAAAAATGTGATAGTTGCGGATATGAGCATCCTACCTATAACTCCTGCGGTAATCGCCACTGCCCCAAATGCCAGAGTATTGCTAAGCTAAGATGGGTGGCAAGACGTGAGGAAGAGTTGCTTCCTGTAAATTACTTCCATAATGTATTTACCCTTCCTCACGATCTTAACGTGATTGCCCGCCACAACAAGAAGATAGTCTATGACATGCTCTTTAGGAGTGTATCTGAGACTCTACTTGAGTTTGGAGAAAATGAAATAGGAGGTAGAGCAGGATTCCTTGCAATTCTTCATACCTGGGACCAGAAACTTTGCCAGCATATACATCTTCACTGCATAATACCTGCCGGTGCACTATCTTGTGACAGAAAGAGTTGGATAAGATCCTCAAATCATGAATTTCTCTTCTCCGTAAAGGCACTATCGGCAGTATTTAAGGGAAAGTTTCTATTCTATCTTAAAGAGGCCTATGCTAATGGGGATCTTACCTTTGCCGGCAAGTCTATACAATTTGATGTCAAAGATGGATTTAAAACTCTCATAGATGATCTGTATAGAAAAGACTGGGTAGTATACTCCAAAAAGCCATTTGCCGGACCGGAGAGTGTAATCGACTACCTGGGCCGCTATGCCTTTCGGATTGCCATCTCCAATGACCGCATAAAGGGTGTTGCTGGTGATATGGTCACCTTTACCTACCGTGACCGAAAAGATGATAACATAAAAAAAGATATTACTCTTTTCGCTGATGAATTTATCAGAAGGTTCTTGCTGCATGTCCTTCCCGGCTCCTATACCCGTATCAGGCATTATGGGTTCCTGGCCAACCGTAACCGCAAAGTTAACATATCCTGTGTGAAAAGCCTTCTGGGAGTAAACTATGATAATAGCAAAGTAAAAGAGCAAAGCATCCAGGAGATTATGCTTAAGATAACCGGAAAAGATATATTAAAATGTCCCAGGTGCAGGACTGGCACCATGACCATCGATCACTTGATACCCAGGTTCTCAGCATGGGTTGACAGCCAATTTATTGAGCCTGAGATGGTTGATTCGTCATGAAATATTATTTATGCAATATTAAAAATTATCCTGCTACCTGCTCTTGTTTAAAGAGCATTGGTAAAGTCATGGCCTGCTGCTATGCTGCTGTTTTTCTTCTGTCCTATTTTTATGCCGGAATGGGATTTTTCACAAAATTTCTACTTTCTGATTGTAGGCTATCATCAAATATTTTTTTTCCTTGTCTTCTTCCAGCATATCTTTTACTTCAGTTATTCTAATACTTTCTACATAGAAGAGACCCTGCTTTTACACTTTAATAGATGCGGCTTAGTTCAATAAATTTTATCTCCAATGCTTTAGCACAAGAGATAAAATTCTATTCATTATGTTAAGTAAAATTGATACCTTAACAGTAAATGTACACTGTATGAAGCTATTCTAAATTTTACTTAACATAACGGATAACTTAACATAACATCTGTTCGTTTCTGTTGGGGATATGAATTGTATTCCCTGTTAATACACTAATAAATAATTAGCTTTACAGAATTTAATTATAATTACCAATAAAAGTTAGACTAGTCTAACTTTACAAAAAACCCGGTTTTTTGTCAACTGCCAGTAAAGGAATGCAATTCAAAAGTTAAAAACGAACCATTTGTAAAAGTTAAAGTGATGCCGGATAATTCAAAAGCAAAGATGGGTATTCCATGAATACATTTTAGGAGCGGCATTAAAAAAAGGTATTATTTTATAAAGAAAGTTAAAGCAGGCTAATTTTAAAACAGCCTATTTTCCTTTCTGGTACTGAGCACCATTCTTACCCTGCTGGTTTGTGCACTCTGAAGTTCGAGATATAATAAAAAGTTGTGGATTGAAAAGTAGAAAAGGAACATATCCTCCGTTAAAATATTATCGTTTGGAAAAAGATAATAAAGGAGAATATGTTCCATGGAAAAGTGTAGCCAAAAACCACAATTTATTAAAGAGGAAATTACCTGGTCAGTCCTTGAACAGGTCGCAAGGGATGGTGCAAGAAAGATGCTTGCCTTAGCACTTGAAAATGAAGTGGCTGAATTTGTCGAAAGACATTGTCATCCTGAAGTTCCCGGACCCTGCAACCGGTATCTGTTATGAAGGCCTCCCTTCATATGCCTGACACGCTCCTCAAAATAAGTGTTGCTTCCAGAATCAAGATATTTTCTCTGGCAACAACGGTTGAATGTCACATCAATATCGGAAATGAGTTTTTCTGCTGCTTCAGTATTACTGTACTCAGGATTGTTAAGTATCTTGCCTGCTTCAAACAGGCGCTCTTCGAGCATTTTAAGATAAATCGATTTTTCGTATTTGTATGGAGTAAATGCAACTGCAACGCTTTCAGAAACCCTCTTTACAGAATATAATGTATCGCCTGGCAGAGAGTCATCTGAAGCATAAATGGTGCCTGTAAATGAAAAGCTGATAAATATAAAGACACCAAGAAAAATGACCAGTGGTTTCAGGTAAGCAGGCCGCATCCTGACAATGGCAGCGTCTCTTTTTAAAGTTTCTTTGTCATCGGTAATATTGGAAATCCTTGATTTTGAATAAACCATTTTAAGGCAATAGTCCTCAACAGTTTTTTCCGGTTTTATGTTCTGCAGGTATTTCAGATTCCTTGTAATCGATGCATAAGCTGCAAGTTCATCTTTATACCCTGGGAATTTTTCCAGGCATTCTTCAATGGCTACGCCGGAGTCCAATAGCTTGTAAAATCTTTTTAATATTTTTTTATTTATATCAGTATTTCTTTTCAACTGTAAAGCAACTCCTTTAATTTTAAAATGGCTCTGAATTTGATTGCCCTTACAGATATTTCACTCTTGCCGATTATTTTCCCTATTGACCTGTAATCAAGGTCTTCGACATACCGCAGTATTATGACCTGCTTCTGTATTTCCGGAAGCTTTTCCAGCCCTTTTAAAAGTGCGGGATTACTAAAACCTTCCTCTACTGATAAATCACTGGTGTATGGAAAAATATTATTTTCATCAAAATCACTTTCTATAAAAACTTCTGCTTCGCATTCATCTGCATGGATCTCTTCCATATACTGCTGGAGTGAAACATCGTTTTTACTGCTGTGCTTTCTGTAAAAATCTATTACCAGGTTCCTGGCTATCCTGTAAATCCAGGGCTTAAATGCCGCATAATCAAGATTTATTTCACGCAAATGATTGTATACTTTATAGAAAACATCTATTGCTATATCTTCAGCTGCCTGGTGGTCAGATACATTTAAAAGAACAAACCTGTATATTTTTGCAAAAAAATACCGGTATATTTTTTCATAAGCAGAATTATCACCAGTTTTTTTAAAACTTTTTATATAATAATCAAGTTCTTTATCTTCCATAAATACAGTCTGGTAATCAATGAGATAAACTAAATAAAAACTTCCTTATTATCTCATAAATCCTGTGCCCAGGCAGCTGAAAATTTATAAGTGCTTTAAAACTGTCAGATGTTCCCGCAACTTGCATCAGTGGTTATAACTGCATCACTCTTTGCAGCTTTTACTGTACGGCTGCTTTTGACAAGGTTGCGGAAATAACACCATAGCGTGTTCCAGTTGAGTCCAAGGTGTATAAGAGCAAGAACAACTATCAGTATGCCGGTCCAGTCATGCACAGAACGGTACCATGCCTTTGCGCTAAGGGTTAAAATATCAGCTGTATTAAACCCTGTAAAACCCCCGTATTGCCTCCCGCCGCCTGCTACAAATCCGAAGAAAATAGCAAACCCTGTAAAAATATTGACTAAAAAAGCTGCAATCATTGCAAGATCAATGCCAAGCTTTATTTTTAATTTTGTTCTTTTCATTTTATTGATTTTTTTACTTTCACTAAAAATTTTTGAATCATTTTTTATTTTACTGCCGCATAATTTATTATTTGTTTTTTCCAAAACAGTTTCCGGAAGTACCCTGGCCGGCATTGTTTAATTGCCCGCAACCTGCATAGTTGGTTTCACTATCACCACTTTTGCACTGGTTGGTATTTTGATACTGATAGCAAAATCCTTCCCTGTTTGCCTCCTGTGTGCAGTAACCATTCTTTTCCATATTGCAATTACTTTCCTGGTTGCATTCTTCATTACAGTCTGCGCCTGCACAATTGCCATTATTATTATTTAGACACTGGCAATCCTCGCCTGTGCAAATAGAGTTTGCACAATTTTCATTATCACAATCAGGACAGATGTTTTTTTGCTGAGTTGCAATGGTTTCACTGGAAAATCTCAGTCCTGGACAGCCTGCGGTTGCGAAAGCATAACCTTTAGGTTTTACAATATCATTTTCATCCTCTGCTGTATTTTTCTGGAATGCATATATTGCACCTGCTGATATGGTCAGCACGACAACACTAATTACTATTCCGAGAATTATTTTTTTCCACATGTCTTTTCCTTTCTTTTTTAAATTAAAAAAGTTTTATTTCGCTGTTTATATAAACGTATTGAAAATCAAAAACGTTATGATATTTATTATTTTTTATTGTTATTTTTTAAAATTTATATTTGATAAAAAAACACTTATAATAAAATAAGAATTAATTGCCGGAAGGAGTGCTAATGGAAATCTTTATCCCTAAAAATGGTATTCTTATAAGTATAAATAATCCAGAAAAAGCATTGTTCCAAAAAATAATAGAAACAACAAAAAAACTGGATTATGTCGTAGGTTACAGGATAGGCAGCCTGCCCGTCTTAAAAAATGGGCTCGACACCATAAAAGAAATAATCAGAGACAGAAACAGAAAGCCAGTGATATATGACCACCAGAAATTCGGCAGTGATATTGTCGATAAATGCACCTTTGAAATGCTTGATGCCATAAAATCATGTGGATTTGACGGCATAATTATTTTGCCATTATCAGGAAAGAATGCACTTGAATCAATCGTAAATAAATGCAACAGCATACAATTATTGCCTGTTGTCTGCGGCGACATCCCTTATAACGGATACTTCTCAGGAGAAGGCGGATATATTGAGCAGGAAACCCAGCAGCATATTTACATTAAGGCAGCAAATCTTGGAATATCGCATTTTGTAATGTCATGCAACAGAATTGAAAGGATTAAGATATACTGCCACCAGATAGATGCAATTGTAGGACAGATGAAAATATTCTTTACAGCTATTAACAGCATTGAATGCAATGATCTTCCTGATGTTTGCAAACATCTTGAACAAAATAAGGCATATGCCGTTTTTGAGCCGGAATATGAAGCTGAAACGGATTACCTGGCAAACCTGGCAAACTTCTGGAATAACTTCAGGAAAAAAATAGGCCTGTCATAATTTTAGCTTGTTTTAATTTCCGGCCCGGGCATGCCAAAATGGTATCCCTGGCCATACTCAATGCCGAGCTCTTTTACAGTATTTACAGCTTCGCTGCTTTCTATCCACTCAGCTACTGTTTTTTTGCCAAGCATTCTTGCAAGGATATTTACTGATTTTACCATTGAAGAATGATGGTGGTCATTGCTTATAGCCTTTATTATTGAGCCGTCAATTTTAAAGAATTCAAAGGGAAGCTCACTCAATACACTATAGGAACTGAATCCTGTTCCAAAATCATCAATAGCAAATTTACACCCCAGTTTTTCCATTTTCTTCATCCATTCGGTGACACGGGCTATGTCATTAAACATTGCAGATTCTGCAATCTCAAAACCAATAAGTCCTGGATCGATTTTGCTTTGCTTAATAATATTTTCCAGATCTTCAAGAAGGTTGCTATCTAAAAAACACTTTACTGAGAGATTAATAAAGACGCATTTGCATGATTCTTTTTTAATCATTTCGACTACACGCTTTAAAACACATATGGTAAGTTTTCCTATAAGGCCATATTTTTCAGAAAGGGGTATGAACATTTCAGGCATCAGAATATCATCATTTTTATCCCTAAGCCTTACAAGTGCTTCATGGTACAAGACTTCCCTGCTGTAAAGATTAAGAATCGGCTGAAAATGCAGTTCGATGCGGTCATTATCTATTTCATCTCTTATATGTTCAAGTATTTCCAGGCTGTCACCCTTGATTTCGCTCCCTTTATCAAAAACAACTAACTTATTCTTGCCTGTTGTTTTTAATTATAAGAATTTGCTTCTGGATCCCTCAGGTACAATTACAAAAATGTCGGGGTTTTAGCCCCCAGTTAATGATTATTTGACCTAAAGCATGGATTTTAAATAAAAAAAGAATGTTTTTGATATAATTGGCCAGATTATATTCCGGAAATGGAATTTTGGAGCATGAGTCTTATAGAAGAAGGCTTGTGCTGACTTTCAAAAATTTGAATAATCACTGTCTATATAGTCATTTTGCGCATAATCATCAAATGAGTCTATAACAGCCAAAGCTTTTGGTGGAGGCCTGTCTCTTTTAAACTCATCTATTCCAAGATAATCAAGAAACTTTTTCACAATCTTATAATCCTCAATAAATGCAATAATCCTCATACTGCCTCCGCACTTGGAGCATACAAGGGGATCGACCTCATATATTTTTTTAATAAGCCTTGCCCAGGATTTATTGCAGCTCTTACTGCACTCCTCATTTTCTATGACATAATCAGACTCAGTCATTCCCTGCTTCCTGCGTTTGCCCCGGCACACATTGCTGTAATATCCTGTATACCTCACCATTTGTTCGCTTTTTTCCGGTATATGGGAGCATATACTTGCAATAAAATCAACTGCATCAAATTCTTTGCTGTCATTTCCAGTCTTTGATTTATATATTACTTTTAAGTCTTCACTTAAATAATTTAGCCTCTCTGTTGAAAATGATGCCCTTATGATGTACCGGGAAATATTTTCCATGGACTGGCCATCCCCTGGATAAATCCTTTCACCGCAGTATACATTAAATCCGGAATGGCGCCAGCTAGACACTAATTCTATTATCCGCTTGCCAATAAGTTTCCTTCTTTTAAGCATGGACAGGATTTTGTGCCTAAATAGCGGTTCAAGGATAGTAGCATCAAGATCTGCAGCAGCTGCATAAAAGATGCCACTGTCGCCAAAGGCGCCATCAGCACAAAGTATGTGAAGATGCGGGTTATACCAAAGCATATCGCCAAATGTCTGTATGGAACATATTGCAGCAGGTACAGCACCTTCTTTATTAACTGCGTTTTTATAATAGGCAGACAGAACTTCCCAGGCAATTCTTGCAAGCTCTTTAAGTAATGCCCTGTCAAATAAGCCAATAAGCTCATCAGAGCTTAAAATTTTAAGGCAGAATCCTTGGGGTTTTGCGTAAAGGAATTGCAAATGATATATCTTTTTTCATTGTCTTTTCAAACAGGAAGCGTATAGCAGCTGTTGTGGTATTAATACTGCTCCAGCTAAGATTTTTCTCATTTGTTAAAAACAGGATATATTCTTTTATCTGTTCAACATCAATGTTATCCGGGGATTTGTGGTAGTGTTTTGCAAGTCCTGCTATTATTTTTAGATAAGTTTCCTGTGTGTTTTTAGAGTAGCGTCTAAGTTTAAATCTCTTCAATCATTTTGCTGCGTAGCGGGGTCATAACTTGTTCCTTTCTTAAAAAAGATTAATAAATTTGAATGCAAAATTTAAAGCATTCACAAGGCAATATTTTAATCTTTTTAAGAATTTGTGTGTGAGTTGTATTAGCCCATATAGAAATTTCGTAGAATTTTTTGAAAGATTTGATTAATATATATGCAGAAAAGTTTAGTAAAAAACTACCGCTTTAGCGGTTTAGTTCAATCTAATTTATGTAAATCTGCAAGCATGCCAGACTGTTTTGGGCCAGGGCCTTATATAAGAAGTCTTAACTCCCCTTTTAAAAATCCGAATAATCAGCATTTATATAATCATCTTGTGAGAAGTCTTCAAATAAATCTGCAGCTTGCAATTTTTTTGGCGGAGGCCTGTCCCTTCTAGTCTCATCTATGCCCAGCCAGTCAAGAATCTTCTTTATTACCTTATCCAATGTTTTTTTTGGGTTTGGCAGAAAAAATTATCCGGCCGGGAGATATTTCAGGTTTTATTTTAATAAAATCATTCTCAAATAAATCTGCAAAATCTATGCTAAAAGATTTATTATCGGCTATATATTCACAATGGCTCAAAATCTTCATTATTTATAAAACTACTTCCTTTTAAGCGACTTTGCCGGAGGTGCCATTTTGCCTGCCACTTTGCTTGTCATTGCGGCTGCGGTTGTGCCTGCTGCCGCTGCGGCTGTGCCTGTGCTTGTGGTTACCGTTGCGGCTGCGGCTGCTGCAAAAATACCTGGCATCCAGCTATGCTCCAGGACCTGTTGATATTTGAAACAAACCTCTATTTATTTTTTTGCCATCCCCGGCAGCTAATTAACCCAGCCGTTAAAAGCTTCGGGATTATCAATGGAAATAGTATTTCCAGAATCATCAGTTGCCGTCTGGCCATTATTCAGCCTGGCATGCCAGCTGAAGGACTGGCCCTGGACGTTGACGGTTAAATATATATCTCCATTGGGCCCGCCGCTAAAGCTTCCGGTATATTGCAGCACAAGTCCAGCTACCGGTTCTTTAATCTCAACATTTGCTGATGCAGCTGAATAATCCCCGCCACCAAGCTGGCCTACATTCCAGAATTCCAGCGACCAGTCGCCTTTACCTAAATTATTCGTGATGCTTCCATGGCTGGTAACTCTTGCAGGCAATACACCGTGGATAAGATTGCTGCTTGTGGCCGTGGTTGTCTCTACTGCCGTGGTTTGCGGCGTTGTTTCCTTTGCCGTGGTTTGCGGCGTTGTTTCCTTAGCCGTTGTTTCGGCTGCTGTTGTTTGCGCTGCCGCTTTAGTTTCTGTAGTGGTTTCTGCAGTGGTCTCTGCTGTTGTAGTTTGCGCCAATTCTGTCTCAGCTCCGGCGCTTGTCTTTATTTGTTGTGCGCCGCAGCTTCTTAGGCTTGTTGCCTCACAGCCCGCCATCAGGATAATAATACATATAATTACGGCGGCTGCTATATATTTTTTTATTGCAGCCATATGATTACCTCCCTCTTTTTTTCTATAACATTACTACTCAAGCATCTAGATCTTTGTAATTGGATAAAAAAATTTTAAACGCTTACCATTGCTACACTATATTATAACTATTCTTGAAAATAAGATAAAATAATCATGGTTAGAATCAGCAATTAATCATCTTGGCCTAATTTTACTCTAAATAAGCATAAATTAACTGCTATTTTTACAATAATTATATCAGGCATTTTCCAAATTGTATTTTTTAGGTTAAAAACTTGCGTAATTTTTAGGTTTTGGGGTGCCTAAACTATCTGAAATTGTGGTAATATTAAATTGGATAAGGTGATCTTTTAAATACTTAAAAATTCAAGTAGGTGTTATATCGGAACAGGCACAAGCAGGGGTGGCCTTTTAAGGGTTAAAAATTCTGCTTTTATTATATTTATTAAATAAATCTTGGTTTTAACCTTTAGGTCTTTAATATTTCTTGCAAGAAAAATATTAAAGATATTAACACAGATAAATAAAAGCAGAAGTATTGCAGTTATTGCATTTGCACTATGCCTGTAAATATGATCTGCCCTCCAGGTATTTGCTGTTTCGCCTGAAGCATTTATTTTCTATCTGCCAGCGGCTGTGGCAGATTCTAACAGTATTTTTAAGATCACCCATACTATCATCCAGTAAATTTGTTACCCACATCCAGTTAGAAACCTGACTCTTTTGCTCCCAGCCTTTGCCATCCTTTGCATGCACCCTTTTTGTAGTTGTCTCCTCTGATACAATAACCCTTACATTCTTGTCATATCCATCCCAGCATCCGCTTATTGTATGATCCCAGACTCTGTAGGTTGTTTTTTTATCCTGGTAGATTTTTGGTTTTGATAATAAAGACAGTTTATTTGCTTCCTCAAAGAGCTGTCTTCTCTCTTCCTTTAGTACTGCTATTGTTTTTTTATGGTGAGCATCTAGTAGCTTAAATATTTTCTCATTTAAATAAAGAGCATCACCAATAACAACTTTAAACGCCTTTGGATAATTTTTGCACACCCTTTCAATGAGCCTGTATGAGCTTGTAACCTTAAGACTCACCAGGCAGTATTGGCTCAATATCAAGCACAAATGAATACTTGCCTCCTGCAAGTATAAATGCAGTAAAGCTGTGGTAGTACTGATATTTTATGCTGCCATCTTTGGATTTTAATTTTCTTTTTCTGCAGTGGTTGCACTTGCAGTAGGCACTTGTTGTAATTTCATGACCATCAACTATTGCTATCCACATACCGCAGTAAGATGAGAGCATCTTTTTTTCTCTTGCCATTTTGTAAACATGGTTGCCCACGTCTCTTATACTGTCAATGTCTACTTTATCTGCAACCCTTGCAATGGTTGATATTGACGGGAGGTTTCCTGCCGGCTTGCTTTTAAGAAAAGCTGTGTAGTGAACCAAGATTTGCAATATGAATAAATACAATGGCTGCTAGAATTTTTATTGTTAAAATTTGTGGTTTTATTCTTCTGTCTGTTATATATGCAAGTTTGTCAAAAAGGTCAAAGTGTCTGCAGCAGTATTTTATTATTCTTCTAAACATTTTCTTTATCCAGTTTTAACTGCTCATAATTTAGCTGGGAAATCTTTTCTAAAAGGTCTTTTACCTTGTGGTAATTATCTATCTTTTTCTTAACATCTTCTTCAAGTTTAGCTGGAACATAAGTCATTTTTGTTTTTTAATCTTTCAAAATTTCATTTAATTTTATTATCAATAAATAGATAATTAACTACTATCCTAAACCTTTAAAAAACCTTAACAATAACCTAAGTTTTTTTTATCCCTCTAAAATTATTAATTTTTTTAATGGGGGTATCCCCTTCACTCAGGTAACCACTACATATAGTGGTTATCACAGCTCAGACTTAGGAAACCATTTGGCCAGTGCAAACATAAAAAGTAATCCAAACAAGCTCCTTTCGTCAAGAAGTGAGCTCCAACCTCCTCAAGTGTCTGGGGGTAATCCTTCATGCCCCAATACTACATATAGCGTGTACCTGAGTGAAGGGGATACCCCAATTTTTTTATAATTCATTAGAGTAATAAATCATTCAAATTCATCTGCATAATCAACACATTTATAAGAACTTCCTTTTGGATCCCTCAAGTATAAATATGATATGTGACGGGATAATTTACTTAAAACTGGTAACGCACTTACCAGAAAGGATGAATTTATAATAAACAAGGGATTTTGGATAAAAAATAAGCAAAAATATCATTCTGGTAATATATTTTAAGTGAAACCAGGATTGCACCAGCGGATTTTAGGCAAGGTTTTATTTAAGGGAATTTTAACTTTTTTTAAAAATCCTCATAACCACAGTCCATATAATCATTTCGTCCGTAGTCATCAAATGAGTCTGCAGCTGATGCATAGAAGATACTATTGCCAAAGACGCCATCCGCTGCCAGTATATGAAGATGTGGGTTAAAGCCTAACATATCGCCACATG
>Ga0194125_10006427_pt1 | contig 17335 bp, 16 predicted proteins | sample TA2KigC250mmetaG_FD_148626 | JGI IMG/M metagenome (GOLD analysis project Ga0194125, IMG submission 148626) | Freshwater microbial communities from Lake Tanganyika, Tanzania - TA2015034 Kigoma Deep Cast 250m | ecosystem: Environmental > Aquatic > Freshwater > Lake | place: Tanzania: Lake... | reverse complement strand
AAGTGAGTAAATCAGGCTCTTTAAAGTCAATCATGTTAGAAAACATATTCTATTCTCCCTACTGCAATCAATTTACAAACATAGATATTATCTCATATCCTCCCCGGAATTTGTGGGTAATGATTAGGCTGAAACCGGGGGATAATCTGACTGAGTACTTCCATATCTGGCTCTAAAATAACCACCGCCGCCGGGCACATCTCGATAGATTTTCCAGGCTTGGTCACCAGCAATATCGGTGGTAATTAAACCGGTGTAACTTCCCATCGTTGCTGGGTTTGCCCATAATTCCACGCTAAAATCCTTCGAGCCAAACGTAAGTGAACCCCCGTGGTCCACAAGAACATAATCATCTACCCCATCAAACTGTTTGTGCCTTGTGCTCATCAATACTTGAACTTGAATTTAGGCTGTTATGAGCACAACGCACAAAAGAAGGGCTTCTTTGACTTTCCCTTTGACTACCTTGGGGCCTTTGATGTTTCCATCGTTTTTCCCCACAACGTCTTTGACGATATCGCCTTTTATAGTCTCATTGTCAAAGGACCAGTAACTAACCAGCCCTTCTTTAACAACCTGGGCCGTGGTCACAGTTGCATACATAAAAACGGTTGCTATAACCGCCAGAACAAAAGCTATAATCGAAATCTTGTTAAACATTTTTAGGCTCCTTTCTCTGTAAGAAACCCGTTTTCTTGGAGAAAACGGGTTTCTGGCGAGTTTTGTGACATTATGACACAATTGCGATTATCTTGAGGGGATTTCGTCGTTTTTATGGAATTGGGAATGCGGAATGCAAACTTTTCTTTAAGAAAGAAAAGTTTGATCAAAAGAAATAATTGGAATGAAAAAAGTTTAATCCAAAGAAACACTGAGGAATTCCGCCTTCCTCTGACTTTCGTGGTCTTTCCCTTCTAATACTCTTTGTAGTTTCAAATGATGCTATTTCAAAATCCCCCTCAATCCCCCTTTGTCAAAGGGGGAAGATCTTCCCCCCTTTACAAAAAAGGGGGTTATGGGGGATTTAATCGTCTCATTTCTAACTCCAAATGGTATAAAATCGCCACAATGTAATAGGCAATGTTAAATTGATATTTTTGGCATGAAAATTGCAAAATCTTCAGATGAAAAATATATAAAACATAGGAGAAAAAAATGCAAAACGGAAAATATAGAAGACAAAGATTTTTTAATAAACATCGTTGGGTTATAATGACTTTGTTATTTGCAGGTCTTAACATTTTGATTCTTACTGCTGGGCTAATGCTCGGTTCAATTTTATACCTGGGACAGTGAAGACTCCCCGACTGAAAAGTTCAGTCAGGGCTTCTCGGTTCGTTTAGGGTGCTAATGCGACCCTATCCCCGAAGGCTCCATCCAAGCCTAACTTGATTATAATGAGGACTGGTTACCCACCTTTACCCCTCCAAGGAGGGGACTTCGTAAACACAGTTGGCTTTTTTAAGAATGTTGATAGCTGCATTCACATCGCGGTGGAGGGAACAACCACATTCGCACGAATGCCATCGTTCTGACAATCGTTTTTCAGCGATAACTCCACAACTTGAGCAGACTTGTGATGTGAATTTTGGGTCAACTTTTACTACCTCGCGCCCAGCTTCTTCCGCTTTGGCGGCAAGGATTATGAAAAAAGAATACCATCCAGCGTCGCTGATGGATTTTGCCATGTGGTGATTTTTTACCATATTGCCCGTAGACAACTCTTCAACAACAATAACATCATATTTCTCTACGAGTTTTCGAGCAACTTTGTGGTGAGTATCACGGCGTTTATTTGCGATTCGTAAATGAGCACGTTTCAATCGCCATACAGACTTTTTTCTCCGTTTGCTTCCTTTCTTTCGCCGTGAGACTTCACGCTGTAAACGTTTAATTTTCTTTTCAGCTTTGCGTAAATCTTTGATGGGTGGAAAGAATTCGCCGTCGGAAGTAGTAGCAAAGTTCTCGAGACCAACATCAACACCGACGCTTTTACCAGTTTGAGGCAATGATTTTAGATTAACTTCGCAGCAGAAACAAGCAAACCATTTTAGCCTCTTGATGTTCCACATTTTTCTGAAGTCTGAAGATATAGTTGGTCAGGAGAAAATGGGACATTTTTTTATCCCCTTCATCCCCGACTGAATAAAAATTCAGTCAGGAGCTTCTGCGAAATTTAAGATAAACTTTTAATCATCTCGTTTCTCATATTCCCTCCAGTTCTCTGCTAACTCTCCGAGGCGGGCAGAGACTGCGGCGTTTACGCTCCCTTGTGGGTAAGTTCCATCTTGAAGTGGATAACCCGCTTCCTTTCCGGTTAAGATTTCGATTCCCTGGTCAATAGTATCTACTGGATAGATATGAAATTTACCCGCCTCGACCGCCTCAATAATCTCTTCCCTTAGCATCAAATTTCTGACATTTGTTTGCGGTATCAACACGCCCTGTTTGCCGGTAAATCCTTTAGCTTTGCATACGGCAAAGTAACCATTGATTTTCTGCATCAGCCCGCCGATGGGTTGCACATCACCGCGCTGATTAACTGAACCGGTTACTGCGATTCCTTGCTTGATTGGAAATCCCGATAGACTGGAAAGCAATGCGTACAATTCCGCGGAAGAGGCGCTATCGCCCTCTATCTCTTCATACTGTTGTTCAAATCCCAGGCTGGCGGAGAGCGAAATCGGCCTATTTTCAGCATATTTTCCACCTAAGTAGCCGGATAAAATCATCACGCCTTTGCTATGAATTCGACCGCTCATATTCACTTCCCGCTCAATATTGGTGACGCCTTTTCTACCCATGAAGGTTCGCGCAATAATACGCGTAGGTTTGCCGAAAGAGTAATTTCCAAAACGCAACACTGCAAGTCCATTTACCTGTCCGACGACTTCGCCTTCTGTATCTATGAACAGAGTGCCATTTTGGATTAATTTCTGTAACTCTTCTTCGATGCGATTAGAGCGATAGATTTTCGCATCAATCGCCCGTTGAACGTCAAATTTTGTGATGGTATCGCCTCCACGTCGTTTAACCCAGTATTCTGTTTCGCGCAAAAGGTCAATTACCTCAGAAAAACTGGTAGATAAACTTGTTTGGTCAGAGGTTAATTCAAAAGAATATTCAACCGCACGCGCTATGCCCGTTTTATCAAGTGTCCGCAGACGTTCCTCTCGACACCGCGTGGCAAGATATAGCGCGTACTTTCTAATATTTTCTTCCGTGCCTTCTATGGTTGTATTGAAATCCGCCTGCACTTTAAATAATTCTCGAAATTCACTATCCATCTCAGACAAATAATAGTAGATTTGCTGTTCGCCGATAAGAATAACTTTAGTTTTTAAAGGTATTGGCTCGGGCTCTAACGATACCGTGCTTATGGCAGAAAATTCTTCGTTGAAGTCAGAGATTTTAATTGATGAAGTCTTCAATGCACGCTTGAGAACATTATAAGCATGAGGATTTTTAAAAAGGGATTCAGCTTCTAATATTAAGTATCCACCATTAGCTTGATGCAACGCGCCCGGTTTTATCAAGCTGAAATTAGTAGTGAGCATGCCAAATTGGTTCTGATATTCGATGCGACCAATTAAGTTGCGGTAGGTAGGATTGCTTTCAAATATAACCGGCGCACCTCGTAAATTTGACCTATCTATCTACTATAAGATTAACGAGATACCGGTCAGTGGAAATCTGTTCGCTTGGCTCAACAGTTTGCGACGCAAACTGCCCTTGATATCCTCTTGGAGTTGAATGTGAGACCTCTCCCTCCTTAAAATCGGAAATATTTGTTAGGATGTCCTGTTGCACCTTAGAGAAAAATTTCACCACAGGGGGGAAATTAGCATAGTTTTCTTTCAACCTTTCGGTCAAATCTTCCACAATGGAGGCCACAGATTTTTTTTCTAAATCGCTCAACTGTTTGCTGATTTTCCGTTGAATCATTTCAATATTACTCATCGTCCCATTTAGCTCTTCCCGCAACTGCGAAGCTTTCTCATCCAAATATTGTTTTTCTTCATGCGGCAACTTTAAATATTGTTCCTGCGTCATCACTTCGCCGTCAATTGTCGGCACAACTCCCACACCTGTCTGCGTCTGTTGTAGGATAAAATTATACTCCGAGGCTTTTTCCGACATCCGCGTATATATTGTTTCTTCTTCCTTGAGTTGCTGTTGGATGATTTTTTCCTTTTCTTTTTCACATGCTTCAGTGGAAAGTGCTTGTTGAATTTGCTGTTTTAATTCTCTGACCAGCCATTCCATATCTGCGTGCAATTGCTGTCCCATACCGCCAGGAAGACAAATTGCCGCAGTTTTATTTTTGTCCTCGAAATTATATACATAGCACCAATCATCGGGAACGGGTTCTTCTCTGGCTTTCTTTTCTATAAGAGATTGAATCATTGAAACTCTGTCTGCTGAATTTGGCATGAGCGCATAGATGTTAAAACCGTATCCTTCTATACTTAATCCTAAAGCGATTGCTTGAAGCGCCCGCTCCTGCCCAAGGAGGGCTGAAATCTCTTCTCCCCCTTGTTGACGAGGGTGAAGCAAATCTTCAGCGATTGTAAATTCAAACATCTCCGGGTCACATGTGCGGCGCAGTTGTCGCGGAGATAATTCAGTAATCTTTTCTGCCATAATCCTTTTCTCCTACCAACCTTGAAAAGGTTCGGAGCCTTTTCAAGGTTGGCTCAACTCATCATCTTGGCCGACTCCGAAGACGAATTCTTCGACCTCGGAAAGTGAATCCTCTTCAAACAGTTCAACCTTCTCTTTATCTTGAGAGCCTGGAAGTTGTAACGTAAAGGTAGACCCTTTTTGGGGTTCACTTTCAAGATAGACATCGCCGCCGTGCTGTTGTACAATCTGCTTGACCAGTGACAACCCAAAGCCACTACCTTCTTCCTTTGTGGTATAAGCCAGGTCAAAAATCTTGTGTTGTCGTTCCTTTTCTATACCTATGCCAGTATCCTGTACTTGTATGAAGACTTGTCCCTTCTCTGCGGTTAAACGGATAGTAAGCTCTCCGCCTTCAGGCATTGCTTCAATGGCATTACGCATAAGGTTCAGAATAGCTTCTCGAAGGTAATTAGCATCAACCAAAAGCGTTGGCACATTGTCATTGCATTCTACCTTTATCGATATACCTTTGGATAATGCCTCCCCTTTGAGGAAATGCGTTAAATCTGTTACTATCTTTTTAATGTCATATGTAACTAAGTTCAAAGGAGGCATCTTTGCGATTTCTCGGTAGGAATCTACGATTTCAGAAAGACGTTTCACTTGCTTTTTAAGGAGCAAAATAATTTCAGCGGCTTCTTCCCTTGATGCTTCAGGCAGGTTTTCAAATTCATCTTCCAATAACTCCAAATTCAGTCCCAATGAATTCAACGGATTTCGCAGCTCATGAGCCATCTGTCTTGCCAATTGTTCTAACATTGCCGCCCGACGTATTGTCGATGTTTGCTCTCTAATCATCTCTCTTTCAGTTACTTCGTAGGAGAGGAGAATAGCGCCTTTCATCTGGGGGTCAGAAGTTAATGAAAATGGATGAATACGCATATCGACCAGCTTAGAAACATCGGGAAGACCAGCAGTCAGGTTTCTCACGACTAACCTACCATTATCCACCGCGGCCTGAACTGCTCTAAACATACGGCCGCCAAGTCCACCTGGATAAGCCTCTGAAAGTTTTTTCCCTTCTATTGATTCTACCGGTTGCTCGTAAAGAATACTCGTTGCAGGATTCGCATAGAGGATACTTCCTAAATTATCAATAACCATAAGACTATCTTCGAGATCTTCTGCAACCTCATACAAATAATCGTGCATAATAAAATAACCTCCATCAGCAAACCTATTCCGGAAACTCTATATTTCGGGTGTCGATTCACCCATAAGCGCCAACTAAAGTGAGCGCTGTATCTTCTGTACTGTTATTAGCAACGTTTTCCATAGTGAAAGGTTGCATTATTTCCGCCACTATATCGAAGAGTTGCTTGCGCTCAAATGGTTTCCGCAAATAGGCTCGAGCGCCCATGGACAGCACTTGGCGGTGGGTTTGCTCATCGTCAACTGCTGTAATTACCAAAACTGGCAATGTGGGCCACTCTTTTCGGATTCTACTCAAAAGCTGGATGCCATCAAGATTTGGCATCAAAAGGTCGGTAATGATTAAATCAAAATGATTGCTGTGAAGCTTCCCGAGCGCTTCTAAGCCATCAAAGGCAAGGTGAATGTCATAACCTCTCTTCTTTAATATCCTTTCTAATACCCTTACCGTATCTAATTCATCATCCACGACAAGGATAGAAGGGGTCGCATGCCTCGACATATCCTTCGCCTTTTCGTATCCAGTTGAATTAATTCGACTGGATACAACTTGGTTCACTTCGGTAACCTTAGTTTTCAAACTATAGTCTGCGGTGAGAACTTTAGACTTAATTTTGCATCTGCTGTGCCTTTCCATTGGCCATGCTCCTTTGTTTGCATGTTGATTTGTAACTTGACTTCTATAAAAAATAACCCAGTGGTTTAAGCAGTAAACCACTGAACGAAGTGAACAGGAGAGATACCCAAACTCCAGGTGTAACGGCGGATTTTTATATCCTGGTGGGTATGAAAAAAATTTACTTCCGCAGTGTTTCTTTTTACCACACTTTTCCTTCCTCTTATTTCTTTTGCTCAAACTTTTCTTTCTCACATTCCAGCGTGTTTCTTTTGATTAAACTGCAAACTTTTAGAAAAAGTTTGGAAGAAAAGTGTGTTTACTGAATCTATCTACTTCTTAAATTCCTCAACGAAGCAAAGAGAATACCAATTTTTAGACGGTGAAACCACACTTTTTTCCCGTCGTATGATGAAAATGCAAACGTGAGCTTCAAACCAGCGAATACGCTAGTTCCGAAGACATCCCTTCGGGGCTTGAGGCTGCACAGCAGTGAGTTATCTGTCTGCCGACAGGTGCCGCGAAGCGAAATCCCGCTACGCGGGACAGGCGAGGTAACGAATGCGAAGCCAATTTGAGCTTGAACGAAGCGAAGCTAAACTGAGGACGAGTTTACTGTGTAAACCACGCTGGACACAGTGAGGTGGTTTACGAAGTAAACCACTGAGCGTAGCGAATACAAATAGGTTTTATCATACCAAGGCGTGTGTCTCTTTGTCAGTGGTTTATATCAGCAACCGGCTGAACTCCGAAATCCGAATTCCGTTCCCTTAGTCCTCCTTGCTTTGGGTTTCGATATTAAATGATGGTTTTAGTTGCGTGGAATCCAGCTTGCGATATATAGTCCTTCGACTTAATCCTAGAATTTGAGCCGTTAAATCTTTGTTTCCTTTTGTAGTTTCTAAGGTTTTGATAATCATCAAGTTTTCGACTTCTGACATGGGAATGCCTAATGGGATTGTCACACTGCCTTTTGGAGTGCCGTTTTTCATAAGACGTTCCGGCAATACATCGGTGTCAAGTACATCATTTTTAGTCAATACAATAGCTCGCTGTATAACATTTTCCAATTCTCTGGCATTACCAGGCCAGCTATAAGCCATCAAAGTAGACATCGCCTTTTCCGAGATGCCAGTGATACTCCTCTTTTCACGCTCACTGTATTTTGACACAAAATGATTTGCGAGGATAGGAATATCTTCTCGGCGGGCACGCAACGGAGGAATTGAAATATCGACGACATTTAGCCGATAAAACAAGTCCTCTCGAAAGTTACCATCCGCAACCAATTCTTCTAAATCGCGATTTGTCGCCGCAATCACACGCGCATCGACATAAAATGTTTCTGTCCCGCCTATTCGTTCAAACTCTCCTTCCTGAAGCACACGGAGGAGTTTTGCCTGCGCTGCGGGAGTCAATTCGCCGACTTCGTCAAGAAAAATGGTGCCGCCATCAGCCCGCTCAAATTTTCCTTTCTGTTGACCAGTAGCCCCGGTGTACGAGCCTCTCTCATGGCCAAACAACTCATTTTCTATCAATCCTTCAGGCATTGCGCCGCAATTCACTGAAATAAAAGGTTTGTCTCTCCGAGAACTATTATGGTGAATAGCATGCGCTACCAATTCTTTGCCTGTGCCAGTTTCTCCACAAATTAGCACTGCGCTCTGGCTATCAGCCACCTGCTCGATAAGGTCGCAAACTTGCTTCATCGCACGGCTATCGCCTACAACTAACCGATATTCCCGCTGTGTTTCCAATTGCGTCTTCAGATTGAGATTCTCAACCATTAATGTCCGCATCCGCACCGCTTGTTCAACAATTTTTACAATCTCACGCCGCGTGAAGGGTTTTACAATATGGTCATGTGCCCCTTCCTTCATTGCCTGGACAGCAGTTTCAATAGTCGCATGTCCAGTAATCAAAATAACAGGCACATGAGGATGGATTACCCTGACGGCTTGTAACAATTCGATACCATCCATCACCGGCATCACCATATCGGTGATAATGATGGATATATCGCTATTTTGACGCAGACTATTTAGCGCTTCTTTGCCGTTTTCAGCTTCTTTGGTAGAGTAACCCTCCCGATTTAAAATTTTGCATAAGGTGACGCGTTCATCCGCGTCATCTTCAACAACCAATATCAGTGTTTCCATTATATCCCCCGAATCTGCCTCCTGTAGTTTGGAAATGGAGTGATTATTATTATAACATATTTTAGAGAAAAAAAAAAGGCGATTCATCTCATTTTAGGAGATGTCATCGCCAGATTTTTAAGGAGGGGGACATCCTCAACGGATAAACTATCTGTTTATCCGTTGAGGTATTATTGTGGTCATCGACTGATAGGATAATTGCTTACCATCTTTATTTTTCTGCTTCCTTAATACATACATCGAGTCCCAGCCAACAATCAGGAAAGACAGAAGAGTAAGGGTTATAACATTTGCAACCAATGTAAGAATAAACAACATCGCCAACCCCCTTTCATTAAGCTATCTTAATCGACCCAATCGTTAGGGGTTGCCGAGTATTAGCCATCACATTTGGAATTTGCACTTGTGGCGTATATGGCCGAACTTCAACTGGCCATCCCTCTCCGGAAAAATCTGGCTGTTGATAAATCATTACTTTGCAGCCGGAACGCGGAAAATCCGGACCTTTTCGGATAATCAAAGATGATACCGTATCGGGTATTCCCAACTGTTGGGCATTATTGGTTTCTTTTAATACAGTTGTCTTTGCCCCTTTAAAACCAGGCTTAGAGAATAGTTCCAGAATGACCGGAATTTGACCGTAACTTGGGCCGTTTGCCTTCAATGCAGACCCCATCTTTATAGATTGGATAGTGGGCAAGTTATAGGTGCCGTTATGAATATTCTCATAATATCCAGGCGCTAAAACTAATTGTTGACCTTTGAAATCTGGTTTTTCAAAAAGAATCGCTTTCTCATTTGGACTGGCGGCGAAATTTGGTCCCTGGTATACTATACATGACGCGATATTTCCATCAAAACCTATTTCTTGAGGAATATTCTTCACAGGGTCGCATATCGTTACTTTTCGGCCTTGAAAATTGGGTTGGTCAAATACATCAACAATAATCCTTGATAACATATACATTTTTTAAAATCCTCCATTAAAGTCTTGAGCATGTCTACTTGTTCTTTCCTAATTTAAAATCTACCATATTATATTAGCAAATTACATGCCAAGTTGGAGAATTGAAAGCTAAAAATTGAAACAACTCCACCTTTGAAAGTTGAAGGCAAAGAAGAAAGGGGCGAGAGGGCTATTTCTATTTTGCCATTTCCGAAGGAATCCCGAATCCCGCAAAGCGGGGCCTTCGGGACTTGCCTCCTTGTCATCTAGCCCCTTTGCCATTTTACCATTTATTATTTTGCTTTTTTATACCCTGGCCCTTTCGATCTTTAAGTGCCTTGTGTAACATTTTGGCACAAAAGAAAAAAATTAGTAAATTCTCTATGTCAATTTTACACCGCGGATGATTCAAAATATAAGTTAGGTACTTAGGATTAGAGAGGCAACTTCCTGTGATGCTTAACTATTTCCTGCCTTTTGCTGAAATATGCTCTATTTCAATTTTAACCACAGTCGCATTTGTTTGACAATCATTTTCTGGAGCATACTTTTCCGTGAGTTTCCTTAATGCACGGTGCTTTTCTTCACCTTCAATAATCTTTGCTCTTCCAAATACAATAACACTCTGATAATCAACACTCAATTTTTCAGGCAATGTTTTAGCTCTACCGACGACACAAAAAGATACCTTATCATTATACTTTATGTTATCTATCTTGTGCCCTACAGGCGCGCAGTGAAAATATATCGCACCGTCATAAACATAACTTAAAGGCACAGCATACGGGTATCCATCTTCTCCAGTTGTAGCAAGCACACCATATTCTCCAGCTTTTAGTATCTCTTCCGCATTGTCCAGCTTTTTATTTTTTATTCTAATTTCTCTGAACATGCTTTGTCTCCTTGTTTGGTGTAACAGAGCAGAAACCGAGTTTTGGTGAAAAAACTCGGTTTCTATTTACTTTTTTTGCTCTTATTTCTTTTGCTCAAACTTTTCTTTCTAAAAGAAAAGTTTGGTTACCTTATATCCTCTCAAGCGCCTCTTTCACTATTGCTTCTGCGGTAATCCCAAAACGGTTTTTGAGGTCTTGATGGCTTCCCACCATACAGGCGAAAATGTCCTGGAGTCCGAGGCGTTTGAGAGGTGTTCTTGCTCCAGCATCCGCCAAAACTTCCGCGACAGCGCCGCCTAATCCGCCGATAACTGTATGTTCTTCAATGGTGATGATTAGCCTCGTTTCCACCGCCGCTTGCAAAATGGCGTCTTGGTCAATTGGCTTGACGGTGTGCATATTCAAGATGCGCGCTGCTACTCCTTTGCTGGCGAGCATTTCTCCTGCTCTCAACGTATCTCCTACAGTTAAGCCAACGCCAATGATGGTCACATCATTTCCTTCGCGAAGCAAAACCGCTTTGCCGATTTCAAACGAACGCTCATCTTCAGATTTGCCAAGCGGTAATGTGCCTCCGGCTAAGGAGATGTAGAATGGGCCTTTCATCGTCGCGGCTGCACGCGTAGCATGCTCTGTTTCATAAGCATCCGCCGGCATAACAACGGTCATTGTTGGAATGAGGCGCATAAGCCCCATTTCTTCGATGGCATGATGAGTGCATCCCCAGCCGCCATATATAATACCTCCCCCGTAACCACCGATGACTTTGACATTGCGTTCGCCGTAGCCAAGGTCGGTGCGAATTTGCTCAAAACAGCGCATCGTTACAAAGGGGTTCATACCAATCGCAAAGGGGATTTTCCCTTGCATGGCAAGCCCAGCGGCGACGCCGATGAGATTTTGCTCTGCAATGCCGACTTCAATGGCGCGTTGGGGAAATTTTTGCGCTAACGGGCCGAGGAACCCCCAGCAATCACAACTAACTCCGCATATTCTTGGGTCTTTTGTAGCTACCTCTAATAGCACTTCGGGAAAAGATTTTGCCATTTTTTACCTCCTCACACTAAAACTTCATCTGGCTGGATTTTACATACCACCAGCGATGAGTGATAAGTGATGAGTGACAATTCACGTATCACACATCACGTTTCACGTTTCACGCATCACGTATCGGTTCTCCAAGCTCTTTTAATGCCGCACGTAGTCGTTCTTCGTTGAACCGAGCCATGTGGTGATGCATGATGAATGATACACCTTTACCCTTGATGGTGTTCGATATGATGGCCGAGGGGCGTTCTTTTTCAAACGGGGCGCTCTCCAAAGTAGCAACAATCTCTTCCATGTTATGACCATCTATGGTTTTTACACTCCAGCCAAAACTTTTCCATTTTTCAGCTAAAGGCTCTAACGCCATCATTCGTTCGGTTGGCCCTGTTTGATACATATTCCTATCTACAATGGCGATAAGATTGTTCAGCTTATGATGAGCCGCCGACATCGCCGCTTCCCAATTAGAACCTTCCTGTAACTCCCCATCACCGAGAAGGACAAAGACGCGATTGTGGGCTTCATCCATCTTTATTCCAAGGGCAGCGCCAACGCCGATGGAGAGCCCGTGGCCGAGCGAACCAGTGGAGGTGTCAATGCCCGGTGTTGTTCTGGCGCAGGCATGTCCTGGAATAATGCTGTCAAGCTCAAGATGGGTTACTAACACTTCTTCGGGAAAGTAACCGCGCATCGCTAAGGCGGCGCATACCGCAGGAACGGTATGTCCCTTGCTTAAAATAAAATAATCGCGCCCTTCCCATTTGGGATTTTGGGGGTCAACTTTCATTATATGAAAGTAGAGCGCCGCGGTTACGTCTGCAATAGATAATGCCCCCCCTGTGTGGCAGTCAGACATTCCCGCAATTTTGACAACGTGAACGCGAATCTGCCGCGCTTTTTCTTCTAATTCTGAGATTAGTTTTTTATCCATATCTCTTTCTCCCTTTTGAAATGCGACTGGTTTACGAAGTAAACTAGTCCTCAATAATACATGTTGCGTATTCCGTGCCGTTCTTTGCATTTCATCACAAGACACGAAACACGCATCACATAATTTCATTGGTACGGCACATTCTCTGAGTGCCCGCTTTTTGCCGACTTTTCTGCAGTTTCCAGCACAGTAATGACTCTTCTTCCATCTTCACCAGAAACAGGAACAGGCGTGCCATGACGAAGATGGTTTGCCATGTCAACATAGTAGGTAATCCAATCAGATTCTTTGTAATTAACCTCCATTTCTCCCGCCGCGGTCACCATCTTGAAACTACCTCCTGGAGGGCCGATTAACTCTTTTATATAACCCTTGATAGCATCCCTCCCAGTATCAACAATAGCCCCTTTGGTTCCCAGTATACGCCACAGAGGTTTACCAACATAAGCGATGTTTGATTGGGTAATATCAGCGACCACGCCATTCTCAAAAAGGATAATCGCTCTCGCTTGGTCCTCGTTGGAAAAATCATGCCAGACAAGTTTGTGGGAAAAGCCTGTTACTTGCACCATCTTACTCGGAACCATAGATAACACCCAATCAATGGCATGGGAGCCCCAATCATAGAGCACGCCGCCAGAGATTTCTTTCTGTGAACGCCACCAATTTCCAGGACGCCCATAACCGCATGCCGAAAGTTCGATATGGAAGACATCGCCTATTTTGCCTTGTTCAATGACTTCCTTGATAGCTCGGACATTTCCATCATGGCGACGATTATGAAAGACCGCGAGTGTTCTATTGACTTTCTTCGCAGTTTCAATCATTTCTGTCGCCTCTGCGATTCTAATGCACATCGGTTTTTCCACCACCACATGCTTCCCCGCGTTCAAACACTCAACGACAATGGACGCATGAGTGTTGTGGTGTGTAACAACCGAAACCATGTCAATGTCATCTCTATTCAGCATCTCGTGCATGGTTGTATAGATATCGACCGCAGGAAAATCTTCTTTCGCTTTTTCTGCGCAGGTAGGATTCTGATCGCAGATAGCGACGAGGTTTAAATCTTCAACACCTTTAATCCATAGCGCATGCATCCAGCCCCAGGTATAAGTAGTACCATAGCCAATAATTGCACAGCGAATTTTTTTATCATTCATACAATTCACCTCATTTTGCCATTGCGCTCGAAACTGATATTGATTAATAATCGAACGGCAACCATTCTTCTATAATGCAAGAACTGCCGTGCAGCCTATGTAACCGGCAAATTTGCACCAACCTGCCACTGCTTTGCCAGCAAGGAGTTGTTCAAAGAAGCCAACGCCTACGAGGCGATAAGCACTTCGCGTCGAAAGTGGTAAAGTGGTCAGGTCCCTCTTAAATTCGTAGGCATACGCATTAAGTTAAGACCATTTCGCACCCCACCTGACCTCCCCCTTTTTATAATCCCAGGCGTTTCTCCATTAGAACTTCTTGTAAAAAATATTATAACGCATAAGTGTCATATTTGCAAGAGAAAATGTGTTGAATCAGAAATTCTCCACGCGAAAAAAGTAGTGGTAGCCGAATTCACCAGAATTTGGGCTACAATTAGCTTGATTCCCGAAGTCTGGCGACTTCGGCTACCGAAAATCTAAGACACAGCCGCTAATTTATCCTTGACACTGACCAAAAATTATGTAAACTTTGTGTGAAAGTATGATAGGAGAGATTCAAGATGAAACTTGAGATATATAGAAAAGAAAAAGGGGTTGTATTTCTTTTCTTTTGCTCAAACTTTTCTTTTCTTCCTTAGTGTTTCTTTTGCTCAAACTTTTCTTTTTAAAAGAAAAGTTTGGAAGAAAAGTTTGGAAGAAAAGTTTGGATGGAGTGAACGATGAACAACAAAATTATCATTGTCGCATTTGGCGATTCTATAACAAAAGGTAGCAATGTTGCGCCGCATGAGCGGTTCACATCCATTGCCGAAAAGGAATTGACTCAGGCAATAGGAAAGCAAGTCAAAGTCATAAATGCAGGGGTGAATGCTGACATAACCGCTCTCGCACTACATCGCGTTGAGTGCGATGTGCTTGCGCACAAACCGGATTTCGTTACCGTCATGTTCGGTGTAAATGATGCCGGATTCTTTCGGCCCGATGGTCCACCAGCGGATACGCCGCGAGTGGAACCGGAGGATTACAAGCGAAACCTATACCGGATGGTGGAGATGATTTCAGAAATAGGCGCAAAACCTATCTTCGGTACACCGCTTCCGATGTCGCCAGGCTACCCGCTCGCCAATTTGCCGCAATACCGGGAGCATGGCCTGAACTATTTAGTTGACCAGTATGCTGAAATCATGCGCGAGGTTGCGCGAGAACACCGTCTTCCCTTGATTGACCTCCATTGTGCATTTGCAGACGACTCGTCCACCCAGGCGTTTTTGCCCGATGGCATTCATCCAAATATGCAGGGACATGCGTTTATAGCGAAAATTTATGTGAGTGAGTTAATGAAGGAGATTAGACATAAACAGGTACGTCTTATGTCATCTTGAGCGAAGCGAAAGGCCACCTTTTGGTCAAGAAATTCTGACTCTTCAGTTCCTTCGCTTTGCTCAGGACTCAAGGGTCAGAATGACAATGAACGTGGAAAGTTTTGAATAACCCGCTTCAGCGGCTTGGATGGTGGTCTGCTTCAGACTTCCGAAGGTGTAACTTTTTTCGGATAATGGAGAATGCTGTATCATGAAACAATTCTTAGGCTTTTTGACTACTGATATGTTTGCGACATCTCGTTATGTTGAAGAGGTGCTTTCCCACGCGGGCTTGCTTGCGTCACCGATAGTGCGCGAGGAATTAACAGGTGTTGCCAACGAATATGGTATTATACTGTTAGCAGGCGAATTGCGGTTGAATGAGAAGGAACGTGAGGCATTGGTTAATTTCGTAACTGAAGGCGGCGCACTCATTGCAGTTGGCGGAACCTCGGGACTGGAACAATTGTTTGGTGTGGAATTGAAAATGGGTTTGGGCGAGGGCTACATCCAAATTCGTCGTAAGAAACATCCAATAACGACGGGTTTGGAGAGTTCACTACATACCTTCGGCGGAGTAGCGGTACGGGCGACGGATGGTGTGTCTTTGGCGGGTATGCGCGATGCCCTGTACCGTCCAACTGACTATAACGCTATTGTAGAACGTCGTATGGGTAAAGGCTTGACGCTACTCATCGCGCCTGATTTGTTCGGCTCTATCGTCCGCATTCAACAGGGAATTTATGTTGACCAGGATGGCATACCTGCGTCCGATGGCAGCGCGCCGCTCAATGACGGTATCCTCAAATGCGAAGATGGCATGACCCTCAATTTTGAGTTAGACCGAACGTTGGTTGATAGCAAGAACCGTGTCTTCTATCACCCGGTTGCTGATGAACTGCGTGAGTTGGTTATCAAGTCGGTGCTCTACGCCGCACAAAAGCGACGGCTGTCGTTGCCGATGCTCTGGTATTATCCGCGCAATCTACCCGCGCTCGGTCACATCTCACACGATACGGATGGGAACAATCAAGATTTGGCCTGGTCGCTGCTCAAGGTTGTTCGCAATCTCGACATTAAGACCACGTGGTGCATTATTGAACCAGGATATTCAAAAGAGTTTTACGAGGCGATAAAATCCGACGGCGGCGAAATTGCTCTGCACTATGACGCACTTGATGGTCGTCCGCGCACCTCCTGGGGTGAGCATCAAGTGCGCGGACAACACGACTGGCTAACCCGCGTGGCAAATGTGCCGGTGGTTTCCAACAAAAATCATTATACCCGCTGGGAAGGACGGCTCGATTTCTTCCGCTGGTGTGTTGCGGTGGGCTTACAATGCGACCAGAGCAGAGGCCCAAGCAAACTCGGCACTATCGGCTATCCACTTGGCGGCAGCCATCCGTGGTTTCCAATCGACAATAATGGACGCTTCATTGATTGCCTTGAACTGAATCTGCAAACCCAGGATTTAGTCAACACCTGTCCCGCTTACTTCGGACGCTACTGGGTCGAACAAGCGGTGCGGCATCACGGTGTGGCACACTTGCTCTTCCATCCGGCGCACATCGAAGAGCCAGGCGTTGCCGACGCGTTAAGAATGGTCGTAAACTACGGACGCGAACACGGCATCGAATGGTGGACCTGCGCGCAAATCAATGCCTGGGAACGTGCGCGGCGCGGCGTAAGGTTGAAATCCTGGCAACGCCGCCGCAAGGGAATGACCTATTGCTTCACCGCTGAACGACCTTTGCAAGATGCCACGTTGTTATTCCTCAACTCGCGCGCCGTGGGTGAGCAAGTTGAGCGCTATGGTTTTACATTTCAGAAAGTGGAGTTAGAACTGGCGGATGAAAAAGAAGTGCAGTTGGAATAAGCAATTTTTACTGGAGAAGGAAGGAAAACTTGACTTCTTAAGTACCTATGAATTTGATTCTTTATCTTTTTCATAACCGCAGAGAGCGCAGAGGAGGCGCTGAGGACACAGAGATAATTGGTGAGTGGTGAGTGATAAGCGACGTCACTCACCACTCACCAGTAACCACTCACCAGTAACCACTCAGCGTTCTCGGTGTCCCCTTTAATCCCCCTTAACAAAGGGGGCAGGGGGTTGTGGGGGGTAGGGGGTTGTTCCTCAGTGTCCCCATGCGCATCAACTTTCCTTTTTCAGCTCTTAAGTTGATGCGTATGGGGGTTGTTCCTCAGTGTCCTCTGCGGTTTCAAAAGTATAAAACCAGTTTCATAATTACTTAAATAAGTAATTATGAATTTGATTCTTTACATTTTTCATAATCTGTGGTATCCTTCTAAAAAAACAGGAGGATACCAATGATTTTTGCTGTCATAAACTCTCCTAAACAGCAAGAGGAGTTGAAACAGGC
>Ga0194125_10006426_pt1 | contig 17337 bp, 15 predicted proteins | sample TA2KigC250mmetaG_FD_148626 | JGI IMG/M metagenome (GOLD analysis project Ga0194125, IMG submission 148626) | Freshwater microbial communities from Lake Tanganyika, Tanzania - TA2015034 Kigoma Deep Cast 250m | ecosystem: Environmental > Aquatic > Freshwater > Lake | place: Tanzania: Lake... | reverse complement strand
TCTTTTTCACCCCGCACCATCATGGATATATCTGCTACAGGCACACGGATCAGGATCTGGATCTCACGGCCAATGCGATCGATGAAGCCATGGCCTATTTAAACGAAAAATATAAAGTGAGTTTTTAAGATATCCCCCTCTTAGCCTAAACTTTACGTGTCCCATAAGTTGGGGGGCTGGACACAAGGGGAACAATGTGTTATAGATAGGCCGTGCGAATCTGCGGCCAGGAGATTAGCGACGCAATTTGTGATCGAATCCGGGCCACCATTGAATCGGAGCCGACGATATCTCGTCGGGGTTTGTCGTTGCGCGTTTGCGAATGGCTCAACTGGAAGAGCCCCAATGGCAAACCGAAGGAGATGAGCTGTCGGGTGGCCCTGTTGAAGTTGCACCGTAAGGGGCATCTGTCTCTTCCGGAGCCAGGGGTTCGCCCCTGGGCTGTGGCGAAGGGAGAAAGGCCTGCTCTGTCGGTTTCGGAGGTTGAATCGCTTGGTTGCTCGTTGAAGACGTTGGGGGAGATCCAATTGGTCCTTGTTGAAGGAAAGAGCCGCTCCCTGTCTCGTTTCTGGAATGACCTGATGGACACGTACCACTATCTGGGAGCCGGTCCCTTGTGTGGGGCGCAGGTGCGCTATTTGATTGAGAGTTCGGTTTATGGACGGATTGGTGGATTGGCCTTCAGCGCTGCGGCTTGGCGAGTGGCTCCTCGGGATCAATGGATTGGTTGGAGTGAAGAAGCCCGCAAGGCCAATCTTGCAAAGGTGGTTTGTAACGGTCGGTTTTTGCTCGTACCCCGGGTGGCCCATTTGGCTTCCCATGTGCTGTCGCTTTGCCCTCAGCGAGTGCGACGGGATTGGATGGAGCGCTATGGGGTGAGGCCGATGTTGCTTGAGACATATGTCGAGAGGGATCGATTTCAGGGGACCTGTTATCGTTCGGCCAATTGGGTCCATGTAGGACAGACTCAGGGACGAGGACGGATGGATCGGGATCGGTCCCATTCGGCACCCGTTAAGGAGGTCTATGTTTATCCTCTGCAAGGCAACGCCCGCAAGGAACTCTGTGTGGAGCCGCCCAAGCCGATCCGGTGTCAATCGCGGCAGACAGAGGTGGATCAGGATTGGGCTAAGCAGGAGTTGGGGGAGGCTAATTTTGGAGACCGGCGGTTGAACCACAGGGTCGTCAGAATTGCGGAAGCCTTTTACGCACGACCCCAGGCCAATATCCCGCAGGCCTGTCAGAGACGGGAGGAGACGAAAGCGACCTATCGGTTCCTTGATCACCCTGAGACAAGTATGGAGAAGGTGCTTGCCCCCCACACGGAAGCGACCCTGGATCGGATAAGCCGGGAAGAAGTCGTGTTGGCCGTTCAGGATACGACCAGCCTCAACTACACGGCCCACCCTGCGACTCAGAATCTTGGGCCGATTGGATATCGTCTGGACCGAGGGATCGGATTGATGCTTCATAGCACGCTGGGGTTCAACCGGGAGGGGACGCCTCTGGGTTTCCTTGATGTGCAGTGTTGGGCCAGAGATGGGAAGGATTTTGGGAAGAAGAAGCGTCGCCATAGGGTACCGATCGAGCAGAAAGAGAGTTACAAGTGGTTGCTCAGTTTCCGCAAGGTAGCCGAAGCGCAAAAGCGATGTTCCAAGACCATGCTGGTCAGTGTCGGAGACCGAGAGGCGGATATCTATGAGTTCTTTGGGTTGGCGTTGAGCGATCCGGCGGGGCCAAAAGTTCTGATTCGAGCCGAACAGGATCGGTTGCTTGCAGAAGGCCAAGGACACCTGTGGGAGAAGATGGCCCGGCAAGAGGTTTCGGGGATTCAGGAGATTCAAGTCCCACGGCAGAAGAATCGTCCGGCCCGAGTGGCCCGACTGGAGGTGCGGTTTGCCGAAGTCACTTTGAAGTCTCCCAAGAACAAGAAAAGACGTCGTGAATTGACTCTCTGGGCGGTGTGGGCGCGGGAGACCGAAGGGCCTGTAGAAGGAGAACAGATCGAATGGATGCTTCTGACGACCGTGCCGGTGAGCACCTTTGAAGAAGCCATCGAGAAATTGGCCTGGTATACGATCCGCTGGTGAATCGAAATCTTTCACAAAACCCTCAAAAGTGGATGCAAGGTTGAAGAACGGCAACTGGGGCATGCGGATCGAATCGAAACGTGTTTGGCCATTGATATGGTTGTGGCGTGGCGGATTTTTCATCTGGTCAAACTGAGCCGCGAAACCCCCGATGTGCCTTGCACCGTCTTCTTCGAAGAAGCAGAATGGAAAGCTTTGGTCGCTTATGTGACTCACAATCCGAAACCTCCAGAGCATCCACCCACACTTCGAGAGGCAACGCGAATGGTTGCCAGTCTCGGAGGCTTCCTGGGCCGCAAGGGGGATGGTGAACCTGGGACCAAGAGCCTCTGGCTGGGCTTACAACGACTCGACGATCTATCGTCTATGTGGAAACTGTTAACCACATCACCTAACTTCCTTCCCCCTTCTGCTCCCCTTGTATCCAGCAACCCAGGTTATGGGTAAGGATTAGTTAACTTAAGGGGAGGAATAGCCCCCTCTTAAATTAAGAGGGGGAGTTATTCGAGGTGACTGATGAAGGTTAACAAAATTGATCATAGTTATTTCTCCCTTCCTTTTCTTCGAATCGGTAATCCCTTCCGCAAAGTGTGAAGATAAGATTTGATTAGGGGTAGAACATTTCCATTTGGAATAGGACATAATAGTATGTGGCCGGGCTACGATTCCTAGAACGTCAGCTCCAATAGTTACTCGTGGCGTAGCGCTTCAATCGTGTCCAGTCGGGCGGCTTTGAGTGCAGGGAAGTACCCGAAAATCACGCCTACCATTGTCGAGAACAGAAAGGCGATGACGACAATGCCCGTGTTGAAGACAAATGGAACGCGCAACATACTGGCAAGCCAGACGGACGCGGTGAGAGCCAGCACTATGCCGATTAAGCCGCCGAAGGAAGACAGCACCACCGCCTCCACTAAGAATTGCATGAGCACCTCGCTCTCGAGAGCGCCGATGGCAAGGCGGATACCAATCTCGCGGGTGCGTTCAGTGACCGATACCAACATGATGTTCATGATACCAATGCCACCGACGAGGAGGCTGACGGCCGCCACGGCACTCAGCAATCCCGTAAGCAGTTGTGTGGTTCCGGTAAGTATTCTGACGATCTCCTTCATGTCCATCACATTGAAGTTATCGTCATCGCTCGGCGATAGATGACGCCTCTCCCGCATCAACAACCGAATATCCCGCTGAGCCTTATCGGTCGAGGCGCCCTGCTGAACTGAGACCTGAAACATGGCGACGTCCTGATTACCGGAAATGCGGCGTTGATAAGTACGCAATGGAATCACAACGATATCGTCCTGGTCCATGCCCATGGTATTCTGCCCCTTGGCTTCCAAGATGCCGATCACCTGACACGAAAGTTTTTCGAGGCGAATATTTCCCCCCAAAGATTCTTGCCCGCCGAACAGCTTTTTCCGCACAGTTTCACCCACAATGCAGACCGCTGCGCCGCTGCGTAGCTCGCTGTCGCTGAATTGTCGGCCCGATCTGATTAACCTGTTTGTCACCCTGAAATAATGGTTATCGCTTCCTGTTACCTCGGTCGACCAGTTTTGATTGCCGAATACGGCTTGGATACTCTTGGAAGAGACCGGAGCCACGGCAGCAATCGCGCTGACATCCCTGAGAATAGCCTCTCCATCGTTCACCTTGAACAAAACGATGTTGGTGGAAGACTGGATGGGGCCAATTCTTTTTCCAGGAGTGACCATGAGCATGTTGCTGCCCATACTTGCAATCTGCTCTTTGACTTGGGCAGTGGCGCCCCCACCAATGGTCACCATCGTTATGACGGCGCCCACGCCGATGACAATGCCCAGGATGGTCAGGATTGAGCGCATGACGTTTCGCTTGAGTTCACGCAAGGCCAGTAAAATCGTGTTCCATAGCATTATGTTGCCCTCCCATTTTGCTCATCTGACTCGACCAGACCATCTAAAAAGCGGACGATGCGCTTCGCATAGGCTGCCATATCCCGTTCGTGAGTGACCATGACAATGGTAATCCCTCGGTCCCGGTTTAGGCCGGTGAGCAGATCCATGATTTCACGGCTTCGGGCCGTATCCAGGTTACCCGTGGGTTCGTCCGCAAACAATACAGCGGGCTCGGTCACGATCGCACGTGCAATGGCGACCCGCTGTTGCTGACCTCCCGAGAGTTCGCCAGGTGTATGGGATTCCCATCCCTTGAGACCCACCATATCCAGAGACTGAACGGCACGAACTCGGCGCACGCCGGAGGGAACACCACGATAAATCAAGGGCAACTCCACGTTCTCCAGCGCTGAGGTTCGGTTTAACAAATTATAGCCTTGAAAGACAAAACCAAGATAGAATCGGCGCAACCGCGTGCGCTGGTTGCGGGTCAGTTTCCCCACTTCAATGCCTTTAAACTTATAAGTCCCCGCGGTTTGGGTATCCAGACAGCCGAGGATATTCATGCAAGTGGACTTGCCCGAACCGCTTGGTCCCATCACCGCTACAAAATCGCCTTCCTCAATGTGCAGATCAATACCACGCAGTGCATGCATGGCCGCATGGCCAGTGCCGTAGACTTTCGTCACGCCCTGCAGCTCAATAAGGGGTTGGTTGTCCATTTGATTAGAGGCAATCATATTCATTTCCCCACACTAATGGTATCGACCACCAACGCCATCCCATGCTTGATGTCGCCGGTCACAACTTCAGTCATAATTCCATCTGTCGACCCGACCGTGACAGGGATGGCTGAAAGTTGCCCATCCTTTAATGTCCAGACGCGCTGTTGCTTTTTGTTGGCGGTTGCATCCTCGCCTTGTTTGGACGCGGAACTGGGCGGCCGTGGAAGCAGTGAACCGACCAGACTAGTTGAAGGCTTCTTTTCCTCCTGTACCGGCGGGGTAAAGCGGAGTGCAGCGCTGGGTACCAGAATGGCATTTTCGACTTTCTTGACCGTGATGTCCGCAGTAGCCGTCATTCCCGGCCGCAGGGACAAATCCGAGTTGTTGACTTTTAGCACGGTTTCGTAGGTCACGACCCCTGACGTTGTTGACGAACCGTAACGGGCCTGGGTGATTCGTGCCTCAAAAGTTCGGTTCGGGTAGGCAGCAACGCTGAAGGTAGCTTTTTGGCCCTCGTGCACTTTGCCTATATCGGCTTCGTCCACATTCACGTGCAGTTCCATTTGGGTCAAGTCCTCGGCCAGAGTGAAAAGCACGGGGGCCTGAAAGGATGCGGCAACGGTTTGACCAGGCTCCACACTCCTATTGAGGACGATCCCGTTAATGGGCGATCGGATGACCGTTTTGGATAGGTCCGTCTCAATGGCTTCGAGTGTGGCCTGGGCCTGTGAGACTGCTGCCTTGACGCTGGCTTCATCAGCCTTGGCCCGCTCGAAGGCTGCCTCTGCCGCATCGAGTTCAGACTGCGACGGAACCTTTTTATTGCTCAATTCCCATACCCTTTGAAGCTGTGCGAGTTTACTGCGGGTTTCACTGACGGTCGCCTGTGCCTGCAAAACCTTCGCCTTTGCCGATTCCAGGGCGGCTTTGGATTGCGTTACCTGGGCCTCAAGTTTTGAGGTGTCCAGCCTTGCCAGGACCTGTCCGACTTTCACCCTGTCGTTGTAGTCCGCCTCAACGCTCTTGATGATACCGGACAACTCACTGCCGACGTCCACCTTATTAGTGGGTTGCAGAGTGCCTGTGGCAGTGACGATGACTATCAGATTTCCACGCTGAACCTCCTGGATTTTGAATTGCATTGTATTGGACTTATCAACCGTCCTCCAGACGATCATAGCAGCGATCACTGTCGCGACCACCAGAAGAGATATGGTAAACCATCGTTTCAGCCGCTTACCGTGTCCCGGTGGCTGATCAATTTCCAAGGTCTTGGCAATATCGGATTCTGAATTAATCTTTGATTTCATTTCTTCTCTCCATGTCATAAGCTATTTCTTCACATCGGGAGTCAGAGATGTCCATCCGCCCCCCAGGGCCTTGTATAGGCGGACCAGGTTGGATGTTACGGCCCCATCGCTTTGGGCCAGTTGGTCCTCGAATGATAAGAGCGAGCGCTGCGCATCCAGGACATTGCTGAAATCCGTCAGGCCTGCCTGGTATTTGTGTTGCGCCATGTCAACAGCCTTCTTGGCTGCCTCCACCGCTTTACGTAGATCGTCCCTCCTGTGCTGGTCCTCCGCATAGGCCACGAGTGCGTTTTCAACATTCTCCAAGGCACTGAGCACAGCGGCTTCATAGGCGATCAAGTACTGCTCCTGCAAGGCTGACTGTATCTCTATGTTTTGTCGGATAGCTCCGGCTTTGAAGATCGCCCAGGTGATTTTAGGGCCGCCGCTGAGGGTCCAACTTCCTGAAGAGGACAGGTTACTCAATGAAAGGGCTTCCAATCCGATAGATCCGCTCAACGTGAACTTGGGGTAGAGATCCGCCGCAGCCACACCAATCCTCGCTGTCTGCGCAGCAAGTTGGCGTTCGGCCTTGCGTATGTCGGGCCTTCGCCGGAGGACGTCGGCCGGCACACCGATAGCGACCTCTAATGGAGGGACCGGTGTGGGCTTACGTTCTTCCAGTTCTGTGTGGACCTTGCCCGGCTGTTCCCCCAGTAGAACTGCCAGACGGTTCATGGCCTCCTCCAGTCCAATGCGTAGGGTTGGTATCTGAGAACGGGTGTTTTCAAGGTTGTAGCGGGCCTGCTGCATGGCCAGTTCGTCGCTCAAACCCGCTTGATACCGCCATAAGGTCAATTGGTAGGTTTCTTTTTGCGCCCCCAGGTTCGCTTCCGCTACGGTAAGTCGAGTCTGAAGGGTGCGCACCTCGATGTAGTTCAAGGCCACTTCTCCGATCAGGGAGACGAGCACATTACGCAGGTCTTCATAGTTAGCTTGTAGGTCTGCTTCGGCTGCCTCCACAGAGCGACGAACGCCCCCAAAGATATCCAGCTCCCAACCTGCATCAAAGGTTGCTGCGAAAAAGTCACTGGTTTTTGCGCTTCCTGTATCTTTGTTGCTGCGGCTCCAGTTTGCAGAACCCGTAGCGTCGAGAGTGGGAAAGAGATCAGCCTTGGCTATACCCCGACGGGCGCGCGATTCGCGAACCCGCACCATGGCCTTCTTCAGGTCGAGGTTGCCCAACACGGCGCGATCGATCAGACGGGATAGTTCCGGGTCGTTGAGCGTCGTCCACCACTCTGCCAGGGTCCGTGGATTCATCTCCTCGGCGGTCAAGCCCCCTTTAAACTGGGTGTGCCAGGTTGCGGATACCGACGTGTCGGGCGGGACATAATCAGGCCCCACAGTAGCGCACCCAGTTAGGATCAGGATCGCGACCACCACAATGAGACATGATGAAGGTCTAATGAAAGTAGTTTTATGTTGAAAAATCATGCGTTACTCCTGCTTTAAGACATTTCCCATTCATTGAATTCTGAGACTCTTCGCTTCTTTTCAGCTTCCTCGCTAATTGCACGAATCCCAGCCATCGGACAGCGCGACCTGTTGAATGGCTTCTCTTACCTGAGGGACAAATGTCTCCTCCCCGATATACCGTTGGGTGCACGGCCCGAGTTTCTTGGTGCAGCGGTAGTAGTGATGGCACTTCTGCCCCTCAGCGGTGATGGCCGCCGCACTCGCTGCAACGCAAGAGCCCGAGGACCGGGAAGGGCTTCCTGTGTTTGGTATGCACCTTCCCACGGCGCGCGAATGTTCGTGGCTGTCGCGTAGCAAAAATCGAGAATCCCGAAAAACAACGCCAGCCCTTGCGTCATCAGGATAGTTGCGAAGCAATTACCGCTCACGAGCATCTCGTATTTTGCGCGCTCGCCGAAGAGTGTCTTGAGGGCGATGTCTGTCGTCATAGTGCTTCAAAAGCTCCAACGTAGGTTGATATGGACATAGGGCGCGGGGTCGAACTTCACTCGCTCGTCAATCCGCGTGTAATCTATCTGGCGGCTCACTGAGTAACCGGCGTCCGCTTCCAGCGTGAGAGTTCTTTTAAGTTGATACCCACCACCTACGCCAATGCGGATGTCCCGGTATGTGCCGAGCGCGTCGTTGTATTGTGGCAGACCGATGGACGTGCCGAGTGAATTGCTGGTGCGGAACGTGACCATATTCAAGTCCGCGCCGACGTGAAAGCGCCAGTGGTCGTTGGGCTTGTATATCAAACGCGGCTTGGGAAGCATCAGGCGCAGGTCGAACTCCTCGTTGATGGCCCAATCTACACCTACCATCGGCAGCACCTTGAGGTCGCTGTCCGGCGAATACATGACGCCGAACATGAACCTCAGAGAAGGGCTGTAATTCCACATGGCCGTGAGGCCGCCGGAGACTCCCACGTCGTCACTACCGATATCGCTGAGCTTGTAAAGCGCCGTACTGACACGGACCATGAACATCCAGCGATTGTTGGGCCGATAGCCCAAACCGGTGCCGAATTGGAGCGTATGAATATCATCGGGCAGCGGCGCTCCGGATACCGAGCCGAGGTAAAGATTTTGTGACCTCAACTGCAGCGGGGCGATCCAGTGCTCGTTCAGCGGGACGCGAGCGCTCAAGCCAAGGTTGACGTTGAAAGCATCGCTGTCGCCGAATTTTGCGCCGCGAAATTTTGTCTCCCCGGCTGCTGTGTAGGATGATTCCAGCGTCACGTCGAACAACGGCGGACGCACGCCCGGTTCACGGACGCCCGGCGGCTGGGGCATTATGCCGAAATCAATTGTTTGGGGAGTCGCAACGTCGGGTGTGATGACAGTCGCGGCCCAGGCAGCGGCTATGATTAAGAGGATGGTCAGTTTGTATTTCATTGGACAGTCTCCTTCCATTGTTCAGTCTCCAATTTTGCTTTCGCATTAGCGGGAATTTTTACGTTCCTCGAGCCGACGTCTGTGATGGTCACCGTAGAAATTTTTTTGATTTCCTTCTTTCCAATCGACAGGAAAACCGAGCCTACGACCGTCAAAACGTATTTATGCAGTAGCCCATCCTCAAGCCAGAGCCGGAGTATGCCGGACGAACTGATCGCTTTCATCGGCATCGGTGCTCGGCTCTTGGGCAGCGAATTCACCGCGTCCCTGGCCGACTCGGCACCCAGCCCGCCAGCGCAAGAGCTGATGGATGTCATGCGTGGGTATTGATTGCTCATAAGCGCGGTGGCTCCATGGTAAAGGGTAGCGGAAGTTTCGGCGGCACGGGCGAACTGGGTTGGCTCTGCAACCCGGTGGCGATGAAACGTACCAGTTCCTTAAGCGCGAACTCGACGAATTTCCGGTCACCGGACATTGGCCCCGGCATTTTGCCGAGTTGCCCCACGAACATGAGAAGAGCACCACCCGAGAACATGACACGCATCCGCAAAATGTCCGGCGGCAGTTTCGGAAGCGCTTGGGCGAGCACCGCCACAAACGGCTCGGTGTGCGGGGCGAGTTCCTTGAGTAGAAATTCCTGCATAAACGGCGGCGGCATGAATAGGTTGCGCGCGAGCAGGGCCGGAAAGTTCGGGTGCTTTAGAGCGCACAGAAAGGGCGGCCGTATCATACAATCCACAATCTTTTCGACGGAAATTGGCTTGCCCTTGGCCGTCGCCTGGGCCTGTCGCAATAGCTCCAACCGCTCAGCCTCGACTGGACGGAAACGGCGCATGAACGTCTCGATGTAAAGCTTCTCCTTCGAGCCGTAGTGATACGTCGCCGCGCCGAGGTTGACGCCCGCCACATCAGCCAGCGCCCTCATGCCCACGCCGTCATATCCATACTCGGCAAAAAGTCGCTCAGCAGTATTTAGCAAGCGTTCTGTAGTAGTCGATGTGTCACTTTGCATGTGTCGTTGTTTTCCCATAAATAGTATTAAAACATACGTATGAATTAATGTCAATAGGAATTTTCAGTAAAACAAATCTGTAGAATTTCGCCATATGTCGAAGCGACCCAATCGATTGTCAGCGAAGCACCAGCGGAGCGGTTCCGGGCGCGTTTTATTCTTTAACACGTCAACACGTCTGGCAAGCCCTTACCGCCAACAAGACAAATGACCCCGATGTTTCCACCGAAGGTGAACACTCGGGGAGAATTGCCCGGTAGCATCTGGGGTTGTGTTTGAAGTGACGGGTTTCGACAGGTGCGGGCAGCGTTATGGGTGCTAGTCTGCGAGCGCATCACTGCACAAAAGAACCCGTTTTATTTAGGACCGAATTGTTGGATAGTCTGTAAATTGAATCGTGTGAGAGGGAAATAAGAAAGAAACTGGTGGAATAGTGGGCGACAATCGAGAGGGAGTAAACAATAGGGTAATGAAGCGAAGACGAGAGCCTTGGATGCGAAAAGAGAAAGTTTTAGCTTTCTGGGATTTAAGATCCAAATCACAAAGAGCATCAAGACGGGGAAGAGATTTCTTTCGATTCGACCCTCGAAGGAAGCTTTGGGAGAGATCAAAGCGGAGATAGGGTCTCTAACTTGCAGAAAAACTCTTTATTTATCCATAGGGGTGGTCCTGAGGTCGATGCTTGCGGTGTTTCCTGGTCAGGGTCGACATGCTGATTTTCAGGGCGGCAGCCGCATCTTCTTGTCTCGGAAAGCGTTCCAAAGCATTTCTTATGATCGTTTTTTCGAAGGTATCGAGCATCTCGCGGAGCGGCCTCACTGTATGTGCAGTGGGCATAATGGGTTCATTGTTCTCGCGCCCCTTCAGAATCCGCTGAGAGGTTGTCACGGATTGAGGCAGGTCTTCCAATTCAATCATATCTCTTGTGGTTGTAATGATTAATCGTTCCACCAAATTAGCCAGTTCTCGAACGTTTCCAAGCCAAGTGTAATTCTGAAGCACATCCAGCACTTCGCTTGAAAGAATTTTTTCTGTGCCATATTGTTTATTGAACATCTCTAAATAGTGATCTAAGAGTTCGCCTATGTCCTCGATACGCTCTCGAAGGGGTGGGATGATCACAGGGACCACGTTGAGTCGATAGTAGAGATCGCGCCGAAAAGAGCCTTCCTCCACCTCTTTTTCGAGATTCCTGTTTGTAGAAGCAAGAATTCGGATATCCAGCGCCCTTTCCTCCACCGTGCCAAGTTTCCGAATCGTGTGCTCTTCTAAAACGTGCAGGAGTTTAACCTGAAGTCCAACCGGCAACTCCCCGATCTCATCGAGAAAGAGCGTGCCTTTATGGGCTGATTCGATTAGACCTATTTTTCCCCCTCTCGCACTTCCGGTAAATGCTCCCTGAGCGTACCCGAACAGCTCCGACTCGATCAATTGTGAGGGAATTGCGCCGCAGTTAACGGTGACAAATGGACCACTTCTCCGGGCACTCTGTTCATGGATCGCCCTGGCCAGGAGTCCTTTTCCCACGCCAGTCTCTCCCTGTATAAGCACACAACAATCGATGAATGACAATCGCTTTGCAAGGTTGAATACCTTTCCCATCTGCAAGCTGTGGCCCACCATTTGGGTCTCTGGTGGACAATACAGCTCTGCAGGAGAAAGAATGGCATCCAGTTCGCGAAGCAAACCCTGCCCCTTCGCGCTCCTGATGACCGTGGCAAGATGGATGGTCGAATTTCTCTTGTCATAGACAGGAAAAGCGCTGCAGAAAAGCTGGTTTCCAGCCATTGTGCTCACCAGTGCATTGGACGGCGTTTGACCCTCCAACAATCTCAGGATCGACGAATCGCTGATGATGCCTTTGGCAACGGCGTCCCTCACATGGAGGTTTAGGAAATAGTGAGACCCCAGTCCGGTGAGTTTATTGAATGCCCTGTTGGTATACCTCATTACCCCCTGGGTATCTGCAATGCAGATCCCGTAAGTGCAATCATTGAGGATGGCTTTGGAGTTCAAAACGAACTGTGGAATGAATGGCATATCGCCTCCCCTTCGGACCTTGGTCACTCCTGACCATCGCATTAAGCCAAATTTTAAGTTTGACTAGTCAATAATGGACGGAACTATATATCTCAATTATAGTACTTTAATACCAAAACATCAAAATTTCAACTCCTTTTAGCCCCTTGGCATTCAAAAAAGATGTGCGAATTTTCACCCATACCTCTGGCACGGTCCTTGCTATGCCTCCCTTACGAACTCACGTAAAGGAATTGTTGAGACAAAGGGCTCCTTTGGATTACAGGCCAAAGGCATGATTTACATCAATCCTTGAACCTCTCAACCGATCTCATTGCCCTTAACCGTATACGTAGACAGGAAAGGAGGATCCTATGATCAGCAAATCTTCTATAATTGCAACGTTCTTGATGACGGCGACTTTAATAGCGGCCAGCTTTGTTCCTATTGAGGCAGTCGCTGCGGAGAAGAAGGGAAAACCCATCATCGTCGGAGTTCCTGTGCCTCGAGCAAGTGCCTACGGGCAGAACGGCGAGCGGGGAACGATTCTGGCTGCCGAGCAGATCAATAGCGCAGGGGGGATCAGATTAGGAGGCAAGATGCGCCCCCTTCAGCTTGAGATCATCGACACCAGGGATGAGGAGCCGGGGGTTCCTACCAATGAGGTGCTCCTGTCCTTAGAAAAACTGATCTTGCAGAAGAAGTCTGATGTCATCGTCGGGGGCCCTGTCATGTCGGAAGCCGGTTTGGCAGCCATGGACTTGTTCGCGAGGCATAAGATCGTGGATATCGTCTCCATGGGATGTCTAACTCCCAGTTGGGATGAAAAACTCGCAAGGGACCGAAACAAGTACCGGTACTCCTTCAGGGCGACGGGCAGCGTGAAGTGGTTCATCAAGGAGTCGGTAGATCTTCTGGGCAAGCTGAAGGCGGAATTCGGCTACAATAAGATGTTCATTTCCATTGATGACAGCTTGATGTGCCGCAAAGCCGCCGAGATCGTTGAAAAACTCGCTCAGAAGGAAGGTTGGCAAATCGTGGGGCGGGATAAACATCCCATCGGCGCCACGGATTACTCTGCCGCCATGAGTGACTGTAAGAAATCCGGCGCTCAGGTCCTGTTTCTCTGGGCCTATGCGCCTGAGACATCCATTCTTTTGAAACAGTGGGCGGATATGGAAGTACCTGCCCTTCCGGTTGGATTCATCGGTGCCGCTGAGGATCCAGGCTTCTGGGACGCCACGAAGGGCAAAGGAGCTTATACGATCGTTTGTCTTACAGAACTGGGGCTTCTTCCCACGAACGTGACTCCCATGGCCATGCAGTTTTACAATGCATTCAAGAAGAGGTGGGGGGTTGAACCTCGGAGCCACGGGAATGTTTCCGCATATGAGGCCCTCTATGTGCTTAAGGACGCTATTGAAAGAGCCCGTACCCTTGATAAGGACAGCTTGGTGGTGGCCCTTGAGAAGACGAACCTTCCAGCGGTCAGGGGCACCATCCGGTTCGACGAGAACCATCAGATCGTTTACGGTTATGACCCTAAATCGGCCGCACTGGGGAACTGGGCCCAATGGCAAGACGGCAAACGGGTCCAGGTCTTTCCTGAAATCGCTGCCGGCGGGAAAATCAATGTGCCACCTTGGATCAAGAAGTGATTTAGCAGCTCGCATGGAGCAAGCCCCACTTCAGGGGTTGTGGGATCTATCCGAGAAGTTTGCCGAAACGGCGCGGGAATGGCAGGAAAGGTACTTTCTTTTTCACCCTGAGGAAGCGCGATGGAGATTATAATATATGGCACAGTGAACAGCGCTATATTTGCACTCATCGCGGTAGGCTTCACCTTGGTCTACGGCGTGAGCAGGGTACCGAATTTCGCTCACGGTTCTGTTTACGTTCTTGTGGGTTTCCTGACCTGGACTCTCCTGAATGACTTAAAGGTGAACTACGCCGCCGCCGTGATCATCGCTCTCACAATAGCTGGGCTGCTCGGTCTTGTGATATACCGTTTTGTACTGATTCGTTTGAGGGGCATGGCCACCTCCGAGATCATCGCCTCGTTTGCTGTCAGTCTGATCATTCTTGAAGGTCTCAGGATGCAGGGCATTGGCGGCTTCAAAGGCTTCATCGGCCCCTTTTACATGTTACGGCCCTTTGTAGAGGGCAAGTCTACAGTATTTGGCGTCATCGTGGACTATCAGCGGCTGATCATCATCGCCATGGGCCTAATTGTTCTATCCTTGTTATGGGGCTTTACACACTACACGAGAATAGGTCTCTCCCTCAGAGCCATTGCTCAGGATGAGCGCGCTGCCATGATGCTCGGAATCAATTCCGACCGAACGGCGATGCTCTCTCTCACCATTGGTTCTGCCCTCGCGGGCCTAGCGGCTGTCATCATTCTTCCTCTTGGAAATGTCACTGCTGAGGCCGGTTACCGAGTGCTTATCTATGCCTTGGCTGTCTGCATTATAGGTGGGCTTGGGAGTTGGGCCGGGGCGGTGCTTGCTTCGTTTGTAATCGGTTTTGCCATGAAACTCTCAACGTTTTTTTTCGGTGCCATGTGGGAATCGGTTGTCCTGGTTGGAACCATCATACTCATACTCCTTTTCAGGCCTTCAGGGCTGCTGGGAAAACAGAAAGAACTCGAGGAGAGGGTGTAATCTGACTGAAATGACTATGCGGAAGAAGAGGTTGGACAGGGGGGTGAGGGCGAGAACCGAGGGTATCTACGCGCTCACATCGTGGTCGGAAATGGGTTATCTGATTTTTCCCAGGGGGGTGTTGATCGTCGGCTTACTCGTTCTCCCTATTTTCTTGGACTTGTATGGACAGAGGGTGCTGTGTGCGGCTTGCATTTACGCATTGCTCGCCTTGGGGTTTGATTTTCTTGCCGGATATGTGGGAGTGGTCTGTCTGGGTGGGTCCCTCTTTATTGGGTCGGGAGGCTACATTGCCGGCCTTCTCAACTCGCACTTTGGCTGGCCAGCCCTGGTGACCATACCGCTCGCGACCGTAGGGGGTGCCCTGTTCAGCACCCTGATTCTGATCCCCTGTCTCCGCTTGCGAGGCATCTATTTTGCAATCATCAGTTTCATGTTTCCGCTGTTTGCGGTCTATATCATCATAGCCCTTAACATTTTTGGAGGTACCGAGGGGATCAGCGCCCTCGATACCCTCCCAAACTCCTGGGTCGAACTCTACCTAATCATACCGATTCTCCTGATCGCACTTTTCGCCCTTCGAAGGTTGGTCAATGAAGACATGGGCCTCATCCTTCGGGGTATCAAGGATAATGACCAGGCCGTCAAGGCCTCTGGAATTGACATCACCCTTTACAGAACAAAAGCAGTCTTCACCGCCGCTCTTATTGGGTGTTTCGGTGGGGCCTACCTGAGCCACTTATACGGATGGCTTGGCATTTCTCTTTTCGCCATGGACTTCTCCATTCTCCCCATCGCAGCCACTGCAATGGGCGGCATGGGAACTCTTGCAGGCCCTGTCTTGGGCGCTCTTATCCTGACCCCTCTTTCGGAAGCACTCAGGGGGTTCGGTCAACTGAGGGTGGTGCTCTACTGCCTCATACTGATTGGCTTTCTGGTGTACAAGCCTGAAGGGTTCTTGAGTTACCTTCAACGAAAATACGAACAATCCGAGCACTGGGAGGAAGTGTAGCATGGGAGAAGCTTTCCTCCTCAAGGTAGAAAAGCTGAGCAAGGCCTTTGGCGGGGTTCACGCCGTGGTGAATGTCAGTTTTCAGTTGGCCCCGGGTAAAGTCCTTGGTATCATCGGCCCAAACGGTTCGGGCAAGACGACACTCGTCAATGTCATTACAGGCTTCATTCATCCTCAGTCAGGCAGAATTTATTTCAAGGATAAGGACATTACAGGACTCCAGCCCCATAAGATCGCTAACCTGGGATTAACCAGGACCTTTCAGGTCATGAGACCGTATCACAGCCTCTCGGCGTTTAAGAACATCATTGTCCCTTTGAATTCTCCTCGGGTGAAGAAAACACGGGCAGGAAGACTTGGAGACAAAGACGCAGTGGCTATCGACATCTTGGAGGACATTGGCTTTGAGCGGGACACCCGAGTCCCCTTTAAGACGGCAGGCTCCCTTCCTCTCGGCTATCTCAAGCGTCTGGAGCTTGCGAGATGTATAGCCTTGAAGCCTGAGGTCATCATTTGTGACGAGGTCTTTTCGGGTCTCAGTATGTCCGAAATCACCTCCCTAATCCCTCTCCTGGAGCGACTGCAGATGGATGGTATTGCCCTGATTATGATTGAACACCGTTTGCGTGAACTCTTCAGACTGGCTAACCGGGTGATGGTCATGAATTTCGGGCAAAAGATCGCTGAGGGTCCGCCTGGAGTTGTCATGAGTGATCCAGCCGTGAAAGAAGCTTATATGGGGAAGGAAAAGTCACCATGACGGTTCTAGAAATCAAAGATCTCATGGTTTTCTACGAAAACGCACTGGCCATCAACAACGTCAATATAGAATGCCAGAGGGGAGAGATCACCGGTATTTTCGGTGCCAACAGTGCCGGCAAATCCACTCTAATGTATACAATTTCAGGAATTATCCTCGATGTGAAGCGAAAGGAACGGATGAGAGGAGGTGAGAGGATCACTATTTTAGGACAGATCCTCTATGAGGGCCAGGACGTCAGCGCCTTGGAGGCGAGCGATAGGGCAAGGAGAGGCATCATTCTCTGCCCTGAGCGACGCAGGATCTTCCAGGAAAGCTCGGTCATGGAAAACCTGAGAATAGGGGGAATCCTTGCCACCAGAGAACAGGCGAGAGCGACGCTGGATTATATATTCGCGACCTTTCCAGCACTCGTTCGCTTACGAAGGAGGGAAGGAGGATTCCTTAGTGGCGGTGAACAGCAGATGCTTGCCATTGGAAGGGCCTTGATGGCACAACCTAAAATACTGCTTCTGGATGAACCCCTTCTTGGGCTGAGTCCTGTTATGGAAGACGTGCTTATGAAGGCAATCAAGGACATCAATGGTAGATTCGCCATTAGTGTGCTAGTTGCCGAGCAGTATGCGAGACCGGTGCTCCCCATTATTGACAACGGCTATGTCCTGGAAAATGGGGGGGTGGTGGTGACGGGGACATCCCAGATGCTGATGGAGAACCCTGACGTCAAATCAGCCTATTTTGGGATTTGAGAGCCAACATCAGTACTGTCCGGTTAAAAATTGAATAATGTCAACTGGTTATAAGAAGCCTCCCCTTGATCTTGGAGATGGAAATTTGTAAGTAATGGTAATAATTCATCATTCTCAAAAAGCGTGATGCTTAACACTTGAAGAATTTCGTTGAGTGTTCGTTCGATTCGCAGCTGCTTCTTGATGATTGCAACCAACAAATAGACAGAGACTGCAATCCAGA
>Ga0194125_10006424_pt1 | contig 17343 bp, 12 predicted proteins | sample TA2KigC250mmetaG_FD_148626 | JGI IMG/M metagenome (GOLD analysis project Ga0194125, IMG submission 148626) | Freshwater microbial communities from Lake Tanganyika, Tanzania - TA2015034 Kigoma Deep Cast 250m | ecosystem: Environmental > Aquatic > Freshwater > Lake | place: Tanzania: Lake... | reverse complement strand
CTTCCGCAACCTCCGGATCATCGAGCTGCCCCCCGGCATCACGACGCCGGAGCAGAGCGCGCCGGTGGTGACAGAGAACTCACAACCAACTACCATGGCAAGCGCCAAGTAATGTAGGGTGGGGCTTGCCCCACCGATTCCGTCGAAGGGTGGCGGTGTCAAGCGGAGCTGGTTTGTAGTGACGCCGTCAGGCGTTATCTTCTTATGCTCTTACGAGCACACTACCAACCAAGAGTCGAACAGAACAGAGGCGATCCTATGAGAAGAAGTGCAGCGGGAGTACACAGAACGACGCGACGCAGCCTGTTGGCTGGTGCCGCGGGAGCGGCGGGTCTGTTCACCATGTCTTGGCTGAATCGCGCCGGTGCACAAACGCAGAGGCTCTCAGAATCCGAGCAGAGGCAGAAGATCGAGGCGGCGCTGCCCGCCAAGGCGTTCGTCACGCCGCGCAAGCCACGCCGGCTGCTGATCTTCGATCTCAACGTCAACTACGGCGGCCACGCCTCTATCGTCACGGCGAATATGGCCTTTACGATGATGGGCGCCAAGACCGGCGCCTTCGAGACCGAGATCAGCAAAGACCCGGCGGTGTTCAAACCGGAAAGTCTCAAGCGCTTCGACGCGGTCTTCTTCAACAACACCGTGGGCAACCTCTTCGAGGACTCCGCCTTGCGGCAGAGCCTCATCGAGTTCGTCTACGCCGGCGGCGGCCTGATGGGCGTCCACGGGACCTCGGTCGCCTTCACCAAGTGGCCCGGCGCGATCGAGGACTGGCCCGAGTTCGGCATCATGCTCGGCGCCCGCGGCGCCAATCACAAGGCGAACACCGAGCACGTCTTCATCAAGCGCGACGATCCCGACCATCCCCTCGTTCAGCCCTTCGGCGGCGACTTCGACTATCGTGACGAGTTCTTCCGCGTCCACGAGCCCTACTCGCGCGACCGTGTCCGCGTGCTCCTGAGCATCGACACCGCCAGGACCGACATGACGCAGCAACCGTCCTACGGCAAGGTCGTCCGGGCCGACAATGATTACGCCCTGGCCTGGGTCCGCCAGTACGGCCGCGGCCGCATCTTCTACTGCACCATCGGCCACCACCCCGCCGTCTTCTGGGACCCCAAAATGCTCCAGTTCTACCTGGCCGCCACGCAATTCGCCCTCGGCGATCTGGATGCCCCGACAACGCCCAGCGCCAAGCTGACCCCGGCTGTCCAAGCCCAGGAGAAGCTCGGTTGGCACTTGGCGCTGGTACCTTCCGAGCAGCCACTGACGCTCTTCGAAACAATCGACAAGGCCGCGGAACTCGGCCTGTTATACGTCGGAAGCTCCAACCGCCAGAAGGTCAGCCGCGACATCCCGAGGGATTTCGACGACCAACTCAGCAACGATCAGATGAGACAAATTCGATTGAAGCTCGACGCCGCCGGCGTTCGCCTGTTGACGTATCGCGTCGATGGCAGGCCATCCGATAGGGCTGTCGAATTCGCCAGGAGAATGGGTGTCGAAGCGGTCCCCGTTCAGATGGGAAGTCGCGCCGCGGAAGTCGGGCCGACAACCGTGGCGTTGGACGAACCGGCACGCGCTCAGAGACTCGGCACGGTTCTGCGCGACACCTACAAAGCCGGCCGCGGGGCGGTCGTGTTCACTTTGGCGTTCGGAAGTGACAAGACCGGTCTGACGAGCCGGCTGGCGCAAGCTATCCAGGCTTTCAACGAAGCTACCGTGCCAATGGCCCAGGGAGACAAATCGTGACATACAGCAAGGATTCTCAGAAGATCACACGGCGGGAACTCCTGCATCACGCGGGCCGCTTCTCGGCACTGGCTTCGGTTCCGTGGATTGTGCCGGCTTCGGTGGGAAGCGGCACGACAGGCACCCCGCCGAGCGAGCGGATTACGGTCGGTCTGATTGGGCATGGAGTGATGGGGCGCGGGCATCTGCGGCGGCTGGCGGGCGACCGGGAGGTCCAGGTGCTGGCGGTCTGCGATGTGGATCGCGGGCGGTGTGAAGAAGGCAAACAGCATGTCGAAGAGACCTATGCCGCCCGCTCTCCCGGCGGCGACTACAAGGGCTGCGCTGCGTATAATGACTACCGTGACCTGCTGGCCCGGTCGGATATCGACGCGGTGGTGATCGTCACGCCGGACCATTGGCATGCGCTGCAGAGCATTCACGCGGTGGAGGCGGGCAAGGATGTCTATTGCGAGAAGCCCATCTCGCTGACGATCCAGGAGGGCCGCCGGCTGGTGGAAACCGTGCGGCGGTACGGCCGCATTTTTCAGACTGGGACGCAGTACCGTTCTATTTCCACGATTCGCAGGGTCTGCGAGTTTGTGCGGAATGGTGGGCTGGGCAAGGTCAAATCGGTATTCACCCTTTGGGGCAAATTGGGCCGGCACCTGGGCGTCGATTCGTACGCGCCGCTGCCTTTCGCCTTGCCCGCCGAGCCGGTGCCCGAGGGGTTGGACTGGGACCTGTGGGTGGGTCCGGCCCCCTGGCAGCCGTACAACAACGCCTACCACCGGAACCCCAGTCCCGGCGTGGTCCCCTGGGCCTTTCACGAGGACTTCGGCGCAGCGGCCGTCACGTGGTACCACTCCCACGCGGCGGACGTGATTCAGTATGCCCTGGGCGTGGAGAACAGCGGGCCGGTGGAGTTTCTCCATCCCGGCGACGGCCCTTATCCGACACTCACCTGCCGCTACGCCAACGGGACGCTCCTGCACCTGGTGGACAGTTGGGAGATGGTCAAGAACCTGTACCAGGCCGTACCGGTAAATGCGCGGTTGGCCGGCAATTTCGGCGGCCTCTTCGTCGGCGAGCGCGGCTGGCTCACGTCAATGACCACCGGCGGCCCCATCGAGGGCGGCCCCGAGGAGCTGTTCGCGGAAATGAAGCTGCCCACCCGCGAGGTCAACGTCGGGGACAACAACCATCATGCCAACTGGTTCGAGGGCATCCGTACCCGCCGGCCGACAAGCTGCGGCGAGGAGATAGGCCACCGCGGGGCTTCGCTGGGGCACCTGACCATCCTCGCCTACAAGCTGCAACGATCCCTCAAGTGGGACCCCGTAAAGGGAGAATTCCCCGGCGACGAATCCGCCAATCGCCTCCTGGGCCGCGCCATGCGCAGCCCGTGGCATCTGTAACTTCATGGAATGATGGAATAATGGAAGGTTGGAATGTTGGGGAAAGGTGTGCGTTGCGTATACCCATCCTTCCCTCCTTCCATTATTCCAATATTCCAGAGGTACGGTGCGTACCACGCACCATTCCATTGATTGTGGAGGACACAGTAATGCACGTTCGAGGTTTTCTGCTCACTGCAACGTTGGCCCTTCTGGCGCTGACAGTCTCGGCCCAGGCCCAGGCGGGCAAGGTCGAAGCGAAGATCGAGAAGAACCAGGTCGTCGTCACGGTGGGCGGGCAACTGTTCACCTGCTACAAGTTCGACGCCTCCCAGAAGTACCCCTACTTCTGGCCGGTCAACGGTCCCGCCTCGGGCAAGTCCATCACCACCGAAACCTCGGAGCCTTATCCGCACCACCACTCGCTGTTCTTCGGCTGCGACCGGGTCAACGGCGGCAATTACTGGCAGGACACCAACGCGCGGGGTCAGATCATCTCCCAGGGCCCCAAGATCGTCGCGGCATCGGGCAGCAAGGTTGTCTTCACCGATGAGGGGCTCTGGAAGCAGCCCGGCAAAGAGCCCATCATTCGCGACCAGAGGCAGATCGTCATCACCGCTCCCAGCGACAGCCTGCGGCTCATCGATTTCCGGATCACGATGGAGCCCCTGACGGCCATTCAGATCCTCAAGACAAACCACTCGCTGTTCTCGGCGCGGGTCGTACTGGAGCTGGGCGTCGCCAAGGGGGGAACGCTGGTCAACGCCGAGGGCCAGACCGGCGAGAAAGGCACCTTCGGCGTCGCCTCGCCGTGGTGCGATTACTACGGCACACGCGATGGGATCACCGAGGGCCTGGCGATTCTACAGAGCCCGGCCAATCGCTGGTACCCGGTCAAATGGTTCACCAGGGATTACGGCTTCTTCTCCCCGACGCCCATGTACTGGCTCGAAGGCGACCAATTGGACCTGCCCCAAGGCGAGAAGCTGACGCTGAGCTACCGGGTGGTCGTCCACAGCGGTGACACGCAGAAAGCCGGGATTCCCGCCCTCTTCGAGGCCTACCGGCAAATGGAAGGACAAAAACCATGATGAACCGACGCCGTTTTCTCCAGTGGAGCACCGCTGTCACTCTGCCGACGATCGTGCCCTCCTCCGCGCTGGGTCACTCGAGCAGCGTTGCCCCGAGCGATCGTATCGCGATGGGGTTCATCGGCCTGGGGACGCAGGGAACCAGTCTGATGCGGGCGTTCCTGGGTCACAAGGACGTCCAGGTCGTCGCGGTCTGCGACGTCCTCGAAAGCCAGCGGCAGGAGGCGAAAGACCTGGTGGACCAGCGCTACGGCAACGCCGACTGCCTCACGTACAACGACTTTCGCGCGGTCTGCGGGCGCAAGGACATCGACGCCGTCTGCATCGCCACGCCGGACCATTGGCACGTGCTCGTCTCGCTGGAGGCCGCCCGCAACGGCAAGGACATGTACACCGAGAAGGCCCTGGGCCTGGCGGTCGCCTGGGACAAAGCCCTCCAGGTGGCCTGTCGCCGGTACGGCACGGTCTTTCAGTGGGGCACCCAGCAGCGTTCCGACCGCAACTTCCGCTTCGCCTGCGAGCTGGTCCGCAACGGCCGGATCGGCAAGCTGCAGACGATCCTCGTCGGCGTGCCGCACGACTTCCCGGTCCCGAACCAGCCCACGCAGCCGGTGCCGCCGGGCCTGGATTACGACCTGTGGCTCGGGCCCGCTCCCTGGGCGCCCTACACGTACCAGCGCTGCCGGCCCTGGACCAAGGAGGAGAGCTACTCCAACTGGTACCACATCTCCGACTATTGCCTGGGCGGTATCGGCGGCTACTGGGGCGTCCACCACGTGGACATCGCCCAATGGGGCCACGGAACGGATGACAGCGGACCGGTCGAGATCGAAGGGACGGCGGTCTTTCCCAAAGACGGCCTGGCCGACTGCGCGATCAGTTGGAAGGTCACCCACAAGTACGCCGACGGCGTGACGATGGTCTACATGGACAACAAACAGCACAAACAGGGTGTGACCTTCCAGGGGTCGGAGGGCTGGGTCCACGTCAGCCGGCAAGGGATCTGGGCCGAGCCGGAATCCCTTTTGAAAGCTGTCATCGGTCCGGACGAGGTCCACTTGATCGAGAGCACGGGCCACCAGCGGAACTTCCTCGATGCGGTCAAGACGAGGGGTCCGACGATCTGCCCCATCGACGTGGCGGTCCGCACCGACACGATCTGCCATCTGACCGATATCTGCACCCGTCTGGGCCGCAAGCTCCACTGGGACCCGCAGAAAGAAGATTTCGTGAACGATCCCGAAGCCGGCCGGATGCTGTCGCGCTCCATGCGCAGCCCCTGGCAAACGTAGCATGGGCGTCTCGCCCATGGGTATCACGGGCGTCCCGCCCGTGCGTAGCATGGGCGTCTCGCCCATGGGTATCACGGGCGTCCCGCCCGTGCGTAGCATGGGCGTCTCGCCCATGGGTATCACGGGCGTCCCGCCCGTGCGTAGCATGGGCGTCCCGCCCATGAATCATCGGCAGGATGCCGATGCCACAGAGTCGGGCAAGATGCCCAGGCGACGAGGAGAACCGCTATGAGATCGATACCTGTCATTCTGATCCTGCTTCTCTGTCAGGAAGCCATGGCCGTCACCGGCGCGTTGCACGTGGGCTGGGCCACCGTCGATATCACCCCGGACAAGCCTGTCGCCCTGATCGGCCAGTTGCACAAGCGGATCTCCCAGAAGGTCCGCGATCCCCTGACGGCCACCGCCCTGGCCCTCGAAACCCACGGCGCGGACGGCCAACGCGAGCAGGCGATCCTGATCTCGTGCGACGTGTTGTACATCCGCAAAACGGTCCAGGACCGGGTCCGCCAGGTCATCCGGACCCGGCTGCCCGACTTCGACGGCGACAAGCTGCTCCTGAACGCCACGCACACCCACACGGGACCCGGCTTTGCGGATGAGGATTTCGGAACGCTGTATGACGTCAGCAACGATGCCGGCGTCATGAAGGCGTCGGAATACGCGGATCTGTTTGTGGACCGGGTGGCGCGGGTCGCCGTGGACGCCTGGCAAAGACGCCAGCCCGGCGGCATGAGCTGGGCGCTGGGCCATGCTGTGGTCGGGCTCAATCGCCGGGCGCATTACTTCAACGGCTCCACCATCATGTACGGCAAGACCAACCGGCCGGACTTCGCCAATATCGAAGGGTACGAGGACCATGGCGTCGAGATGCTCTTCTTCTGGGACCCGGACAAGGTCGCGAGCGGCATCGTCGTCAATCTTGCCTGTCCCGCCCAGGAAACCGAGGGCCTGAACGAGATCTCCGCCGACTTCTGGCATGACGTGCGGTTGGAGATCCGGCGCCGGCTCTCGCGGGATATCTTCATCCTGCCGCAGTGTGCCGCCGCGGGCGATCTGTCGCCCCATTTTCTCTTTCGGTCGCGGGCCGAGGAAATCATGCGGCAGCGGCGCGGCCTGTCCAGCCGCCAGGAAATCGCCCGGCGGATCGTCGATGCGGTCGAGAGCGTCTTGCCCCTGGCCCAGCAGGATGTCCAGACGTGGACCATCCTGAGGCACACGGCGGCGACGATCCATCTGCCCCCGGCGCCGACGGCAGTACAGCCCTTCTACACGACGGACCCGATCGCCCCCATCGAGTTCCACGTCCTCCGGCTCGGGGACATCGCCATCGCCACCAACCCCTTCGAGCTCTATCTCGACTACGGCATCCGGATCAAGGCGCGAAGTCCGGCCGCTCTGACCTTCCTGGTCCAGTTGTCCTGCCAGCACTGCGGCTATCTGCCGACCCAGAAGGGTGTGGCCGGAGGCGGATACAGCGCCGACAAATATGTTGTCGGCCCCACGGGCGGACAGGTTCTCGTAGAGGAGACCGTGCGGCAGCTTGAGGCGCTGTGGAAATGAGCCCCAAGACTCCCGCAGGGAGAAATCCCAAATTCCAAGCACCAAATTCCAAACAAATCGCAAATCCAAAATCCCAATGACCCAAACGGCTCCCTGGCCGGGGAAAAGGGGACATTCTACTTTTCCTTCCTGGAAGGAGAAAAGCAGAATGTCCCCTTTTCCTTTGCCTGCTTGTCCTTGCGAGCGAAGCGAAGTAGTCTCTCATGCCACGAATCCAGATTGCTTCGTCGCTGCGCTCCTCGCAATGACATTGCCAAACCCATTCCGCAACGTTGCACTGGGCCGGCGGTTGCGGGGAAAAAGGGTTGCAGGCGACGGCTCCAGCGGCGAAACTATGATGTCGCCCCACGGACGGGCAGGGCCTTGTGGAGGCAACCGGCACGCACCGCGGTGCGTTGGGAAACTGAAGCAACCAGGAGTACGGGAGAACAGATCATGTCGCAGCGAAACACCACAATCCTGTGTATCACGTCGATTCTGCTTCTGATCGTATCGAGCACCTTCGCGGGAGACTGGCCGACGTACCGGCACGATGCGGCCCGCAGCGGGTGCTCCGACGAATCGCTGGCGATGCCGCTGGTGCTGCGCTGGTCGTATACGTCGGCCCATGAACCGAAGCCGGGCTGGCCGCATCCGGGGACGCGTCCCCGCGAAGGCTTCTACCTGAACAACCGGGTGGATTTCGATGACGCCTTCCAGGTCGTGAGCGCCGGGGACCGGCTGTACTTCGGCTCTTCGATCGACGACAAGGTCTATGCGTTGTCGGCCGCGACGGGCGAAGAGGCCTGGTCCTTCTGCACCGGCGGCCCGGTCCGCCTGGCGCCAACCGTCTGGCAGGGGCGACTCTTCTTCGGCTCGGATGACGGCTTCGTCTACTGTCTCAAGGCCGACAGCGGCGAACTCGTGTGGAAACTGCGCGGCGGGCCGGCCGATGAGCGGCTCCTGGGCCATGGGCGGATGATCTCGCGCTGGCCGATCCGCACGGGCGTGCTGGTCGATGACGGCCTCGCCTATTTCGGGGCGGGGCTGTTCCCGCATGAGAACGTCTACCTCGTGGCGGTCCGCGCCGAGGACGGCCAGGTCGTCTGGCGGAATGACGCGATCAGTGAAGCCGACGCGTACCAGAATGAATTCACGCCGCAGGGGTACATGCTGGCGACGGCAACACGCTTGTTCGTGCCCTCGGGGCGGGCCCTGCCGATCGCCTTCGAGAAATCCACCGGGCAGCTCGCGTTCAGCCGCAAGTACGGCTGGCGCGGCGAGGAATCCGGCGGCAACATCGGCGGGACCTACGCCCTGCTGGTGGACAACCAGGTTTATACCGGCAGCGAAGAGCATATGATCGCACTCGACCAGGAGACCGGCCGGACCGGCTTTGCCTGGTTTCCGGGCCGGCGTTTGACCGTCGCGGGCAACCTGTCCTACCTGGCGACCGGCAAAGAGATCCTCGCCATGGACCGCACGGCCTACGCCGAGGCGAGCCGGCGGCGCAATGCGCAGCAGTTCCGGATCAAGTCGCTGCGAACCCAGTTGAACTCGGCGAAGGACGAGGCCCGCGTCAAGGTCCAGCAGGACCTCGACCGCGCCACCCAGGAGCTGGCGCAGCACAACAAGGAGAAGGTCGAGCCCACGGTGAAATGGCGCGTGGCGTGTCCGCACGAGGCGGAGTTGATCGTGTGCGAGAACCTGGTGCTCGCCGGCGGGCAGAATGAGGTCTGCGCGTTCCGGCGGGACACGGGCGAGTGTGTCTGGAAAGCACCGGTCGAGGGCAAGGCCCGCAGCCTGGCCGTGGCGAACGGGCGGCTCCACGTGAGCACCGACAAGGGCTGGATCTACGGTTTCGCCCCGAGCCGGGCCCGGGAGGGCCGAAGCCGTGTCGTCCGACACAGCAAGCCCCCGGTCGGCGATCCGTATCCGCAGGATGCGCTGACGACGATCTACCGGGCGGCCGCGGAAGCAATCGTCATGGAAAGCGGTGCGACGAAAGGTTACTGCCTGGTTCTCGGGGCCGAACGTGGCCGTCTGGCGTTCGAGTTGGCCCGGCGAACGGACTTGCACATCATCGGGATCGAGCCCGACCCGGCCAAGGTCAAGGCCGCCCGCGCGGCACTGGAGACTGCGGGCTTGTACGGTGCTCGGGTCGTCATCGATCAGGGCGAGATCCCTTGCGTCGAAGGCAATCTGCCTTCGGAACGCGGTCGGGACGCCCGCGACACGGCCGCCCTGCCGTACTCGAACTACTTCGCCAACCTGATCGTCTCGGACAGTCTGATCCTGACGGGCAAGGTCCCGGGAGATCCCGCACAACTGGTCCGGCACTTGAAACCCTGCGGCGGGGTGATCTGCCTCGGGATGCCGGCCGCCCGGCTGGGCAAGAAGGATACGGTCGCCGTCGCCGATCTCACCGGCTGGCTCGATGACTTGCGGCTGGGGCGCAGCCGTGTCAGTGAGACGAACGGACGCTGGGCCAGTCTCAAGCGCGGTCCCCTGCCCGGCGCCGGCCAGTGGACCCATCAGTACGCCACGCCCGGCAACACCGCGTGCAGCAACGACCGGCTCCTGGGTGGGCCGCTCGGCCTGTTGTGGTTCGGCGAGCCGGGGCCGGAGCCGATGGTCAACCGCCACGATGCCGCCGCCGCCCCGCTGGCGGTCAACGGCAAGCTGTTCGTCCAGGGCGAAAACGTCGTCATGGCTTACGACTCCTATAACGGCGTGCAGCTCTGGCGGCGGGACATCCCCGGCGCCATGCGGACGCGGCTGAAGCGCAGCGAATGCGGCAACCTGGCGGCCTCGGAGGACAGTTTCTTTGTCGCCCTGGCGGACCGGTGCCTGCGGCTCGACGCCGAGACCGGCAAGACGGTCGCCACCTATCCCCTGCCCAACACGGGCGACGCGGCGGTCCAGTGGGGTTTCCTCGCGTACGTGGACGGGATTCTCTACGGTAGTGCGATGGCCCAAATAGGGGTATCCAACCGGGTCTTCGCCATCGACACCCGCGGCGGCGCGCTGCTCTGGCAGTACGAAGGAAAGAACATCGGCAACCTGACCCTGGCCTTGGGCGATGGGTGGGTGTTCTTCGTGGACAGCTCGCTCACGCCCCAGCAGCGCGACCGCCTGCTGCAACAGGACAAGTCGCGCCTCGCCGGTCTCCAAGGCGAAGAAGCCAGGCAGGCGGAAGCGGCCCTGAAGAAGCTCGATGCCCGCCTGGCCGTCGCTCTCGATGCGCGGACCGGCGGCAAGCTCTGGGAGAGGCCGGTCGATGTCACCGATTGCAGCAACATCGGCATCGGCGGCGGCGCGTTGACGGCCATCTATCACAACGGCGTCGTGGTCCTGTGCGGGGCCAACGCCAACGGCCACTACTGGAAGCAGTTCCTCGCCGGGCAGTTCTCCCAGCGGCGGCTGGTGGCCCTGTCCGCCCGGACGGGCGAAACGCTCTGGGCCCACGACGCCAATTATCGCCATCGTCCCGTCGTCATCGGGGACATGGTCCTGGCGGAGCCCTGGGGCTTCGACCTCAAAACCGGCCAACAAAGGACCCGGCCCAACCCGCTCAGCGGGGTCGAGGCCCCCTGGCAGTTCCTGCGGCCGGGACACCACTGCGGCGCGATCTCCGCCTGCCCGCAGATGCTGCTGATGCGGTCCGGTTTCACCGCCTACTACGACCTCCAGGACGACAGCGGCATCCGGCACTTCGCGGGCTACCGGGACGGCTGCTGGATCAACGCGATTCCCGCCGACGGGCTGGCCCTCGTGCCGGAGGCCAGTGTCGGCTGCATCTGCCTGTATCCAATCATGTGCTCGGTGGCCCTGGAACCCCGCCCGGGCCATTATCGCTGGGGCATCTACAGCGCCAAGGGCGCCAACACCCCGGTGCAGCAGTTGGCCGTCAATCTCGGCGCCGCCGGCGACCTGCGCGCCCCGCAGGGCGCCCTGTGGCTCGGCTATCCGCGCCCCAACCTGCCGTCCGACCGGGCAGCCATGGGCTTTGCGCTCGATCTGAAGGTGGAGTTCTTCCCCGGCGGCACGTACGTCCGTGCCGCAGCGCGGAAATCCGAAGCTCGAAGCACGAAACTCGAAACAAATTCGAATGACCAAAATCCAAAATTCGAAACGGAGCCACCGCCCAGCGCCAGTGTTTCGGTCCTTGGCGCTTTGGATTTGGGGTTTGTTTCGGATTTCGAGATTCGTGCTTCGGATTTATCCTCTCTTGTCGGGTCCTCCTACGCCCAGGGCATGAAACGCTGTGTTCTGCCTCTGCGCGGTGAGGCGGACGGACCGGGCGAATACACTATCCGTCTCTACTTCCCCTTGGCCGGGAGCACCGCGACGAACAAAGCCCCTTTCGACATCAAGCTCCAGGGGACCGTCGTGGCCAGGGCGTTCGATCCATCACAGTCGGCGGGCACTCCGTTGGAGTTCCCCGGCATTCGTGTGGACCGTCATCTGGAAATCGAGTTCGTCCGTGGAAATGATGGAACCGCCCCCGGGTTGAGCGGCTTCGAAGTGCTCGGCACCGGTCCGGCGCCCCGGGCTGGGAAGGTCGCTCAGCAGACACGGTAGATCGGGTCAGGCTCGACGGGGCACCCCACGATTCCGACGATACTCCGGCTTGGGTGACGAACCGCGCCACCCGCGGTGCCGTCCTGTGCTGCGCCGTAGAAGCAGGCAATTGCTCATTCCACAATGCGCAACTTCCCTACATGCATTGTCCGGGCCCAACGGCATAGTATCCATCCCGGTGTTACGCAAACGGCGCCCGTTCGGGGGACCTCAGGACCGGTGCCGCGAATGGGGATCGGGGGGGTGGAGATATGCTGTCGTGTACGGAATCTGTCGTCGGCGCCGCCAGCGGATACCAGCACCTGCAGTACTGCAAGTCCCTGAGCCAGGTGGGCCGTCCCCGCGCGTTGTCGCGCTGCGCGGGCTGGATCCTGGAGCGGGAGATTCCGCGGGCTCCGTTTCGCGATGCCACGGGCTGCTATCCGCTGTTCGCCTGTCGGCATTGGTCCCGGCTGAAAGACGATCTGGCGGCGATCGCGGAGGAACTCGTCTGCGTATCGATCGTCACGGACCCGTTTGGGGATTATGACGAAGCCCTGCTCCAGGAATGCTTCCCGGACAAGCTCATCCATTTCAAGCAACACCTCTGCATCGACCTGCACTTTCCGATGGCAGAGTACGTGTGCCGGCATCACCAGCGGAACGTCGTCAAGGCCCTCGCGTGCCTCGAGGTCGAGAGGTGCTGGGACCCGCCGCAGCTTCTGGACGACTGGACGCGACTGTATTCCCACCTGATCCAACACCGCGGCATCCACGGCATCGCGGCCTTCTCGCGCGCCGCCTTTGCCACCCAACTCGCCGTCCCCGGCCTGGTGGCGTTTCAGGCCCGCTATCGAGACGTCCCGGTGGGCATGCTGCTCTGGTACATCCAGAACAACGTCGCCTATTATCATCTGGGCGCCCACAATGAGACGGGCTACCGGTTGGGTTCGTCGTTTGCCCTCTTCTGGCGCTCGCTCGAACACTTCAACGCCTGCGGACCCCGCTGGATCGATCTCGGCGCCGGGGCCAGCTCCACATCGCGGAAGGCTGCCTGATCGGGATGGCCAGCTCCGTCACGATGGACACCGAGCCCTGGAGCGTCTACACCGGCGCGCCCGCCCGCAAGAAGCTGGTGCCCAGCACCGAGGCCGGCGTCTGATACCGGGGCGAACGCAAAGTCGTCAGGCGATTTCCCTGCATGTCATTGCGAGCGAAGCGAAGCAATCTCCCGGGCTGCCTGCTCCAAAGGCTTTTCGCCGTGTTGAATCGGAGATTTCCTCCGGAGCGCGTCGGCGCGATGCAGATAGCCTGATGGTATCGACAGAGATCCTACGAAATCGGACGGTGCGATTAGGACCATTGGCTATCATGCGTCGCATGAGCAGTTCAGCCCCGCGGAGCTGCTGGAATTGGCGCAACTGGCGCAGGCGCGGGGGTTTGAAGCGGTATCGTCTTCGGACCATTTCCAGCCGTGGACGCAGGCCCAGGGCCATAGCGGCTATTCCTGGAGCTGGCTGGGGGCGGCCCTGGCGGTGACCGACATTCCCTTTGGGGTCGTCTGCGCGCCGGGCCGGCGCTATCACCCGGCGCTGCTCGCCCAGGCCGGTGCCACGCTGGCGCAGATGTTCGCCGGCCGCCTCTGGATCGCGGTCGGCAGCGGGCAACTGCTCAACGAGGGCATCACCGGCGAGAAATGGCCGACGAAGGCCGAACGGAATGTGCGGCTCCAGGAATGCGTCGAGATCATGCGGCAGCTTTGGGCCGGCGAAACCGTCAGCCATCGGGGGATGGTGACGGTCGAATCCGCCCGGTTGTACGACCTGCCGGACCCGCCGCCCAAGGTCATTGGGGCCGCCCTGACGCCCGAGACCGCCGCCTGGCTGGGCTCTTGGGCCGACGGCTTGATCACCGTCTCCAGGCCCGAGCCCGAGCTGCGCGACGTGGTGGACGCCTTCCGCCAGGGCGGCGGCGCGGACAAACCGATGTATCTCAAGGTCCAGCTCTCCTACGCCCGCGAGCCCCAGGAGGCGGTGGCCGGTGCGTTCGACCAGTGGCGGGCCAGTGTTTTCGACAGCGCAATCCAGACCCGGCTGGCCAGTCCGCAGGAGTTCGAGCGGGCCGCCGAGTTCGTCACGCCGGACGATCTGTTCGAGCACGTGCGGATCTCGTCGGACCTGAACGAGCACGCCGACTGGATCCGCGGTGGATCTGCTCGATTGGATGGAGCACGTCACGGCGGCAGAGTTCGAGAAGGACGGGAAGCTGCAAATCATGTACGGCATCCACGGCCAGGTGGACCTGGAGGAACAGGAACTCGACCATTTCGAGGGCTACCGCCGGTCCCGGCCCGTGCGGGTCGGCAACAAGGCCGCCGAGCAGTTCCAACTGGAGATCTACGGCGAGGTGCTCACCTCGGCCTACGAATTGGCGCGGCGCGGTCTTCCCCTGGATGAGCACGTCGCGGGCTTTCTCACGAAGGTGGCCAACCACGTGCAGGAGGTCTGGACACGGCCCGATTATGGGATCTGGGAGATCCGGTCCGAGCCGCGGCATTTCACCTACTCCAAGATCATGGCCTGGGTGGCCCTGGACCGGGCGATCCAGTTGGCCACGACCTACGGCCTCGAGGGCGACGTCCCAAGCTGGGAGCGCACGCGGAGCCAGATCCGCGCCGCGGTTCTGGAACACGGCTACAGCGAGCGGGCCGGCAGCTTCGTGATGGCGTTCGATTGGGACGACCTCGACGCCGCGAACCTGCGGATTCCGCTGGTGGAGTTCCTGCCCTGCGACGATCCGCGCGTGCAGAATACGATCGACCGCACGATCGAGCGGCTCACGGAGGACGGCCTGGTGTACCGCTACCTCGTCGATGACGGCCTGCCGGGCAAAGAAGGCGCGTTCGGCCTGTGCAGCTTCTGGCTCGTGGACGCCCTGGCCCTCTTCGGCCGGATCGACGAAGCCCTGGAGATCTTCGAGAAAGCCGCGGGCCACGCGAATCACGTCGGCCTCTTTCCCGAGCAGTTCGATCCCGCCACCGGCGAGTTCCTCGGCAACTTCCCCCAGGCCTTCACCCACCTCGGCCTGATCAACTCCGTCCTGTACCTGGCCCACGCCCAGGGCAAGCCCATCCCCGAGACGTCCCCCATCGGCACCCCGGCCCACCGCGAGCAGGTGAGCCGATAGGAGGCACCCCTGGCCGGTGACCCACTGGAAGAAGATCGGTACGTCTGGTGAGGATGCGAGCATCCTCGAAACGCGGGCAAGATGCCCGCGACTACTTCCCAATCAACAGGACTTCCACGGAATCGCCGGTTTTCTCGACCCGTCTGGGATTGTCGAACGGCTTGAACGCCGGGTCGTGGGTGCGCAGCGAGCCTTTGGGCAGATAATCCCACCGAATGGTCGCCGGATAGGTTATCGTGATGGGCCGAATCTCCTGTCGTTTGGCGAGAGCCTCTTTGGTCTTCTGGGTGATGAGGCGGTGCGATTCCTCCAGCGGGACCAGATCGGCGCTTTGCGGCCCCGTTCCCTTCTTGGTCTGGCAGGTGACCACCCCGCCAAGCCAGGCGCGGGCCTCCGCACACGTCTTGTCATCTCCCGAAACCATGACCACCGGGATTCTGTGTTCCGCGGCAATCGCCGCATCGACCCCGATCTCGCCCACTTCCCGGCCGTTCAACCACATCCCCTGGATCGAGGCGGAAGAATAGGAATGGGCCAGGGTGCCGCCCGATGTCAGGGCCTTGGCATGGTACCCCAGCAAGATGATCGCCGCGGAGCCCTCGAGATCCTTGAAGCGCGTCCCCGCTGTTGCGCCCTGGATCAGCTTCGCCCGCCGGTCAATCCCGTTTGGATCCACGTTGCGACCGCCCCCGTGATGGTCCCGCACCACGACTTCCGTCGCCCCGGCGGCAAAGCAGCCCTCGATACAGGCGTTCATGTCCCCGGCCATGAGCTGCTTGCCCTCCTCACCGGCCACCTGCTTACTGCACGTAACCCCGCTGCACCCTTCCATGTCGGTCGAGATGTAGACCTTGAACCCCTGGGCACCGGCGGGATGCCCGAGGAACAGAGCCATCGAAAGACTGACCAGCATAGAAATGTTCTGGCGAAAACGCATCGGCACCCATCCTTTCACTTCGCACGGCAACAAAATCACGGCCACACTTTTCGGGCCCAATGCCACGTCGCCGGAAACCGTGACCGTGACCGTGTCCGGTAGCGTACCGACGCGGATTGGGACTGTCAACCGCGTCCTCCCGGCGGAACTCCGCCCCGATGGAGGGGAGGAGGTCGAGGAACCACTGGACGCCGAATATCGCCTGCCTTACAGGCCCCAGAATCGCCCTGAAGAACTACTACCACCGGGGTGCGAAGCCCGATCTCTACTTCCGGCACGATTCAACCGGCCACGAAATCGACCTCCTCCCTGATCCGGGCGGGGACTTGGCCCATCGAGATCAAGTCCGGCCAGACCTTCATCAGTGACTACCTCCAGAGCCTGACCTGCTGGTACTCCCTGCCGAACCAAGCCCACGCGCAGGCCACCCTCGTCTACGGCGGTGACATGTCCTACCTGCGACAAGGAATCGCCGTCCTCTCTTGGCAACTAGGATGCCCCCGGTTTTCCATGACGTCTACTCTACCGTTTTAGCCCTTTACTCAGCTGATCTATCCCAGCCACCACCTATTATCCCCCCCGAGCCTTAACGCGACAACCGCGGATTCTCTGTAGACCTAATGACGACCAACAACAAAACGATGTTCGTCACCCCCATCCTCTCTTGACTTCTTCCAGCCTCAGCGTACACTGAGGCGCATCTGTGGCTAGAGAACAGGCGATTAGATGGACGCAAAGGACACGTGGCACTGGCTTCTTCGAGAATCGGGCTTCCACGAGTCACCTGAATATGTCTCGGTGGATTCGGGAGAAGTACGCGCACAGGATCGGCATTTCCTGGAATGGGGCCGAAACAAAATAAAGGCAGAAGGAGTTCTCTTCCAGCGGATCCCGGTGAATGACTCCAGCTACCCCTTGGCTTACTTCCGTCAGATGCAGGATGAGAATCCGGTGATCATTGCGGAAGCTCACCGCCTTGCCTGGAATATGGGACGTGCCCCTCTGTTATTTCTCGTGACATCGGGCAAGATTCTCGTCTACAGCACGTATGACCGCCCACGCCGACAAAAGGGGAGCGACTTCCCGGATGATAAAGCCGGACTCATTCTGGATGACAAAGCCGGGCTCGTTGATACGATTGATCTCGTCACGAATGTTGAGCGTGCGCGTCAAACGATACACAAGTATAGACGTGAGGAGCTTCTCTCTGGGCACTTCTGGGAGCGGGAGGACGCGCGCAAACGTTTCAACCCGATCAAACGTGTGGAGAGGAGTCTTCTCGAGAATCTTTCCGCCATCCGCCACCTGCTCGTAGCAGAGGAGAAGCTCGATCCAGAGATTGTTCATGCCCTGCTCGGTCGAGCTATCTTCATTCAGTACCTTCAGGATCGGACAGATTCCCGGGGATACTGCGCCTTTCCCCCAGACTACTTTGACAGGTTTGTGGCGGGGGCAAGGTCTTTTCCTGATGTCCTTAGTTCAAGTTTCGCCCTTTTCACGGGCGTATTGTGTCCATGTCACCGCGAGATTCGGTACGATTTTGAGGCCCTGCGGGACGCAAAGGGTGCCGAAAAAGCCGTCGAGACGCCGGATCAGCCGGCCAG
>Ga0194125_10006422_pt1 | contig 17344 bp, 13 predicted proteins | sample TA2KigC250mmetaG_FD_148626 | JGI IMG/M metagenome (GOLD analysis project Ga0194125, IMG submission 148626) | Freshwater microbial communities from Lake Tanganyika, Tanzania - TA2015034 Kigoma Deep Cast 250m | ecosystem: Environmental > Aquatic > Freshwater > Lake | place: Tanzania: Lake... | reverse complement strand
CGTAAGTCCTTGCCATGCCTATGCTGAGGGAGGTAGAAGGGTTCCTCGGCTTGGCGCCCCCCTTGTGGGCACCCACAAGAAAGCCCGGAGAGCCTATTTTGTATGCCACGAAATGCAGAGGGTCTCATCGGCAATGCGGACGCACTGCCGATAAGACCCTCTGCATTCTCAGGCGGCATTCGCTTGAGAAGGTGCCGGTCTCAGACCTCTGCGACCAGTTCCAACTGAGGCCAACTGTCTTCTACCGCTGGCAGAAGCGCTTCTTTGAGAATGGCATGGCAGCCCTCGAAGACCGCGACGATTCCAGGGTTCGGGGCCTCGAGAGAGAGAATGCGGACCTCAGAGAACAGCTCGTGCGCAAGAACCAGGTCGTCGCCGAAGTCGTGGAGGCCTACATCGCTCTGAGGCAGGTTCTCGGCAGGTCTGAGCCGTTCGGCCCATGCCCAATGCCTCAGAGAACTCCCGCTTGCCGCAGGCAAGCGAGTCTCTTATTCTCAAAGGGCACTTGTCCAGTTCACGCTGAACCAGTACAGTCAAGGCCGGCCTCTACTCGGACCGCGTCACCCTCAGGGGCTTCGGCAGGCCCGGCCACCCGATCATCCTGACCGCTTGGGGAGATCTGGATGTGGACCGAGCCTGATCTCGCTGTCCCAGGAACACGCTGAATGGAGGAATCGGCAATGGGAAGATGCGCCGTGTGGTGTCTCGTGTCGGCAGTGGGGCTTTGGCCCGGCCTGTTGGGACATCTCGCCCTTTCTGCGGGTGCGGGAGAGGCTGACGGGCCGCCGATCGGGTTCAACGCGCTGACCGGTTTCGACCAGTTGCCGCTGCTGGCCGACTGGCCCGCCTACCAGGACTCGAGCTACAGCCGCAAGAACATCAACGCGGACGCGGGCAACTTCCTGCGCGTCGAGCCAAACGGCGATCAGGTGCTCACCGACACGGACGGGCCGGGCGTCGTCTACCGGCTCTGGAGCACGGGCGTCGTGGGCATGCAGATGTCGAAGGACTGCCGCCTGCGCTTCTACTTCGACGGCGAGGCGGCCCCCCGCCTCGACCTCTCGATGTCCGAGCTGTTCGGCAGCACGGGGAGCCAATGGCCATTCGTCCCCCCGCTCTCCGTGACCTTCGAGAGCGGCCGGGGCGGCGGCGAGGGGCCGTGCAACCTCTGCTACGTTCCCATCCCGTTCGCCAAGCACCTGAAGATCGTGGGCCGGAACGTCATGTTCTACCACGTCAACTACCACAAGCTCCCCCCGGGCACTCCGCTGGAGAGCTTCAGCCTGGAGCTTGCGCAGAAGCATCGCAAGTCGATTGACGAGGCCGCGGCGCAGTGGAAGCAGGTGGGCCAGCGGCCCGGCTCCGACCGTGGCCAGGAGTTCCAGCAGACCGGCGCGTTCACGCTCGCGCCCGGCGCCTCGCGCCTGCTTCGCTGCCAGGGCGAAGGCATGCTCGGCATGCTGGCCGTGAAGCTTGCCCAGCCCACTCCCAAGACCCTCCGTGGCGTGGCCCTCGAAATCGCCTTCGAGGACGAGGCGAACGTCTGCGTGCGCTCGCCGCTCGGCGACTTCTTCGGCAGCGGCTGCGGCGACCGGCGGTTCAAGAGCCTCCCTTGCGGGATGACCGACGAGGGCTACTACGCTTATTGGCCGATGCCGTTCCGCAAGCTCGCCGTCGTGACGTTGCGAAACGAGTGCCCGCAACCCATCCAGATCGACTCCTGCAAGCTGGGCACTTTCCTGGGGCCTCAGCCGGCCCGCCGTACGGCGGGCTACTTCCACGCCCGCTATGTCGAGAACCCCGACGTGCCTATCGGCGAGGACTACCACATCCTCGACCTCGCGGGGCGAGGGAAGTTCGTGGGCACGAACGTCACGATGCAGAACACCCGCGGGGCGACCGGCATCTTCTTCCTCGAAGGCGACGAGAAGATCTACGTGGACGGCGAGAAGTGGCCGAGCCGCTGGCTGGGCACAGGCACCGAGGACTACTTCAACGGGGCATACTTCTGGAACGCCCCCGACAAGGCCGCGATGGCTCGGCCCCTGGGCGGCCTGACCTTTCTCGATTGGGGCATCGGCCGCGTCTGCGCCTACCGCTGGCACGTACTCGACTTCGTGAGCTTCACGAAGAGCATCCGCGTAGACCTCGAGCACGGCGGTGTGAGCGAGTGCCCCGCCCACTACGCCTCGGTGGCCTACTACTACCTCGACAAGCCCACGACCCAGCCGCCGCTGCCACCGCTGGCCCAACGGCTGCCGAAGACGCCTTTGCCCCCTGCGCCGAAGTGGCTTTGCTGCGAGCCGGCGGCGCCCCCGGGAATCCAGGGCAAGCCCCTGACGCCGAAAGCCATTTCCGAGCTTGACACCGAGTACGAGACAACCGACAAGGTGCTCTGCGGCCGGGGCCGCGCGGGGGACGAGGTGCTGGTGCCCGTCAAAGTCCCTGGTGAGGACGTGTTCAAGGTCGTGCTGTTCCTCTGCGGCGGGCCTGACTACGCTACGGTCAGCGTGTCGCTGGATGGCAAGCCCCTGGGCGAGGTGAACGCCCGGCGGCCGGCTTTCACCCCGTGGTTCCCCACCGAGATGGGACCGGTGCGCCTGAGCGGCGGCGAGCCAAGCTGACGCTGAAGCTTGCGGCGCCCGCGGAAGGCGGGGCCGCCGAGCTCGCCGTCGGCCTCGTCGCCGTGCAACTGCGTCCCAGCTCGCGCTTCATCAATCAGTGGTCAGTCATCGGCAACTGGCCCTGCCCCAAGGAGGGCGGCTGGCAGCAGGCCCACGAGCCGGAGAAGAGCCAGGACCTGGCAGCCGCCCATCGCCTGCCCCAGGGACGCGAGGTCCGCTGGCGCGAGGTCAAGGCCGAACACGTCGGCCTCGGCGGCGGAGATTGGCAGGTCGCCTACGGCCTCACCTACATCCACAGCCCCGACGACCGCTCCGTGGCCCTGTTCATCACCAAGGACGACGGCCTCAAGCTCTGGGTGAACGACGAGGTGGCCTTCGACCAGAACACCTGGAGCCACGCCTGGGCCGACCAGTTCTTCTGCACCGCAAAGCTCAAGAAGGGCTGGAACAAGGTGCTCGTGAAGTGCGCGAACTGGGGCGGCGCCTGGGCCTTCGCCCTGCGGGTCGGCGACCCTGACAAGACACTGAAGTTCGCGCGCAGCCCAGAATAGGGGCCGGGACCTGTCGTCACTGCTTCAGGAGCAGCATCAGCCGCGAGCGGGCCTGGATGATGGGCGGCTGATTCCACTCGATTTCGAGGGACTTCGCATAGGCGTCGAGGGCGCCGCGGTAGTCCTTGCGGCGCCGGCGAGGACGTTCGCCCGCGCGCTCTCCCAGAAGGCGTCGCGCTCGACGTTGTGGCGGCTCGACGAGTTGTAGATGCCTGCGAGGGGGAAGCTCACGGGGTAGCCGAACTCGTCCATGAAATCGGGGATATAGGTTCCGCGCGACCACTGGCAGTCGTCGGCGTTGAGCACGCCACCGCCTCCTTCGACTGCGCCTCGGAGAAGTAGACGCCGGGCGCCACTTGGACGGGGTCGGATGTCGTCGAGAGCTGGATGATTCGCCCGTTGAGGTGGACGACGAGCGCGCCGTAGTGGTCGAATGGCCGGTGCGTGCGGCCGCCCACGGCCCGGGAGCCGAGGAGCCACATCGCCGCAGTCGCCCGGATCATGCCGGGGTCCACGTTTACGGTCGGCCGCACGTCGGTCGGCCGCTCGCAGATGCCTCCGAGCATGTGGTAGTAGATGTCGCCGCCCAGCCCCGCCTCGTTCGATGCCTCGAGGACGATGTGGTTCACGTCTGCCACGAACGGCTCGAAGATGCTTCGGATGACATAGTAGCACAGTGTACTCCGTCACGTCGCTCGCCTCCCCTGAAAGGTCCCTCGACAGGCTCGGAATGACAGGGTGGTTGGCTCGCTCCCACAGGAGGTGGTGAGAGATGCGGGCTAGGCGGCGTACTCACTGAAGGGGGGCACATCCGCTCAGCCCATCGTCAGGCTTGCGCGCGGGAAGTAGTGCGCGTAAGATGCCAGGTGCCGTGGGCAGGGGGGCACAGGACAGAAGGAGACTGATGCCCTATGAGTGCCTGTGGCGCACGGGTTCTTGGTATGGTGCTCGTTCCCACCGTGCTGGCTGCCGCTTCCGCGCCGGCGCAGACCGAAGGCCTGAAGGCGCTTCACCGCGCCGGGCAGACCTTTCTCACCTGGAACGACCCAGCAGACACGTTCGGTGACAAGCCCGTGACCTGGGGCCAGCTCCGCGACGCCAAGCCCAAGACCCGCTACCGCGTCTACCGAAGCGACAAGCCGATTGCCGCCGAGGGCATCAAGCAGGCCACGCTACTGGCCGAAGTGCCAGCCCTATCGGGCTTCAATGCAAATTCCTGGTCGCTCGAGCGGCTGATCAACCAGACTGTGTTCTCCAACGACGACCGCGGGGAGCTGATGAAGTACGGGCCGTTCAAGGGGTGGAGCCAGGATTCGCCCGAGGGCGGCAGGCTCATCATCCCCCGATTCGCCATCGAGGACGGCAAGCCGCTCCCGCCGGGCACCGGCCTCTACGTTCACTCCGCCACGACGAAGGGGAACGCGTTCTACGCGGTGACTGTGTTGGGCGATGGCGCGGAGAGTGCGCCGGCGGCCCTCCCGCAGTCCGTGGCCGAGGCGCCGGCCACGTGGGAACCCGTGGAGCAGCCCGCGGGTGGGGGCTTTGGCTTCGACTTCCGCGGCACCCGCCGCTTCTACGTCACCTGGGTCGCCCCGCCGCTCGCACCAAAGCCGATGTACTTCAACTGGTCGGTCCTCATCCCGCCCGACTGCAAGGAGCCTGCGCCCGTGGAGCTTTTCTTCCACGCGCCCGGCTATTCGTATGCGCGTCCGCCCGTGAAGTTCATCGAGCGGAGCATCCAGATTTGCCCCCACGACTTCCCCTTCACCGGCTGGTACGGCCTCAGAGACCCTGCCCAGGAAGGGGTTGTGCGGCCCTACACCATCCGCCGCATCGAGGCGTTCCTGAAATGGGCTCAGGGCAAGTTCCCCATTGACCCTCAGCGGATCATCCCTGTCGGCGGCGACGGCGCGGCGCTGATGGCGCTCTATCGCCCCGAGCTCTTCGCCTATGTCCTCATCACTGGCTTCGAGGCGCAGCAGCTCGACCCCAAATCGGCGGACGCCTTCCGCCAGTCCTGGGGGGTGGCGAGCCCGGACGTCAAGGACGAGGCGGGCCTGAGCAACTGGGACTGGGCCGACCTCGACGTGTTGGTCTGCGGCAAGCAGATGCCGAGCGTGCTGGGGAAGACCGATCCGCCCCCGCCGCCCGAGCCAGAAGCCGCCGGGAACAAGCTGGAGCTGCCTCTATTCGTCTGCCGAAGCTACAGTTGGGGCCGCAACCCCGACTACGCGAAGGGCCGCGGGCGTTTCTACTACGCCCTTCAGTCCACCCGCCACGCCCTCCACGCCCACTGGGCCTGGGGCGGGAACCTCACGGCGCCCGAGAAGTTCAGCGGACTCTGGCAGGGGCTCGACCTGACGAACACCACGCCCATCCCCGCCATCACCTACTCCTCGGAGGACAAGGAGGGCGAGGGCGGCGGCCAGCAGAACCACAGCTACACCTGGAGCGACGTGAAGGAGGATGCCGACAGCTTCGAGGCCGCCATCCAGGGGGCGCCGAGCACGTTCGACTTCACGCCGCGGCGGCTCCAGAAGCTCCAGCCGAAGCCGGGCGAGAAGTTCCGCTTCGAGACTGCGAGCCAGGAAGTCCCCCACTGGGCGCGGCGCAAGAAGCCCGAGCCGAAGTCGGGCACCATCGCGGCCGACGCCAATGGCCTGGTCACCCTGAAGGGTTTGGAATCGGCGCAGGGCTACAAGCTGGTGGTGAAGATTGCCAGGGAGAAGTGAGGAAGCAATGAAGAGATCGCTTGCCTTGCCGTTGGCTGCTGCTTTGACCGCCACAGCGCTTGGCGATATGGCCACCCAACGCTTCACCGCCAATATCGCGCCCGGCGGCGGGGGCGCCATCGCCAGGTTCGACCTGGCGACCCTTGGTGGAGGCACGAAGGTGCTCCGCGCCAAGCTCGTGCCGCTGATCAAGATTGGCGGCGTGGCGCTCGATGAGCCGCTCGTCATCCAGGCCCTCGACAAAGACGGGGAGACTGCGGTCGGCAAGCCGCTGGAGCTGGCTCCGCCCCGATTCGTGACGTTCGACGCCACGGAGGTCGCACAGCAGTGGGCCTTGGGCAAGCTGGCCAACCGCGGCCTCCTCATCCGCGGCGCTCCCTCTGAGCTTCGCCGCGCCTGCCTCGACATCACGTTCGAGGGCGAGCCGAAGGACCCGCCCCCGCGCGCCACTGGCCTCAAAGCCCTCTATCGCGCGGGCCAGGTGTTCCTCACCTGGAACGAGGTCAACTGCCCATTCGCAGGCAAGGAGGTGGTCCTCTGGAAGGAGCTGAAGGCCGACCTCGACCGCATCCGTGGCAGCGATGGGCCTGTGACCACCTATCGCATCTACCGCCACACGAAGCCCATCACGCGGCAGACCATCGCCCAGGCCGAATTGGTTGACGAGGTCGGACAGCACTCCGCCTTCGACGAGCGCGAGATCAAGACCGAGTGGAAGGGCGAGCAAATCAAGAACGTCCGCGTCCCCGAGGCCCCCGTGCCCCGCATCGCGGTCGAGGAGAAGGCCGAGCTGCCCATCGGCACGGGCGTCTGGGCAACCACCTGCCGCAAGGATGGCGACTTCTACTACGCCGTCGTCGCCACGGTGGACGGCGTGGAGAACACGGCGGCCCTCTACGCGGGGAACACGGCAGGACCGCTCCACGAGAAGGTGGCGCCCACCGAGCCGATCTTCTTCCGAGAACAGCCGCTCCAGTACGAGAAGCGGGCACAGCACTGCTACGTGTGGTGGCTCGACCCGCCGCTGGCCAACCTGCCATCGTTCATCCACCTGAGCGTCTCGCCCCCGGCCAAGGAGGCCGAAGGCCCGAAGGCCCTCTTCATCTACAACTGGTGGTGGGGCAGCGGCTGGAACCGCGCCGCCCAATACCCGATGGCCGAGGCCGTGGGCTTCGTGATTGACCAGAACTGCATGCAGACGCGGGGCGTCCACGACGGCTATGGCACGCTCAAGGCCTGGAGCCAGGGAAAGGTCCAGGGCTGGTTCGTCCGCCAGTTCCGAGCTCTCCTGCCCTGGCTCAAAGCCAAGTATGGGGTGGACGACGACCGCCTCTTCGCCCTCTCCAGCGGCTGGGCGTGGCAGTATCCCGACCTCTTCGCCGCGGCCTTCGAGTGCACGACGATGAACATGAAGCGGAGCCCGGCCGGCCCCGAGTGCAAGCGCTATTGGGGCGATCCCCAGAAGCCTGCACCCACCGAATGGGGCGTGAGCGCGTGGGAGCAATGGAACGCCCCCGAGTGGATTCGGAGTAACCCGACCGTAGAGCTGCCCCTCATCACCTACGCCCCGCGGATGCACACGGGCGACTTCGGCATCCTGGATAAGCCACCTCTCTACCGCGCGCTCCTCGACACCAAGCGCGCCTGGTCCGCCTGCTTCGGCGAAGGGCCGCTCATCGGACACAAGGACCCCGACTGGATGTTCGAGCTGCGCCGCTCCGACAGCGTGGCGGCGTTCGGCAACTGCTCGCTCGACGACAGCCCCGGCATCGGGTTCGGCGGCGACCCAGGCGGCCAGATGAACGCCTGGCTCGCCTTCGAGCCCCGCACCCAGGTGGACGCGGCGGACCGCTGGGAGATGACGCTCTACCTGGTGGCCGGCGACAAGCGCGGCCGCAACGCCGCCCCACTCGACGCCTGCACCGCCGACGTCACCCCCCGCCGCTGCCAGCGCTTCAAGGCCAGCCCCGGCGCCAAGTTCGCCTGGACCAACACCTCCGTCGCCGACGGCAAAGTGGTCCAGACCGGTTCTGCCGTCGCCGACCAATGGGGCCTCGTCACCGCCCCGAAGGTCGTCATCTCCAAGGGCAAGAACCGACTCGTCATCCAAAGGGCGAAATGATACACTGCTGGCCTGAAAGGAGGAGCCTATGGCCAAGAAGAAGCTGAAGGTCGGGATCATCGGCACCGGGATGATCGCCGTGTCGGGCCACATCCCGGCGTGGAAGAACCTGGCGGAGGACGTGGAGCTGACGGCGGTGGCCGACATCCTGGCCGACCGTGCGGCGCTGGTCGCCAAGAGCTACGGGGCGAAGCACGCCTACGGCGACTGGCGGAAGATGCTCAAGGAGCAACGCCTCGACATCGTGTCGGTCTGCACGCCGAACTCCTACCACAAGGAGCAGACCATCGCCGCCCTGAAGGCGGGCGCCCACGTGCTGTGCGAGAAGCCGGTCTCGACCTCCCACGCCAACGCGGTCGAGATGTTCGAGGCGGCGGACGCTGCGAAGCGCATCCTCTTCGTCGGCCAAAGCTCCCGCTTCTCCGAGAAGTCGCGAGCCGCCAAGGAAATCTGCGCCTCGGGCCGACTCGGCGAGATGTACTTCGCCGAGACCTACTACCTCCGCCGCCGCGGTATACCAACCTGGGGGCAGTTCCACCAGAAGGAGCACTCCGCAGGCGGACCCGTCTACGACCTCGGCGTCCACGCCATTGACCTCCTCTTCTGGCTCATGGGCAACCCGCGGGTCGTGGCCGTGAGCGGCGCGACATACACGAAGTTCGGCAACCGCGACGAGGGGCTGGCCACCTCGCTCGCCGACAGCGGGGCGCCGATGGGTGTGCTCACCCCGCGGCCCTACAACTACCGCGACTTCAACGTCGAGGACATGGCCGCCGGCTTCATCCGCCTGGCCGGTGGCGCCACCGTCGCTTTCAAGACCAGTTGGGCCGCCAACATCCCCCAGAATACCGGCAGCACGATCATCCTCGGCACCGCGGGCGGCCTGACCCTCGACCCGCTCACGCTGGTCACTAACATGGGCAGCTACCAGGTGAACATCGCGCCCCAGTTGCCCGGCGGTCGCAAAGTGGACTTCAGCGGCCACTGGGAAGAGGCCGAGCATTTCGTGAAAGTCCTCCGCGGCGAGGCGAAGCTCCTCGTCACCCGCGAAGAGGTCCTCAACGTGATCAAGACCCTCGATGCGCTGTATGAGTCAGCCGCAGAGGGCAGGGAAATCGCAGTAGCGTGAATGGAGAGGATGAATGGAGGGTTGGATGAGTGGATGATTGAGCAAAGCCTGCCCGCTTCCTCATCCATCCATTCATCCACTCATCCATTCATCCCCCGCGACTGTCGCGTCCGACTCTCGGTTAGGAGACGCACTGTGGGCAAGAAGAAGACCTATCGTGTGGGCGCGATCGGCTTCGCGCACATGCACATCAACAACGTCCTGGGGCTGTTCGCGCAGCACCCCCAGGTGAAGCTCGGCGCCTGCGCCGACACGGTGCCCGACCGCCCCGAATTGCGGGAAGGCCCCTACACGCGCGGCTGGAACCTCAAGCACGCCCTCAAGGACTTCGGCGTGGCCAAGGCGTACGACGACTACCGCGAGATGCTGGCGAAGGAGAAGCTCGACATCGTGGTTTGCTGCTCCGAGAACGCGAAGCACCCCGAGGTGGTTGAGGCCTGCGCCGCCGCGGGCACGAGCGTGTGCGTCGAAAAGCCGATGGCGATGACCATGACCGACGCCTGCCGCATGGTCCGCGCCGTCAAGGCCGCCGGCACCACGATGCTCGTGAACTGGCCCATGACCTGGAGCCCCGCCTCCCGCAAGGCCAAGGCGCTTATTGAGGCGGGCGCAATCGGCCGCGTCCTTGAAATCAAGTGGCGCGGCGGCCACACCGGCCCGCTCGGCAGCGGCGCCAAACACGAGGGCGTCACCGACGAAGGAGCCCCCCTCACCCCCACCGAGCTGGGCGCCACCTGGTGGCACTACATCCACACCGGCGGCGGGGCCATGCTCGACTACTGCTGCTACGGCGCCATGTTCAGCTACTGGGTCATTGGCGAAATGGCAATCTCCGCCGTCGGCCTCCGCGGCAACCTCAACAGCCCGTTCGGCGACGCCGACGACAACGGGGCCATGATCGTCCGCTTCCCTGGCGCGATGGGCCTTTTCGAGGGGTCCTGGACCACCTGGGACCACGGCGTCCCCTACGGCCCCATCATCTACGGCACCACGGGTGTCCTCGTCATCGAGAAGGCCCCCGACGGCGGCGGCCAACACGTCCGCGAGGAGCGCGGCGGCGGCAAGACCACCCTCCACGCGCCCGACCCCTTGCCCCAGGGCCGCCACAACATCGCCCACGAATTCATCCACCACCTCGAGACGGGTGACCCGGTCCACCCCACGCTCGACATGCACTTCAACCTCAACGCCCAGGCGATCCTCGACGCCGGCCTCCGCTCCGCCGACTCCGGCAAGTTGGAGACGGTGGAGACTGCTTCATGGTGCCTCGGGTGAGAGGCCAGGCCTCTCGTATCGCGCCTAAATGGCTCGCCACGATTCCCGGTCGTTGTAGCCACAAGCGTCCCGCTTGTGGACCGTCCCGGGGCCATCGGCTGGCAAGCGGGACGCTTGCCGCTACAAGAGCGCCCGTGTGCCCAGTGATGGAACGACCGGGAATCGTGGCGAGCTATCTAGTGCCCGGGAGTGGCCGCAACAAGGGCCTCAAGCTCGGCCTCGAAGCCCTTGGACCGGCGGCGGAAGCTCAGGTACCACCCGATTTTCCACGGCCGGTTGATCAGCCGCCACCAGACCAGGATGTGGCCGAGCGCCCGAATCCGAAGGGGGTTGTTCTTCCACTGTGCGTGGTTGTAGCGAAGGCACTCCAAGGCGTGCTCGTAGTGGTCTGACAAGCGGCCCTTGATCACCGCCTCGGCGTAGAAGTCAGCATAGCCGCCTTCCTTGCGGAAGCAGGAGGCACGCCGGTACCATCGGGCGGCCTCCTCGAGCGAGCCCATTTCCATATGGCAATCGCCGACAACCGATGAGACCAGGCTGACCACCGAGTCCGACCGGTCCCTGGGAACGTCCGGGAACTCATCGCGGTCCATGAACGGCCTCAGCATCTCCAGGGCGACCTCGGGCTTGGGCCGCCACGCCATCAGCAGCGTGGAGGCATGCCAGGCCGTGGTGAGAGCCTGCTTGACTGGTCTGAGCGATGCGTCTTCGATGGCGACTATCCGCCAGGAGTCAACAGGGCCGCCGACAGCTCCAGAAGTGTCCCAGCCCCTCCCGGTGCGGGGTGCAGTCTAGCGCACAGGGACGGGCAAAGCAAGGGGGCACTTGACTGGGCTATGGGCGCCGCGTACGATGCACCTCGGGGGGGACAGGCATAAGCCCCAGGAGACCAAGCGATGGGCAATCCGTTCGTGCATGTGGAGCTTCAGACGAATGACGTGGCACGGGCGAAGGAGTTCTATGGCGCCCTGCTCGACTGGAAGCTGGAGGACATCCCGCCCGATGGCGAGTACACGATGGTCCACGTGGGCGAGGGGGTGGGCGGGGGGATGATGAAGTGCCCCGTGCCCGGCATCCCGTCGCACTGGCTGGCCTACATCAGCGTGGCCGACGTTGCGGCGACGACGCAAAAGGCAAAGGAACTCGGCGCGACAGTGCTGTGCGACCGCACAGAGGTGCCGGGCATCGGTTGGTTCAGCGTCATCGCCGATCCCACGGGCGCCGTGGTGGCCTTCTGGGAGTGCAAGAGGCCGGGGTAGCCGGAGGGCGTCAGAGGGCCACTTTGGTATGGAGGGAAGTGGCCCTCTGTCCCCGCATCGGCAGCGTGTCAGGCGCCCAGCAGAGGAAAATCCCTTGACAACAGGGCTGGGCCGGCATAGACTCCCGAACGTGGGGGCAGCCGCGACGTTCAACGTACCGCGGGACATCCCGCCGTTGAAGGAGGCCGGGCATGAGCGAAGCAAGAGACACGATGAGGAAGACGCGCCGCGAGTTCATGGTTGCCAGCGGCGCGGCCGCGCTTTCGGCCGGGGCGCTGGGGTCGGTGCGCGCCGCGCGGGGCGCTGAGGCGCCACCGCCTAAGCCGCTGCTCGAGCCGCCAGCGCAGCAGATCAAGAAGTGCTCGCTCCGAGTGGTCTGGGTCGGCAAGGAGGCGGCCGCGGCGGAGGCGGCGTCGCTCACGAAGGCCCTCGACGCCACGGCCAAGAAGCTGGACTTCGCGGTTGACTACGGCCAGCCGGGGGCGGCCCCGCCCGATGGGCAGTTGATCGTCGCCCTGAACGGCCAGAAGAACGATGCCCTGGCCGAGGCCGCCAAGGGCGCGACGACGCCCGCCGTGGTGCTGTGCCCCCGCGACCAGGGGCCTGCGCCAGCCGCGGTCTGGCAGTTGGCCGAGAGCAAGGCCGGCCTGCTGGTGGGGGCATCGAAGGAAGAAAAGGACGTGGACCTCGGCCTGCGAATGCTCTTCGCAGCCTGGAAGATGAAGGGGAATGCCCGCACGTTCAGGCTCCTCTTCGGCTCGCCGGGCTACCAGGAGGCGCAGACGGTGGTGCGGGCGGACAAGGCGGCCCAGCAAGAGGCCGAGGCATTCGCCGACTACTATATGAAGGAGGCGGCGGAGATTCGGCGGGCCAAGTGGCAGGACCTCATCTGGGGAGGCCTGATCTACGTCTGCCTGCGCCGCATCATGGCCGCCAACAAGTTCGACGGCATCGGCCTGGCCGACTGCCTCAAGTCCTACAGGGTGATGGGCACGAACCCGTGTGTGCCGGCCTTGCGGCTCCTCGACGAGGGGATGCCTGCGGCCTGCGAGGGGGACACGAGCGGCCTGGAGGTCCAGATGCTCACCCACTGGCTGTTCGGACGCCCGGCCTTCATCGGCGAGGGGCAGCCGACCATTCGCAACACCCGCATCGGCGCCCACTGCACCTCGCCCAGCAAGCTCAACGGCTACGACCAGCCGTCCGAGCCCTACCTCCTGATGGAGCATTCGGAAACCGGCCGCGGCATCGCCCCGCAGGTCAAGTGGAAGGTCGGGCAGCCGGTCACGATTTGGCGCGGCGGCAGGCGCCTGGGCACGGGGCACATCGTGGCGAACATCCCCCAGCCGCCCAACGGCGGCTGCCGGTCCTCCATCGAGTATACGGTTGACGGGATGGCCGACGTTGGCCGCGGCGGCACCGGCCTCGGCTCACCGCACAGCGAGGTATCGTACGGCAATGTCGAGAAGGAGATGGATGCTTTCTGGACGCTTGTTGACGGGAAGCTGCCGGCGAAGTATCGGGACGCCGCCGCTGCTCCCCCGCCTCGGGCGGAAGGCCCCCCCGAAGGCCCCTCCTCCGAAGGGCCGAGTTGCTCCTGTTGCCGTTGGGCACACTATCCGCGAGGATGATGCCATGAAGACGAACGAGAGGTCGAGAGGCCGGGCCGTCAGCCGTGTGGTTCTTCTTGCGTGCCTGCTGGCGGCATCTTGGTCCGGTCGCGCGGTGGCCGGCGAGGATGCCGGGGCCACCGCCAAGCCGGCGAAGAAACCCCTGATCTGGATAAATGTCCCCAATTGGACCCAGGATGACGCCAACTGGGGCGGGCCGTACGACGGCCCGACGTCGCGGCGCATGTGCCTGAAGATCCTCAAGGACGAAGCGGCCCGACTGGGTGTCGAGCTTTGCACCGACGCCGCGAGGGCCAAGGAGTGCGACGGTGCCCTCTCGGTGAGAGAGCAGAGCCCCAAGACGGAAATGCCCTGCGTGGACGTCCTCTTCCAAGGCCACCGAGGGTTTTTTGACGACTTGGCCAAGTCCTGGGGCTGGAAGCCGGACTTGAGCCGGAAGCGATACCTGCTGGCCTCAACGAGCGACCCCGAGTGGCTGAGGACGGGTCTGCGGCTGGTCAAGGCCGCCTGCCAGATGCGAGCCGCCCGCGTGTGCGTGGTGACCGACGAGGCCGGGGCGGCCGATTCCACCCACCCGCAACTCGGCACCACCTTCCACCCCGTGCCGCGGAAGCGGTTGGATGAGGAGATCGCGAAGGCCGACGACAAGGAAGCCACAGCGGCGGCCGTCCACTACATGCACCAGGGCAGGATGGACGGGACGCCTGAGGGCCACAGAGGCTACGAGAAGATGCCAGGCGAGGAGAAGTGGCTGCCCCAAATGGAGCCCGCGCGCTGCGAGAAGGTGAGGCAAGAGATGATCGCGGCGGCCAAGCTCTACCTCGGCTGCCGCGACCTCCTGGCGGCGGAAAACTGCCAGGCCATCACCCTCGCAGACCAGGCAAAGTATGGCGCTGCGCCAGTCCTCGCGTTCCCCGCGCTTGCCGATAGCGGCATCGCGGCCGCGTTCGACCGCGACGCGACCCTGATGCTGATGATGATAGGGTTCCTCCTTGACCGGGCGGCCTTCCTCCACGGGCCACTTGCCAAACAGGGCGACAGCACTTTCCTCGCCAGCTACTTCACCTGCCCGATACGGCTGCTCGGCTACGACTTTGAGCCGCCCGCCTCGTTCGCCATCGGGCCCGGCCCGGGCGGCAAGGACTTCGGCATTCAGGTGCGCTGGCGCAAGGGCGAGCCGATCACCCGCCTGCAACTCAAGGACTCCAGGCTCCTCATGACCACCGGGAAGGTCTGCTACTCTGACATCACGGCCAAAGGAGGCCACCAGACCGCGGTGACCATCGAGCTGGAGGACAGGCCGGGCCGTCCCGACCCCGACGCCGCCAATTGCATCCTGGTGTATGGCAACTGCACCAACGAGATCAGTTGCCTCGCCAGACTGATGGACCTCGACTTCCCTCCCGCCCCCGGAGTCCTCGTGCCCAGGTGAGCCGAAAGCAAGCTCGAGACCGTTGACGCCGCCTTGCGGAGGGTTGGCTCAGAGGCGCCGCGCCAGAGGATCAAGGGGATCGAGGTGGTCCTCTAGCGTGGGCGGTGGGACTGCACTGGGTGCTGCGCAGCAAGGGAAGGGGATTCGGAGTCCTTCTTAGTACGTTGGCCTCTTGCGCGGTGCCCCCAGTGCAGGAGAGCATAACACCGTTCCCGGCGGGGGCGAAGAAGGAGCGCTCAATGAGGGCGTGTGTTGTGGTCGGTCTCGTGTTGGCCGTGGCGTGCATGGCCGTGGCAGGCGAGCAGCCGAAGCAGATGCCGAGTTTCGGGACCGGAACCTTCGTCTCCGCTGAGGTCGCGGGTGAGGTGGTGAAGTGGCAGATTGACCTCGGCGGCGACGCGGGGAAGAAGACCCTCGAGATGTCGGTGGACGTGAAGCTCCAGTACGTCGAGAAGGAGGGCGTGAAGCAGGCCCAGAGCATCCGTCCCGCGGCCAGCGAGCGCGGCTTCCGTGAGGTCGAGGGCGCGGTCGTCACGAAGGGCAAGGTAGCCTCGGCCAAGCTCGACGGCGAGAAGGTGGTCGTCTCCCTCAAGGCCGAAGGCGACAAGGCCCTGGACGTCGTGCTCCCGGCCAAGGTAGGCATTGTCTACAGCGAGCAGGAGGGGAAACTGCTCCTGCGCTCCATCGGCATCCCCCGGCCGCCGCGGGCGCCGAAGGCCGAGGCGCCGAAGACCGAGACGAAGTGACCCTCTGGCGGGTCAGCCTGCGGATAGTGCGAGCAGCCCGGGGGGCGGCCATCGCCCCTCGGGCTGCCTCTCTGTACGCTGGGGGTTTCAGTGCGGCGGCGCCACAGTGAACGCGACGCGGAGGGTCTTGCCCTTCTCGAGCTTGGCTGGGAGGGGCAGGAGGAGGAAGTTGTCGGTGACGACGGGGCGTAGGTCGGCGCCCTCCGTGACCTGGGCCTCGCCGATGCGGCGGGGGAGGAGGGCGAAGGCGGGGCGGCTCGGGGCGCACTCCTGGTTGGCGGCCAGCTCGAAGGCGTGGACGCCGCCCTTCTCGGTGAGCCGCTGGTCCCAGGCCAGCGGACGCGGGGCCAGGCGGGCCTCCCAGGCGGGGTCGCCGTAGAAGGCCACCGTGTCGCGGTCCCACAGAAGGCCCATCTCGTCCCTGTCGCGGAGGCCATGCTGGGCGGCTAGGCGGCCGAGGAGGCGAGGGTCACGTTCGAGGTCGAAGCGGTCGAAGTTCACGCGAGCCGTCCTGGGGAAGCGGGTTTCAAGCTGGTGGATGAGGGCCTGGGCGTTGGCGTAGAAGGCTTCGGCAAAGGTGTAGCGGCCCGGCTGGCCGACGAAGAGGTCGCGCACGCCCCAGCCGCCGTAGCCGTGCCAGGTGGAGACCACATAGCCGATCATCTGGTACACGCCGCCCGTGCGGAGGAAGGCAAGGGCCATGCAATCGCGGTCGGGGATGTGGCCCATCAGGCAGTTGCCCGCGGGCAGGTAGACCTTGGGGTTCGGCGAGACGATTGGGTGGGCCTTGCCCTGGAGGTCGAGGCCGAAGAGCTGGCCGCCCTTGCAGCGGAACTGGCCGTTCTTGTAGGAGTAGCCAATCTGCCAGTCGCGGGGCGTGGCGTGGCCGCTGGTCATGAAGAGGTCGGGCTTGTAGGCGTTGAGGGTCTCGACGAGTGCGGCGGTCGAGTCGTCGGGGCACTTCTTCTTCTCGGGGTTGCCGCCGGGGAGCTTCTCCCACATCGCGCCCTTCTCGCCTTCGCTGAACCAGCGGCCTTCGTCGAAGACGCCGAGGTCGAGGCCCGTGCCGGCGGCAGCGCGGCGGACGGCGAGCGGCTCGCTGTGGCGGGCGATGCGGAGGGCGTCGGCGGCCTCGTAGCCGGTCAGGATGCCCCAGAGCACATCTGTGTAGGGGTCGTCATCGAGCGCCCGGGTCAAGCGGTGGACTGCGACCACGAAGTCGCGCCCCGCCTCCTCGGGCCGCGCGACGAAGCAGGCGTAGCGGGGGAAGGCGTCGGCGAGGGCGGCTCGCGCCTCGGCTACGGCGCCGGGGTAGATGAGCACCGTGGCGCCGTGCTTCGCACGAAGGGCGTCCACCACGGGCCGCCACTCGGCGTCGGCGAACGTGGCCCGGCTCACGACGACGGCGTACGAGCCTTTGCCCGGCAGCCGCTCGACGGATGGTCCGGCGGCCGATGAGGCGCTTGCGACGGTGACGAACAGAAGGGCGATGAAGCGATGGGCCATACTGGGTCCTGGTTCAGAAGTTGAGGATGGAGCCTGCGGCGATGGGCTGGCGGAAGCGGGGGAATGCCTGGACGAGGGCGCGGGTGGCGGCGTCGCCGGTGCAGTGGCAGGGGTAGATGGCCTCGGTGCCGAGGGCGTGGAGGCCCTCGATGGTGGACTGGAGCTGCTCGATCGAGGCCGAGCCGAGGTGGAAGCCGCCGACGACGGCCCTCAGGCGGCCCTGGCCGACCAAGCGGCGGGGGTTGGCGATCTGCTGGGCGGCGCGGCACAGGTTCACGATGCCCGAGTGGGCGCAGCCCGAGACCACGATGAAGCCGTCGGGGCCGAGCAGCACGAG
>Ga0194125_10006415_pt1 | contig 17351 bp, 13 predicted proteins | sample TA2KigC250mmetaG_FD_148626 | JGI IMG/M metagenome (GOLD analysis project Ga0194125, IMG submission 148626) | Freshwater microbial communities from Lake Tanganyika, Tanzania - TA2015034 Kigoma Deep Cast 250m | ecosystem: Environmental > Aquatic > Freshwater > Lake | place: Tanzania: Lake... | reverse complement strand
ACCGCGTCTACAGCCAGGCCGTGTTGCTGGCCCTGGTACGGGCGGGTCGAACTCGTGACGAGGCCTACCGCCTGGTGCAGGCGGCTTCGCAGCAGGCGTCCGAGACGGGCCGGCACCTGAGGGAGGTGCTGGAAGCCGACCCCGCGTCGGGTCTCGACCCGGCGGTGCTGGACCGCTGCTTCGACCCGGCGGCGCACCTGGGACGGGCGGGCGCCGCGTTCGAGAGGCTGGCGGTGGTGGGGCTGGGGTAGTCGCCCCTGCAAAGAACCTCTCCCGCTGAAGCGGGGGAGGGAGCACACCCATCCAGACCCGGCCGCCCCGGGGTGAACGTGCGATAGTGGGTAGGTGCGGCGAGCCGTCGTCCCGGCGATTCTTGTTGCGCTGGCCGTCTGCGGCCCCGCGGCGGCTACGGATGCTGCCGCCGGCAGAGGCCCGGCCTCACCCGTCGCCCCGGCGATGAGATGGGCCCAGACAACTGACCCTGCCGACCAGGCCCTGCGCGGCGCGGCGAGCGCCCTCGGGCTGCCTCCGCCGGTGACGGCGGCGTCTTCGGAACCCCCCGCCGAGTGCCGCGACCTCATGGACCTCGCCGCCGGGGGCCAACTACCGGCAGCGGGCTGGATCGGATTCGGCCACTGCGTTGCCCTGCTGGATCCAGACGCGAATGAAGCCTCGGGCCTCGGCCGCCTTTGGTCCCTCTCCTCAATAGTGCGCGCCGGCCGCCTCAACGACATCACCGAAGGCCCCTTCGGCGCCACCGTCGGCTCCGCCGACATCTGCAAAGCCGACACCTCGGTGCTCATCCTGGGGCCCCACCTGGCCCCGTACGAGCGTTTCCTTCCTGGAGTCGACCTGTTCGAGGTGGTCCGGCGCGGCTGGGAGCATCCCCTCCGCGATCAGGCAGCTCAAGAAGGCATCCCCTGGGACGCCATGGTCGCCCAGGGCGCCTTCGTCTTCTCCACCTCCCAGGCAGGAGGCGCCACCGTCCACCTTTGGAGCAGCACCGGCAGGTCGCAGGCCACGGGCAGCCCCGGTGGCGGCCTGGGGTCGGTAGGAACCCTCACCGACATGGCGGCGTGGGAGGAGAGCGGCATCGTGTTCTTCGTGGTCCGGCTCGAGCAGTCGTTCGCCTGGACCGCCACCGGCCAGGGCGAATCGTCATTCACCTCCCAGGATTGCCCCGGCGCTCTCGGCTTTGCGCCCGGGCCCGACGTCGCCACCTGGGTGCGGGCGGTGCACGACGCCGCGGTGGCCGCCCGGCTGGTCGGCGCCGTGGGCCTGCGGGCCACCGCTCCGGGTCACGCGCCCCACGACCAATCCTTCGCCAACGACGGCAGCTTCGCCGCGGTAGAGGTCTCCGGTGTGGTGGTGGACGACGTCACGGGCGCTCCCCTGCCGGGAGCGACGGTGGAGATCCTCAACGGCGCCACGGCCACTCCGGCCACCACCGGCCCCGACGGCCGCTACCGCCTCCAGGTCTCCTTCCCCGGTGGGATGGGGGCCGGCACGGTTGCCATGAACTTCCGCCTCCCACCGCTGGCCCCCGGCCTGGGAGTGGAGGTAGCCCCGGCCTTCCTGTCGGCGGTGGGTGATTCTGTGCGCATCGGGGTGACGCTGTCGGATCCAGCCGGGGCTCCTCTAGCCGGGGCCCTGGTGCGCTTGGTGGCCCTGTCGGTGGGAGCGGTCGGTGCCGAGGGAACCACGGGAGCCGACGGATTCACCACCTTCGAGGTGTACCACCTCGACGCGTCCATCACCCAGTACCGCTTCCAAGTGGAAGGCAACGGCCAGCAGCGCGAGGTTCTGATCCCGGTGGCGGCGATCGCCTTCGAGGTCAATCCTGCCACCGGGGTGCCCTACACGGGGGTAGCGGCCGACGGCGTGTCGACGCTGCGTCTGGGAGTGTCGGTGCCGGGGCTTCCCGGAGGGGAACTGACCGCCCGGGCCACCCTCGGCAGCCTGCGCCGCGAGGGGGCAGAACAGCCTCTCGTTGCCGCCGAGAGCGTGCCGCTATCTGAAGCGGGGACTGCCGGCCTCATCTACACGCCGCCGGAGTACCTGACCGAACCGGGGGCGCTGCAGCCCACCCCCCACAGCGACGAGGGCCAGGCCTGGGGGCTCCCCGACACGGTGACCGTCACCCTGCGGGCGCCCGACGGCACCGAGGCCGTCATCCCCGTCGAAGTGCAGGCCTACCGGCCGCCCGTCATGCTGGTGCACGGATTCATCGGCACCGCCGACACCTGGGCGGCATTCGACGACCGCCTGCGCCAGGGCCACTTCGATACCCAGCGCGGCCGGTACTTCGGCGCCGACCCCGACGACATCCCCGCGCAGGCGGCGGTGCTCGGGCAGAACATCACCCGCCGGTTGCAGGCCTACGCCACCGCGGGCATCAGGGCGGCTCGGGCAGACCTGGTGGGCCACAGCATGGGCGGCCTCATCAGCCGCTACCACATGTCCGACCCGGCGCATCAAGACGTGCGCAAGATCATCATGGTGGCCACGCCCAACCACGGCATCGGGCCGGTAGACGAAGCCTTTGCCGAAATCGCCGCTGCTCTGTTCGGCAGCCACGATGAAGCCGCCGACCAGTTGTACTGGGACTCGCCCTTCTTGCGCCATCTGAACTTCGGCGAGCAAACCGGTGCCCACCTGCGCCCCGACGTGGAGTACGCCAGCCTCTACGGCACCTGGTCCGCCGGGTCCAAGGAAGCGCTGGTGCTGAAGGCGGGGGAGGCAGGCCTGGTCGCCGCCGGCCCTGCCGGCTCCTTTGCCGGGGCCGCCGGGGCCGCCCTGCTCCTGGAGTCCCAGTCGGACGGGGTGGTCACCGCCGCCTCGGCGCGTCTCGACGGAGTGCAATCCCGGTACTTCGCCGGCGTCTGCCACTCCCCGGCCTTGCCCTCCGTCTACTGCAGCGACCCGAGCGTCACCCTGGACCCCCGCATCTGGCAGGCAGTGGAGGAGTACCTGCTGCAGCGCATCTACCCGGGCGACCTGGCCGGTTCGACCATGCAGGTCCGCTTCGAAGGCACCGCGGAGATCAGGGACTACGGAGACGAAGTTGCCTCGTGGCGCCGCCTCGAATCCTCCCCTGCGACCCTCCGTACCTGGCAGGTCCTGCGCACCGCTGCAGACGGGCGCGCCATGGTCTCCCTTCGCATCGGCGGCGCGGAGTGGGGCCGCATCGATCTGGACGCCAACGCCGAGATCCTGGTGGATTACGCCCTACCCCAACAGGTGAGGTTGTGGCACCGGGCGGGTCGCATCCGGGTCAGCGCCTTCTCCCCCTCGGGCGACTTCCTGGTGGAGTACGCCGCCGAGCGCGCCGGCTCCATCCTGGAACTGCGCCCGCGGGCCCGGGTGGCCGGAATCGGCACCCAGTTCGCCCTGGATGCCGGCGACACGATCGGCGTGGAGGTGCTCCAAGGCCTGGTCTACACCGACTCGGGCCCGAGCGCTCCCGGTGCCGTGCTGGTCGAGGCGGGAGGCGCCATCTCAATCGGAGCCGACCGAACGGTCACGCCCACCGCCGCCGGCACCGACAACTGGTGGGAGGCTGAGTTCTATCGAGACGGCAAGGGGAACCGCCTGCTCTGGCTGTGGGTAGTCGCGGGCGTGGTGCTGCTGGCAGTCGCCATCTCACTGGTCCTCTTCTTCCGAGCGCGCCGCTCCCCTCGCCCCCGGGCGACGGGCCCGGCCGGCGCCGCAATCCCGCCCCTCCTGTTCCTCCTCGCCGGACTCGGGGCGGGTGTCCTCGTCGCCCTGGTCGTCTGGCTCATCGCACGGACGCTGTAGCGCCGCGGCGCGGCGCCACTGCCTCTGGGCATAGGCGCTACCTTTCCCTCCCAGGAGGCCAGATGAATACCAGGGAAGCCACCTTCGCCGGCAGTGAGGGGAGCGTCTTCTACCGCGCCTGGGAGCCGGCCACGCCGCCGCACCGCATCGTGATGCTCATCCACGGCTACGCCGAGCACTCCGCTCGCTACGCCCACGTGGCCGAGATCCTGGTGGCGGCCGGGTCGGCGGTCTACGCCGAGGACCACCTCGGCCACGGCCACAGCGATGGCGAGCGTGCCCTGATCACCGACTTCGAGCACGTGGTGGACGACCTCGTCGACCTGGCCGACATCGCCGCCGCCGAGCACCCCGGGCTCCCGGTGATCCTCGCCGGCCATTCCATGGGCGGCCTGCTGGCATCGCGGTTCGCCCAGCGGCACCCCGACCGGGTGGCCGGCCTCATCCTGCTGGGCGCGGTCATCGGCGACTGGCGCTGGGCCCGCGAGGTGCTGGACAAGCCCGAGATGCCCGACCCGCCCACCGACTGGTCGGGAATGAGCCGCGACCTCGAAACGGTGCGGCAGTACTCCACCGACCCCCTGGTCTACCGGGGCCGCTACCGGCGGCCCTTGCTGGAAGCCGAGGTGGTGGCCCTCGACAGGTTCAACGCGGAGATCGGCCGCCTCAGCATGCCGGTGCTCTTCTTGCACGGGCACGCCGACCCGTTCGTCTGGTACCGCACCTCGCTGGAGGCCGCCTGTCGTTTCCCGACCGCCGACCTCGTTGCCCGGGTGTTCCCCGGGGCGCGGCACGAACTGGTCAACGAGACCAACCGCGCCGAAGTGCTCGGCGAGATGGTCCGCTTCGTCACCCGGGTGGCTCCGGCGCGCCGGTAGCGGTCGGCCCGCCGGCAGCGGTCAGGCCGTCGGCAGGTAGCGCCGCAGTTCCCGCCGGGCGATGGACCGCTTGTGCACCTCGTCGGGCCCGTCGGCGATCTGCAGCGACCGGGCATGGGCGTACAGCGCCGCCACCGGGAACCCCTCGGCCACCCCGGCCCCGCCCAGGGTCTGCAACGCCCGGTCGATGACCCACGCCGCCGCCCGAGGCACCGCCGCCTTGATGGCCGCCACCTCGATGCGGGCCCCCTTGGCCCCTGCGGTGTCCACCAGCCAGGCGGTCTTCAGCACCATGAGGCGAGCCTCCTCGATGCGGATGCGGGACTCGGCCACCCAGTCCTGGACGACTCCCTGCTCCCCTAGAGCCTTGCCGAAGGCCACCCGTTCCACCGCCCGCCGGCACATCACGTCGAAGGCCCGCTCGGCCATGCCGATGAGGCGCATGCAATGGTGGATACGGCCCGGGCCGAGGCGCGCCTGGGCGATGGCGAAGCCACCCCCCTCCTCTCCCAGCAGGTTCGACCGGGGCACCCGGGCGCCGTCGTAGTCGATGATGCCGTGGCCGCCGCGCTCGTGGAAGCCGAAGACGCTGCTGCCCCCCACCACCGTCACCCCCGGCGCAGCGAGGGGGACCAGCACCATGCTCTGGCGGCGGTAGGGGTCGGCCTCCGGGTTGGTGACGCCCATCACCACGGCCACCCGGCAGCGCGGGTCCAGCGCCCCGGTAGACCACCACTTGCGCCCGGTGACCACGTACTCGTCGCCGTCCGTCTCGATGCGGCAGCGGATGTTGGTGGCGTCCGAAGAGGCGACGTCGGGTTCGGTCATCGAGAAGCAAGAGCGGATCTCCCCGGCCAGCAGGGGTGTCAGCCAGCGCTCCTGCTGCTCCGGGGTGCCGAAGTGGGCCAGGATCTCCATGTTCCCGCTGTCCGGCGCGGAGCAGTTGAGCACTTCGGGAGCCAGCCAGGGGCTTCGCCCGCTGATCTCGGCGAGCGGGGCGTACTCCAGCAACGACAGGCCCGCCCCCCGCTCCTCATCCGGCAGGAACAGGTTCCACAGGCCGCGGCCCCGGGCTTCCTCCTTCAGGTCCTCGACGATCGGGGGATGGAAGTACGGATCGCCCGCCGCCCGCATCTGCTCCTCGTACACCGGTTCCGCCGGGTAGATGTGAGAGTCCATGAAGTCGAGCAGTCGCCGGCGCCACTCCTCCATGCGCGGGGTGTACCCGAAGTCCACGAGCCTGCCTCCTGATCGCCGGTGAGGCGAGTCTACGGAAGGCGGCCTCGCCCGTGGAGACGGGAGCGGCACCACAATGCCTCCCATGCCCGCCGACCCCGCAGCCATCCGCCTCCTCGAAGCCGCCGCCGACCGGGCCTGGCCCCCGGCCGAGACCCTCCCCCACGACGGCTGGCTCCTCGCCGCCACCGGCCCCGGCATCGGCCGGCGGGTCAACTCGGCCGCGACCCTGGGCGACGGCAACCTGTCTCTGGAAGACAAGGTGGCCTTCGTCGAGGCCTTCTACCGCGCCCGGGGCTTGCCTGCCATCTTCAAGCTCACCCCCGCCGCCCGCCCCGCCGGACTCGATGGCTTCCTGGCCCAGAGGGGGTACGGGGAGGACGCCCCGGTGCTGGTGATGACCCGCCCCCTGGAGGCCGTCCCCGCATCCGACGCCCCCGCCCTCCCGGCCTCCCCTTCCCCCGAATGGCTGGCGGCCAACGCCGCCGTCCCCAGTCACTACCAAGCGGCTCCGGAGGCCTTCCGGCGCCTCCTCGGCCGCATCCGCCTTCCCATCGGGTTCGCCCTGCTTCACGATGAGGGGACCGTCGGCGCCATCGGCATGGCCGTCGCCGACGGGAGCCGGGTGGGCCTCTTCGAGGTCGGCACCATCCCCGAGCGCCGCCGCCGGGGCCTGGGCACCGCGCTGGTCGCCGCCCTGCTCGCCTGGGGAGCGGGACACGGCGCCGGCGAGGCCTACCTGCAGGTCATGGAGGCCAACGCCCCGGCCCGCGCCCTCTACGGCCGCCTCGGCTTCGAGGCCGCCTACCGGTACTGGTACCGGGTCCGGCGCTGAAGCCGCCCGGCCGCCTACCGCCGGCCCGGCGGTAAGGTGAACGCCCGTGGATCAGCCCTGGGCGGCCCCGCCCTACGCCTGCTATCGCCACCCCGACCGGCCCACCCGCCTCGCCTGCAGCGAGTGCGGGCGCCTCATCTGCGTCGAGTGCTCCCGGGACGCCGTGGTGGGCCAGAAGTGCCCGGAGTGCACCACCCCCGAACAGCGCACCCGGGTGATCCCGGTGCGCTCCGTCGGCCACCTGGACCGCCGCGCCACCCCGGTGACCTGGGCCCTCATCGGGGTCAACACCCTCCTCTTCGCCGTCCAGGAGTTCTTCCCGCGCCTCCGCATCACCGCTCGCGCCGCCCACTGGCCGGCGCTGGTGGACCAGGGCGAGTGGTGGCGCCTCTTCACCGCCATGTTCCTCCACGGCGGGGTTCTCCACATCATCTTCAACATGTACGTCTTGTGGCTGTTCGGCCCGGTCCTGGAGCGCCGCTTCGGCAGCCCCTCCTACGCCTCCCTGTACCTGGCCGGCGGGGTGGCGGGTGGCATGTTCTACCAGATGTTCGGGTCCGGCGCCCCGGCGGTGGGGGCCTCCGGCGCCATCTTCGGCCTGTTCGGCGCGTTGCTCGCCGCCTCCTACCGCCAGCGCCACACCCGGGCCGGCGCCGCCGTCTTCGGGCAGCTGGGGGTGCTCCTGGCCATCAACCTGGCCCTGCCGCTGTTCGTGCCCAGAATCGCCTGGCAGGCGCACCTCGGCGGCCTGGTGGCCGGGATACTGATCGCCGCCGCCTGGGACCGCATGCCGGTGGCGGGCCGCGGGGCTGCGGCGCGCCGCATCGCCATCGCCCTGTTCATCGGCGGAGCGGCGCTGCTGGTGGTGCTGCTGGCCTGAGACCCGGCGGTCGGCTCAGTCCTCCTCACCCTCCGGCGGACGGACGGCGAGCACGGGGCAGGGGGCGGCCAGCAGGATGTCCTGGGCGTCGCTCCCCAGGAAGTACTTGCCCGACTTGGTCCGATGGCGGTAGCCGATGACCAGCAGGTCGGCGTGCTCCTCGGCAGCCAGGTCGGCCAGGTCCTGCGCCGGGCTCTTCCCCCGCACCAGTTCCCGCACCTCGTAGGGCACGCCTTCTTCCTGCAGACGAGCCTCCGCCAACTCGAGAGCCTGCCGCGCCTCGGTGACCTCGTCGAAGCCGGTGCGACGCCCTCCCCACATGGAGAGCACCACCACCAGGCGGGATCCCCGCAGCTTCGCCTCCTGGACGGCGCGTTCCAGAGCAAGGTGCCCGCTGGCGGTCGGGCTGTAGCCGACGACGATGGTGTGAGGTTCCATGGCCCCGAGTCTATGCCGCACTCGCCCCGCCTGCCGGTGCCGATCGGCCCGGCTCGGCGGGACCGGCCCCCAACTCGTAGCATGCCCCCCGTTGGCCGGGAGGGAGAGCCCGGGCCGGGCTCGCCCCGCATCTCATGCCGGCCCGCAGAGAGAGGAGGCGGCCTTGACCATCACCGCCGCGCCCCAGGCGCCACCGGATCGCGGCCTGCGCTACTTCGCCCGACAGCAGACCCCCTGGTCGTGGGTGACCCTGGGCGTGGGGATCCTGGCGCTCATGGCGCTCTTCGTCGGAGCCGGCGCCATCCTGACCGCCTACGGCTGGACCCAGAAGTGCCCGCCGGGATCGAAAGCCGCCGAGTGCACCACCACCACTCCCCTGGTGGAGGGGCTGCTTAGCCCCGAACTGGGTGCCCTGGCGGTAGCCGTCATCGGCGTGGGAGCGGTGGCCGCCGTGCTGGCCCTGCTCCGCTCGCGCAGCGTCCCCAACAAGCAGGCCCGCGAGGCGGCGATCGCCGGGGCCGTCATCGGCATCCAGGCGGCGGTGCTCGCCGGGGTCCTGCTGTGGTTCCGGGGCAGCAATGTGGAGGTGTTCGCCCGCAACTTCCTGGACGTGCGCCTGCTGCGCGAGTTCTTTCCCCGCTTCGTGAGCGGGGCCAAGAACACCTTGATCCTCTCGGTCCTGGGTGCCGCTCTGGGCTTCTTCCTGGGCCTGGTCCTGGCGCTGTTCACCCTGTCGAAGCGGGCGGTGATTCGGGCCCCGGCTCGCCTCTACATCAACTTCTTCCGCGGCACGCCCCTCATCTGGCAGCTCTCCTTCGCCGGACTGGGCGTGGTCACCGCCCTCCGTCTCGGCTTCTTCTCGGGGACCGGCGGCCCCTACAAGGTGGCCATCGCGGTGCTCGGTCTGAACCTGGCGGCCTACTCGGCCGAGGTGTACCGCGCCGGCATCCAGTCGCTGGAGCGGGGCCAGATCGAGGCGGCGCGCAGCCTGGGCCTCTCGTACCTGCAGTCGATGCGGTTCGTGATCGTCCCCCAGGCCATCCGCCGGGTCATCCCGCCGCTGACCAACGAGTTCGTCATCCTCATCAAGGACACCTCTCTGGTGATCGTGCTCGGCCTGGCCTTCTTCCAGAAGGAACTCCTGGGAGTGGGTCGCGACATCTACAACTCCACCTTCAACGCCACCGCCTGGCTGGGGTCGGCCGCCGGCTACCTGATCATCACCCTGCCGATGATCCGCCTGGTCACCTACCTGGAGCGGCGGCTGCGCAGCGGCCTGACGAGTGTGGTCGGATGATGCAGGAGGCAACCATGAGCGAGCCCATCGTCCGGCTCCAAGGCATCAACAAGTGGTTCGGCAAGCTCCACGTCCTGCGCGACGTGAACCTCGACATCTACCCCCGCGAGGTGCTGGTCCTCATCGGCCCCTCGGGGTCGGGCAAGTCGACCCTGCTGCGCACCATCAACCTGCTCGAGGAGCCCACCGAGGGGAAGGTGTTCTTCGAAGGGCAGGAACTCACCGACATCCACACCGACCTGAACGCCGCCCGCACCCGCATGGGCATGGTTTTCCAGCAGTTCAACCTGTTCCCCCATCGCACGGTGACGGGCAACATCACCCTCGCCCTGCAGAAGGTGCTCAAGCTGAGAGCGGAGGCCGCCCGGCAGCGGGCCCTGCAGCAACTGGGCCATGTGGGCCTGGCCGACAAGGCCGGGGCCTGGCCCTCGCAGTTGTCCGGCGGCCAGCAGCAGCGGGTGGCCATCGCCCGGGCCCTGGCCATGGAGCCGGTGCTGATGCTGTTCGACGAAGTCACCTCGGCGCTCGACCCGGAACTGGTGAACGAGGTGCTTCTGGTGATGCAGCGCCTCGCCTCCGAGGGGATGACCATGGTCGTGGTCACCCATGAGATGGGCTTCGCCCGCGAGGTGGGCACCCGGCTCATCTTCATGGACCAGGGGGCCATCATCGAGGAAGGGGACCCGCGCGCCATCTTCGCCAATCCCCAGCAGGAGCGCACCAAGTCCTTCCTGAGCCAGGTGTTGTGAGCCGGTCGGTCACCATCGCCCGGCGGTTCCGCGGCCCGGAGAACTCGGGCAATGGGGGCTACACCTGCGGCCTGGTGGCCGGCTTCGTGGACGGGGACGCCGAGGTGACCTTGCGGCGGCCCCCGCCGCTGGAGCGCCCCCTCGCCGTGACCCGGGAGGGGGACCGCGTCCTCATTCGGGACGGACCCGGCCTGGTGGCCGAGGCGGTGCCCGCCATCGTGGAGTTGGAGGTCCCCCCGCCACCGGGCCTCGCCGAGGCAGAGGAAGCCGCTCGATCCTATGCCGGGCTCGAGCGGCACTTCTTCCCCGAGTGCTTCGTGTGCGGGCCGGAACGGGCCGCCGGCGACGGCCTGCGCCTCTTCCCCGGCCGGCTGCCCGGGCGCGGCCTGGTGGCGGCCGCGGTGCATCTGGACCGCTCCTTGCCGGCCGCCGGCGGCTGCCTGTCCCCGGAGATCGCCTGGTCGCTGCTCGACTGCCCCGGGGCTTGGGCCATGGAGCGCGAGATGGAGGAGAGCGGCGTGGTGCTCGGCCGGATGGCTGCCCGGCTACTGGAGCCCATCCCGGCCGGGACCTCCGGCGTGGCGGTGGGTTGGCCGCTGGGTCGTGAGGGCCGCAAGCTCTACTCGGGAACCGCCTTCTTCGCGGCCGACGGCAGCCTCCACGGCTCGGCCCGCCAGACCTGGATCGTCAGGGCCTGACGCGACTGCGCCCCACCGGGGGGTGTGGGGCGCAGTCGGCGTTGCCGGCCCGAAGGCCCGGCGAAGGGACCTAGGCGTGGCGGGAAGCCCAGGCATCGCTGAACTCGCCCCGCAGGCGGGGGAAGCTGGCCGGGGCGTGCTGGAAGCAGTGGTCCGCCTTGTTGTAACGGGACAGCCGCACGCGCATCCGTCGGTCGCGCAAACCCGGTCTTCGCCGTAACTGCGCGGCCGCCGCCGCGCCCGGCCGACGCCGGTCGCTCGCATCGTGGCCTGCACCTGGGACCTCCGTGGTGAACGCTGTTGTCGGCCCCATTCATAGCACGCGGTGGGCCATTTAGCAATACCGAGATGGTGGAAACCCTGCGGCGCCCCCCTTCACCCATCACCCGCCCGGACGCGTGGAGGGGAGGCCGTCGGCCTCCCCTCCACCTCTCCGGTACTCGACCGGGTCAGTCTTCCTTGGGCGTGGCCTGCGCCATGGCGGCGATCTCCCGCACCACGTCGGCGTTGGCCAGGGTGGTCACATCGCCCAGGTGGCGCTGCTCCGAGATGTCGCGCAGCAGGCGCCGCATGATCTTGCCCGAGCGCGTCTTGGGCAGGTCGTCGGTGAAGACGATGCTCTTGGGACGGGCGATGGGGCTGATCTTCTCGCCCACCCAGGTGCGCAGTTCCTTGAGCAGGGCATCGTCCCCGGTGACTCCGGCCCGCAGGGTGACGAAGGCGGCGATGGCCTGGCCGGTCATCTCGTCGCTGCGCCCCACCACGGCCGCCTCGGCGACCTTGGGATGGGCCACCAGCGCCGACTCCACCTCGGTGGTGGAGATGCGGTGGCCGGCGACGTTCATCACGTCATCCACCCGGCCCAGCAGCCAGTAGTAGCCGTCCATGTCGCGCTTGCAGCCGTCGCCGGCGAAGTACTTGCCCGGCACCTGCGACCAGTAGGTCTCGACGAAGCGGTCGGGATCCTTGTACAGGGTCCGGAGAATCCCCGGCCAGGGGCGAGTCAGCACCAGGTAGCCGCCGCCGCCCAGCGGCACCGAGTTGCCCTGGTCGTCGACCACGTCGGCCCCCACTCCGGGGAAGGGCCGGGTGGCCGACCCCGGCTTGGTGGCCACGGCCCCCGGCAGCGGGGTGATCATGATCGACCCGGTCTCGGTCTGCCACCAGGTGTCGACGATGGGGCAGCGCTCCCCGCCGATGACGGTGTGGTACCACATCCAGGCTTCGGGGTTGATGGGCTCGCCCACCGATCCGAGCAGCTTCAGCGACGAGAGGTCACACCCCTGCGGGTAGTTGTCGCCCCACTTCATGAAGGAGCGGATGGCGGTCGGGGCCGTGTAGAACTTGGTGACCTTGTACTTCTCGATGATCCGCCAGAACCGGTCCTTGTCCGGGAAGTCGGGCGTGCCTTCGTAGAGCACTCCGGTGGTGTGGTTGGCCAGGGGCCCGAACACGATGTAGGTGTGCCCGGTCACCCAGCCGATGTCGGCGGCGCACCAGTAGATATCGTCGGGCTTGATGTCGAACACCAGGCTGTGGGTCGTCATCGCGTTGGTCAGGTAGCCGCCCGTGGTGTGCACCACACCCTTGGGCCGCGCCGTGGTGCCCGAGGTGTAGAGGATGAACAGCATGTCCTCGGCGTTGATCGGCGCCGCCTCGTGCTGCGGGGAAGCCGCCCCTACCAGGTCCTCGTACCAGAAGTCCCGGCCTTCGGTCCAGGCGATCTCGTTGTGGCAGCGCCTGACCACCACGACCTTCTCGATCGAGGGGCAGGTCTCCACGGCGGTGTCGGCGTTCTGCTTCAAGGGGAAGACGCTGCCGCGCCGGTAGGCGCCGTCGCCGGTGACCAGCACCTTGGCTTCCTGGTCCTGGATGCGCTGCGACAGGGCGTCGGCGGAGAACCCGCCGAACACGACGGAGTGGATCGCCCCGAGCCGGGCACAGGCCAGCATGGCCACGGGGAGTTCGGGCACCATGCCCAGGTAGATGGCCACCCGGTCGCCCTTCTCGACTCCCAGGCCGGCGAGGGCGTTGGCGAAGCGGCACACCTCCTCGTGCAACTGCTTGAAGGTGATGACCCGCTCGTCGCCTACCGGCTCGCCCTCCCAGTAGAAGGCCACCTTGTCGCCCCCGGTCGCCAGATGGCGATCGAGGCAGTTGTAGGCCAGGTTCAGTTCACCGTCGGAGAACCACTTGAAGAAGGGGGGGTTCGAGTCGTCGAGCACCTGGGTGGGTTCCGTGAACCAGGTGATGCGCTCCAGGGCCTGCTTCATCCAGAAGCCCTGCCAGTCGGCCTCGGCTTCGTCGTAGATGGAAGGGCGGGCGTTCGCCTCGGCTACGAAGTCCTCGGACGGCGGGAACAGACGCTCCTCCCAGGAAAGGGCGGAGATCGCCTGCTGTTGCTTGTCGGTCACGCGTGTGCCTCCTGTTCGGCCACCGGGATGTCCGGGATATGTTAGATGGCGTTAACCCGCCTGCCGCCGCCGGGGGGCCTCAGCGTCGGGCCCGCGGCCGGATCCGGAAGTCCCGCGGGTTGCGCCAGCCCACTACCAGGGCTGCCGCCGCTCCGGCGATGGCGAGGAGTTCCAGCCAGTCGCCGGTCACCGTGTACAGGGTCCGCCGGCTCTCCTGCACCCGCACCGTTCCCTTCAGCACCTCGGCGGTGAAGAGCCCCGTCTGGGCTGGGCCGCGGGAGCCGTCCGCTCCGACGAAGGTGGAGTGCCCGGTGACCGCGGCATGGACCACGTCCAGGCCCACCGCGGCGGCGTTCAACCGCACCAGTTCGATGAGCTGATCGGAGGCCGGGCCGTTTCCGAACGAGCCCTCGTTGGTGGCCACCACCAGCACCTGGGCGCCGGCCTTGGCGGCGCTGCGCAGGTACCGCGGGAAGGCGCCCTCGAAGGAGATCACCGAGCCGAGGCGAAACGACGACTCCCCCACCACCATGGGGAACGCCACCGGCCCTTCCCCGCGCCGCAGGTCGCGGGGCACCTGGGCCAACTGGGGGATGAACTTGAGCAGTTCGCGCAGCGGCACGAACTCCCCGAACGGCACGGGATGTCGCTTGAGGTACTCGCCGATGATGGCCCCGTTCGGGGCGAACAGGACGTTGTAGTTGTCCCACTGCGTGGCTCCCGCCGAGCGGCTGCCCCCGGCCATCAGGTAGGCGCCGAGCCGCAGGGCCTCGGCGCCCATCTGCGACGCCACCTCCGGGTTGAAAGTCGGGTTGAAGTTCCCGCCGAAAGAGTCCTCCGGCCAGACCACCAGGTCCACCGTCCCGGGGACGAGGGTGCGGGTGAGGCTCAGGTGCGACTCGTAGATGAGCTGCTTCTCGTCGGCGCAGTGCACCCGGGGGCACGGCGAGTTCCCCTGGACGATGGCGACCCGCACCGCCTGGCCGTCGGCGTGCGGGGAGAGCACCAGCCCGAGGGCCGACAGGATGACCATGACGGCGGCCACCAGTTCCAGAGGCCGCCGATCGGGCTCCTCTTCGGCCAGCAACACCAGGCCGGCGGCGAGAGCCACCACCAGCACCCCCCATCCCGTGGGGCCGATCCACTGGGCCGCGCCGCGCGCTCCCGGGATGGTCCCTACCGGGAAACCGACCGCTCCCCAGGGGAAGCCGCCCAGGGGCCAGCGCGACCGGGTGAACTCGAACAGGGCCCATCCCCCGACGGCGACCGCCCACCACAGCAGCGGCGACCAGAGACGCACCGCGTACATGAGCAGGGCGTAGGCGACCACGTACAGGGTCATCACCCCCACCAGCGGGAACCAGGCCACCGCCCCGATGGTGAAGATCCACCACAGCATCGCCCCGAAGAAGGCGGTGCCGTAGATGATCCCCACCAGCACCGCCTCCCGCTTGGTGGTCACCCGTCGCAGCGCCCAGAGCAGCGGGACCGGCGCCACGAACACGAAGAACCCCAGGTTCACCGGGGGGAAGGACAGCCACATGAGGACTGCCGAGACGAGGGCGCCGGCGGCCAGTTGCATGGCGCAGGAGGGTAGTGCCCCTCTCCCGGAGTGAGGCTCGCCGGGCCGGAGGACAGGAGCGGCGCGGCGGTCCTGCCGCCGGGCCGGTCGGCGTCCCTACAGTGCCGGCGGTGAACGACCTCGAAGTAGCCAGACGCGCCGCCCGCGCCGGGGCCGAAGCCCTGCGCGGCTACCTGGGGCGCTCCCTGACGCCCGAGTTCAAGGGCGTCGTCGACCCCGTAACCGCCGCCGACCGGGCCGCCGAGGCGGCGATCCTCGCCGTCCTCAGCCGCCACCGGCCCCACGACGCCGTCCTCAGCGAGGAGGCGGGGGCCCGGGCCGGGGCCGCCGCCGGCCGGAGATGGGTGGTCGACCCCCTCGACGGCACGGTGAACTTCGTGCACGGGGTGCCCCTGTGCGCCGTGTCGGTGGCCCTGGAGGACCCCGCCGGCCCCCTGGTTGCGGTCACCGAGACGGTCCACGGGCCCGCCGGGGAGACCTTCTGGGCCGGGCGCGCCGAGGGAGCATGGTCTGCTCCGCCCGACGGCCCCCGATTGTCGGTGTCGGCTACCGCCGATCTGGGCCGGGCCCTGCTCTCCACGGGGTTCCCCTACGACCGGCGTGAGGCGGGCACGGCCTACACCGACGTCGTGGCGGCGGTGCTGGGGGTCGCACAGGGGGTGCGCCGCTCCGGCTCCGCCTGCCTCGACCTGGCCTGGGTAGCCGCCGGCCGCTACGACGGCCACTGGGAGTTCGGGCTGAAGCCCTGGGACGTCACCGCCGGCATCCTCCTCGTGGTGGAAGCCGGCGGCCGGGTCACCGACTCCTACGGGGGCCCGCCCCGCCCCGAGGACATCGTCGCCAGCAACGGCCTCATCCACGACGCTCTGCTGGAAGTGATCGCCGCCTACCGGCCGCATCGGCCTCCCCCGGCCCCGACGCCGCCCGGACGCTGAGGGCCACCCCGCCTCCGCCCCAGCCGCGATTTGCCGGTCGTTCGCTCGGCTAGTGTCAGTATCGGAGCAAACGGGCCGGCGGGGCCGTTCGTCCCGGCGGCCGCGGTCATTGTCCCTATTGCCTGCCGAGGACCGAAGCCCAACCATGGCGCCCGGAGGAATCATGACCCCAGCACAAGTGCTCGACCGGGCCGGCCTCGACCGCCTGATCGAGGCCCTGTCGGCCCGCGGGTACCGGGTTCTCGGGCCCACCGTCAGCGACGGCGCCATCGTCTACGGAGACCTGGCCTCCACCTCCGACCTGCCCGTGGGCTGGACGGATCGCCAGGAACCCGCGCAGTACCGCCTGGAGCGCCGCGACGACGAAGCCCTGTTCGGCTACGTGGTGGGCCCGCAGTCCCCCAAGACTCGCCTCCACCCCGCCGAGGTGGTGGTCTGGTCCGGCGAGAAGACCGCCCAGGGCTTCGCCATGGCTCCCCCCGCCGAACCGCCCCGCTACGCCTTCGTCGGGGTTCGCCCCTGCGAACTGGCCGCCATCGCCGTGCAGGACCGGGTGTTCCTGGGGCACGAGCGCGACGCCGTCTACGGCAGGCGGCGCGAGGGCCTGTTCCTGGTGGCGGTGAACTGCACCGAGCCGGGGGGCACCTGCTTCTGCTCCTCAATGGGCACCGGTCCGGCCGCGGTCGACGGGTTCGACGTGGTGCTCACCGAGGTAGTCGACGGCAGGGACCACTACTTCACCGCCGCCGCCGGCTCCGAGCGCGGGGCCGAGCTCCTCGTCGAGGCGGGCGCCACCGAGGCCAAGAAGGGCCAGGCGAAGGCCGCCGCCGGCCTGCTGGAGGCCGCCGCCGGGCGCATGGGCCGCTCCCTCGACACCACCGGCCTGGCCGACCTGCTCCGGCAGGCCCTGGAGCACCCCCACTGGCAGGAAGTGGCCAAGCGCTGCCTCACCTGCGCCAACTGCACCCTGGTGTGCCCCACCTGCTTCTGTTCCAACGTGGAGGACACCACCGACCTCTCCGGCCGCCGCGCCGAACGCGTCCGTCGCTGGGACTCCTGCTTCAACTTCGAGTTCTCACTCATCCATGGGGGGCCCCACCGGGCCAGCCCGGCGGCCCGCTACCGCCAATGGATGACCCACAAGCTGGCCTGGTGGTTCGACCAGTTCGGCACGTCGGGTTGTGTGGGATGCGGCCGGTGCATCACCTGGTGCCCCGTCGGCATCGACATCACCGCCGAGGCCGCCGCCATCAGGGACAACCGGGAGGTGCTGTGATGGCCGGGTCCGATGCTCAGTCGCCCAACCCGGCGGCACTGCTGGCCGTCCACCCCTTCGTGGTGGGTATGGAGGAGGCCCAGCTGCGCCGCATGGCGGAGTGCGTCACCACGCTGACGCACTTCGACACCGATCAGGTGATCTTCCATGCCGGCGGGGTAGCCCGGGCGCTGTACCTGATTCGCGGCGGCGACGTGGCCCTCGAGGTGGCGGCTCCGGGCATGGGAACCCGCATCGTGGCCACCCTCCACGGCGGCGACGCCCTCGGCTGGTCCTGGCTGTTCCCCCCCTACCGCTGGGCCTTCGACGCCCGGGCCCTGGCGCCCACCGAGGCG
>Ga0194125_10006414_pt1 | contig 17352 bp, 10 predicted proteins | sample TA2KigC250mmetaG_FD_148626 | JGI IMG/M metagenome (GOLD analysis project Ga0194125, IMG submission 148626) | Freshwater microbial communities from Lake Tanganyika, Tanzania - TA2015034 Kigoma Deep Cast 250m | ecosystem: Environmental > Aquatic > Freshwater > Lake | place: Tanzania: Lake... | reverse complement strand
GAAGCTGAGCAGGTAGGCGGCAATGACGATCGGCTGGGCCCGCTGCAAGTGCGTGTACGCGGGCATCGGGTCGTTCGTGTGCTTCGCGGCCAGATCCAGCAGGGCGCTTTGCAGCCGGGCGATTCCGGCCCGCAGCGTCTCGATCTCGTCGCGCAGCCACAGCCGGATGTCCGTCGCGACCTGATCGTTGCGGCTGCGGCCCGTATGCAGCTTGGCGCCGGGATCGCCGATCCGCTGGATGAGAGCCGCCTCGATGGCCATGTGAATGTCCTCGGCGGCCTTGTCGAACTCGAACCGCCCCGCCGCGATCTCCTCGCTGATCTCGACGAGCCCCTTCTCGATGGCCCGGAATTCCGCCGGCGTGATCAGTTTCTGTTGGGCCAACATCGCCGCGTGGGCGATCGAGCCGACGATGTCGTATTTGTAGAGCCGCTGGTCGTAGGACAGCGACTCGACATAATCGACGGTCAGCTCGTCGGGCTTGGCCGCAAGCCGTTTCTCCCAGCTTCTTCGCGTATCGGTCATGGAATCTATGATTTATGAATTATGAGTTATGATTTACGATTTACAGTTTGCGAGCAACGGCTTACGATTATAGGGTGTGAGTCACGAATCGTAAATCATAAATCCGAAGGGCCCTAGCCTTGCTTCTCATCACGAATTGCCGCTTGTACGACGCTCCCGCAAACGCCCCTCTAACCTCCATCCTGATACGCCAGGGAATTATCGAGACGCTGGGACAGATTGAGCACGCCGACCAGGTGCTCGACGCCGGCGGCCGGATCGTCGCGCCCGGGCTCCTGGATGTGCACATCCAGGGCGCCGGCGGCGCGGACGTGCTCGATGCCACGCCGGAGGCGCTGCAGGCGATGTCGCGAACCTGTGCGCGATTCGGGGTCACGGGCTTTCTGGGAACCACCGTCTACAAGCCCGGCCAGAAGAACCGCCATTTGCAGGTCGCCGCCGAGTGCGTGGGCCAGGATCTGGGGGGCGCGCAACTGCTCGGGATCCATCTCGAAGGGCCGTTCATCTCCCTCCATAAGCGCGGCATGATCCAGCCGGACTGCATCACCTTGCCCTCGGCGTCAATCCTGGATGAGATCTATGCGCTGACCGGCGATACGCTCAAGATGATGACGATCGCGCCGGAGTTGCCGGGCTGCGCCCAAGCGGTCCGGACTCTCGTAGACCGCGGGGCGGTCGCCGCCTTCGCGCACTCGAGCGCCAACTACGACGAGACCGTCCGCGGCTTCGAGATGGGGATCACCCACGTCACGCACCTGTTCAACGCGATGGTGGGTCTGCACCACCGCGATCCCGGCCCGCTGGGGGCGATCTTCGAGCGGCCGGAGATCACCTGCCAGGTCATTACGGATGGCGTTCACAGTCACCCGGCGGTCCTGCGGCTCGCCTTCGACGCCCTCGGCGCCGAGCGCCTCGTCACGATCACCGACGGGATGCACGCCATGGGCCTGCCGGACGGCCATTACGTCTATAACAGCCTGGAGTACGAATCCCGGGACGGCACGGCCCGGTACAAGGACGGCACCCTCATCGGAACGGCCCTGGGTCTGAGCCAGATGCTGGCCCGCCTGACCCGGTTCACGCCCTGCACTGTCCCCGCGGCCATCAGGACAGCCACGCAGAACCCCGCGCAAGTCCTGGGCTTGGGACAGACCAAAGGCTCCATCGCCCCCGGACGGGACGCCGACCTGGTCCTCCTGGAGAACGACCTGACCGTGCACGCCACCCTCGTGGCCGGACGGGTCGTGTACCAGCACTGAGAGCGTCGGACTTCCGGCGTACTCTCCGGGCCCCGGTCTCATGAGTTTTGATGGACAAGATCGGTAATCCGGCCGGGCATTGGGAGTTGGTGTAGTTCGGAGTTCCGCCTTATGAGTTTTGACGAGCAAGTTCGGTAATGTGTAGGGTGGGGCTTGCCCCACCACTTTCCCTGGGTCCGGCTTCCCGGTGGGGCAAGCCCCACCCTACAACCACACGTAGCCTGGCGCGAGGCACATCGGCGAAATGACGGGTACGGCGCGATTACCGGTTTTGTCCGTCAGAATTCATAAGGCGGAACTCCAAACGCCCGAAAGCGCCGGCAGCAGGCCCACATACACCTCACCAAACTTGTTCGTCAAGACTCACAGGGCCGGAAGGCCGGGTTCGTAGTGGCGTCGTCAGACGCTATCTTGATGCTCGGACGAGCACACGACGAACGCACCGGTCCCCGTCTGTCAAGTGTCAAGAGTTGACCCCGTGGTCCTGCCTATCGGGACAGGTTGTCCTTCACGACGGAATCGCTCAGCTTATTCGTATCCGCCGGTGCGTCCACGAGCACGTTATCCGTGAATAGAACGTGCGAGGCCCCCTGGCCTTCGAGCGCGAGGGCCTTGGGCTCGAGCGAGGAGAACAGATTGCCCACGATCGCGATCTCCCGGGTGCCATCGAGTGTGATGCCGGAAGCCGTCCGGTCGCTCGCCGCCCGCTTGATCTTGTCGTCGCCGATGAAGCTGTCCGAGAAATTGTTGCCGCTGATGGTTATGCGTCCGCTGCCCGGGCCGATGCGGACGGCGTCCTTTTTGACGATCGTGAACGTGTTGGCGCTGACGGCGCAGCCGTGGGCGTCGCGCAGGTCGATGCCGCCGGTCATGTTGTGGGCGATGACGTTGGCGCTGAGGGTGATGCCGTAGCAGTCGCGGTCGAGGATGATGGCCGTGCCGTTGCACTCCTCGATCATATTGCCCGCGACCACGGAGCCGTAAGTGCTCTCGATCACCACGCCGTTGCCGAGATGATCGTCCAGGTTGTTGCCGGTCATGCACAGGTTGAAACCGTCCACGCAGCGGACCGCGTCCCAGTTCTCCTCGAACTGGTTGGAGGCGACCACGATGTCGTGACAGCCGATGAGGTTCAGCCCGGTCTTCTTGTTGTACGTGATCAGGGAATCGCAGATCCGCGGGTCCTCATAGCAGAAGTACAGATGGACACCGTCGCCGCCATGATAGCTGACGGTGACGCCCTCGATGAAGATCTCGTTGACGCGCCGGGCCTCGATGCCGTGGCCGCTCTTGTCGTTGCCGGTCACGCGGAAGTTCGCCAGCCGAATCCGCCACAGCTCGCCCTTGCGGTTGTCGGCGCCGCTGGGATGCGGCAGGAGAATCGCGCTTTTGCCTTCGGTGTTCGTGTTCTTGATGTGCGTGGCGGTCCCGGCGCCTTCGATCAGCACGTCGGAGACCGTGACCCGCAACGGCTCTCTGATCTCGAAGGTGCCCGGTGGCAAGCGGACCGCGCCCCCGGCCGCCGGCAGGGCATCGAGCGCCGCCTGGAGGCTCGGATACTCCGCGGCGTCAATCACCGGCAACGCCCCGGGCAGCCGAACGCGGGAGCCGGCCGGCTCGGAGCTTCTCGCGACCACAAAACAGTCCGCCAGCAGCACGGCCGCGGCGATGAAGACAACCACGACAATCCAACGCATCGTTCTCATAGGACCTCCGGTTTCTGTAATGTTGCGTCCGATCCAAGCCCCACCACGTCCACACGTATCAGCCATCTACGTGTTCATCACTTCCGTGAGTACCGAGATGGCGTGATCGATATCCTCGGCCGTGATGCCGTAATGCGTGACGGCTCGTAAACGACCGGGGCCCGTGCTCAGCACTCTCACGCCTCGGGCGGCCAGACGCTGCGCGAGGTCCTCCGCACTCATTCTCTGCGGTGCCACATTGAAGTAGACAATATCAGTCTGCACGTGCGGCGGATCGATGGACAGCCCCTCGATCCGTGCGATCCCCTGCGCCAGTCCGGCGGCGTTGTCGTGATCTTCGCGGAGCCTGTCGATCATCTTGTCCAGGGCGACCAGGCCGGCCGCGGCAATGATGCCCGCCTGCCGCATGCCTCCGCCCAACACCTTGCGGGTCCGACGGGCCTCCGCGATGAAATCCCTGGAGCCGCAGACGACCGAGCCGACCGGCGCCGCCAGGCCTTTCGAGAGGCAGAAACTCAGCGAGTCGACACCGCGCGTCAACTCCCGCACGTCCACGCCGAGGGCGACCGCCGCATTGAAGATGCGGGCCCCATCGAGATGGACGCCCAGATGGTGCCGACGAGCCAGCTCGACGACGTGGGCCGTATACTCTGCGGTGAGGGCCGCCCCATCGCAACGGTTGTGTGTGTTTTCCAGGCAGACCAGGCGGGTCCGCGGAAAATGGGTGTTGTCCGGGCGGATGGCGGCCTTGATGTCCGCCAGGCGGAGCGTGCCATCCGGCTGGTTCGGAACCGTCCGGGGATGAATGCCCCCCACGGCCGAGATCCCCCCTGCCTCATAGAGAAACGTGTGGCAGCGATCGCCCAGAATGACCTCGGCGCCCCGCCCGCAGTGCGTGAGAATGGAGACGAGGTTGCCCATCGTGCCGCTAACGACCAGCAGAGCCGCCTCCATGCCCATCCGCTCGGCCGCTATCTGTTCGAGGCGATTGACCGTGGGGTCTTCGCCGAAGACATCGTCGCCCAACTCGGCGCGAGACATCGCCTCGCGCATCTCGTCCGAGGGAAGGGTCACCGTGTCGCTGCGCAAGTCAATCGTTTTCATAGCATCCTTCCGACCCAAACCGCCCCTCCCGCCCTGCCGGCCACGAACCCGGGCCACAGAATAGCCCCCCCGCCGCCGCCCGTCAACGCGCATTCGCCTTCGTCCAAGGCAAGCGCGAAGTCACGAGATTCGGCCTGGTCCGGTGCCGGGTAACAGTCCTGGTGAGTGGCAGCGTCAAGGCCGGTAGGCCTGTTCGTAGTGTGCTCGTAAGCACGCGATCGTCGCCTTCGAGGAGTTAGCGCGCCGCTCCGGCCACAACGTCCCGTAGCAGCGACTATTCCCGGGAACAGCATACGTATCTCGCTTTCCGGGGACCTCGCGGGGTCCGCCGTTGTCAAGTGAAGTTTTCTGTTTCCGGCGGGACCGGCCGTCGAGTATACTTCGCGGCGGTTACCCGGTTTGCCGTTGTGGGATCAGTGTTCCCAGCCTTGGTGCTTTGGATCTCCGCAGCGCACGGACCCGTAACATCCGACCGCAACCTGTTAGGAGAATGGCATGGCAACACCAGTAAAGACATCTATTGTCGCGGCTCTCCTGGGCGTGATGATTCTTTCGCCGGATTCGGTCGCTACGGAGAGTAAGACGGCCCAACTGACGATCAAGGCCGATCAAGGCAAGGTCGTCATCGACCGCAACGTCTACGGGCATTTCGCCGAGCACCTGGGCCGCTGCATCTATGGCGGGTTCTGGGTCGGCCAGGACAGCGACATTCCGAACACGCGGGGTATCCGCAACGATGTCGTCCAGGCCCTCCGGGAGATCAAGATCCCGGTGCTCCGCTGGCCGGGCGGCTGCTTCGCGGACGAATACCACTGGAAGGATGGCATCGGCCCGCGCGAGAACCGCCCGACGATGGTCAATACCCACTGGGGCGGCGTGACCGAGAACAACCACTTCGGCACGCACGAGTTCCTCGACCTGTGCGAGCAGTTAGGCTGCGAGCCGTACATCAGCGGCAATCTCGGCAGCGGCACCATCGAGGAGATGGCGGATTGGGTCGAGTACATCACCTTCGACGGCAAGAGCCCCATGGCGGACCTGCGACGCCGGAACGGCCGCGAGCAGCCGTGGAAGCTGAAGTACTTCGGCGTCGGCAACGAGAACTGGGGCTGCGGCGGCAACATGCGGGCGGAGTACTACGCCGACCAGTACAAGCGCTATCAGACCTATGTGAAGAACTTCAGCGGCAACCGCATCTTCAAGATCGCCTGCGGCGCCAGCGACGTCAACTACAACTGGACCGAGGTGCTGATGACCCAGGCGGGCAGACACATGGACGGGCTCTCGCTGCACTACTACACCATCCCGACCGGGAGTTGGCGGGACAAGGGCTCCGCCACGAAATTCGGGGAGGCCCTCTGGCACGCGACCTCCCGGCGTGCCCTCGAAATCGATACCCTCATCACGAAGCATGCGGCCCTCATGGACCAGCACGATCCGCGCCGGCGCATCGGCCTGATGGTCGATGAATGGGGCGTCTGGCACAACGTCGAGCCGGGCACGAATCCGGGGTTCCTCTACCAGCAGAACACGCTCCGCGATGCCATGGTGGCGGCGCTGTCCCTGAACGTCTTCAACCACCATGCGGCGCGCGTGAAGATGGCCAACCTCGCCCAGACGATCAACGTGCTGCAGGCGGTGATCCTGACCGAGGGCGCCAAGATGCTCCTGACGCCCACGTACCACGTGTACTATCTGTACCGCGTGCATCACGATGCGACGCTGCTGCCGACGGAGTTGACGGGACCGCAGTATGTGTTCGAGAGCCACCAGATCCCGGCCCTGAACGTCTCGGCGTCGCGGGACAAGGCCGGCAAAGTCCATGTCTCATTAGTCAATACCGACCCGCACCGCGCGATCGAGCTCCACGCGCAACTGCAGGGTATGAAGGCGAAGCGCATCACCGGCCAGGTCCTCACGGGCGCCGAGATGACGGCCCACAACACGTTCGAAAAGCCCACCGCCGTGGAGCCCGCTCCCTTTGGCGACGCCCAGGTGACGGAGGGCGGCTTCCGGACCACGCTGCCGGCCAAATCCGTGGTGGTCCTGGCGATCGAGAATTAGGCCGGATAACAATCACGGCTGGCAGGATGATCCATCCTGCCAGCCGTCTCCCCTGTGTGGGATAGAGATTGCTTCGTCGCTGCGCTCCTCGCAATGACATATCGAGACTGATTCTGTCGGAGGCTCTTACTGCACTTGGGGCAGGAAGCCCAGGCGGATGTTGTCGATGAAGATCTGATCGAAGTCCTTGTCCGCCTGGCCGGAGGTCTTGCCCTCGCCGACACCGATGGTCAGCTTCTTGACGGTCTTGAGGTCCACGCCGGCCGTGCTGAATTCGGCCAGCGGGATGTCCCAGGAACGCCAGGGCTCGGACTGCACCGCGTACCGGGCGGGGTGCGTAACGGTCGCCTTCTTGCCGGCGGCGTCCTCGACCCGCACGTAGAACGGCTGCTCGACGTTGTCCCGCTTGCCGCGGAACATCAGGGTGAGCATGTCGACACCCTTGACGGTCCAGTCCTGGGCTGCCGCGAACGTGCGGGTGGTCTCCGTAAGGAAGGGATCGTACTGGTTCTGGTACTCGAACCGCATGGCCTTGGCGCCCTGGTTGACCGTGGCGGTCTCGAGGAACGAGTAGTCGAAGCCAACGTCCAGGATGTTGTCCACCCAGGTAACCATGATTTGGGCGGTGTCCGCGTAGGATTCAAAATCCTCGACAACCAGACCCGCGCCGGTTGTAAACGTCCAGGTGTGGCCGGTCACGACACCCCCGGCGCCCACGACGTCCACGCGCCATTGATAGGTCCGGCCCGGTTCGAGCAGGCCGGTCGTAAAGGACGTGCCTTTGGGGGCGGGATCGACGAGCAGCAGATTCCCCGGGGTGCCGAACCAAAGCTGGCGGCCGATCGCGTACTTGGCCTCGATCCAGCTCAGGGTCGCCTGCATCGATACGCCGGCGGCGCGATGGGCCGGACTGGGCACCATGGCCGGTGGCCCGTCGGAGACCGAGGAGATATCGTCGAACGTCGTATAGAAGCCGGGCGGCGTGGCACGCTCGTTCTGCGCGAAGATCCCGCTGGGGCCGCTCGCAAAGACCTTGTTGCTGCCGCCAACGTCCGGCCGTTCCCACGGGTCGTTGCCGTTCGTGTCGATCATGACCGCGGTCTGGGCCACCAGGGGACCGCCCTTGTATTCATAGAGGCTTCCCTGGACGTAGACCGGGCCGGAGCCCACGACATCCAGGGCCGCGTAGTAGCTGCGTGCGTTTGCCACGGCGGGGACATAGACGTCGAAGTCCTGCCGCATGATGTTCTGCAGGTTGACCACCTTCTCGACGTCGATATCGAGATTGGCGGGGCCGTTCTGCCAGTTGACGTGCATGATGTAGCAGCTTGCCACAATCCCCGGGGCCGCGCCGGGGACCAGCTTGCCGTCATTGACGACGTAGCTGGAGCGGGCGGCCAGGCCCTGGTAGTTGCGCGAGGCGTCGCCCGTCACGTTCACGGTGGCCCCGACCCGCACGTCGGTGAACACCTCGTCGCTGCCGAACCCGACGCCGAAGGCGGCCCCCAACTCCGTGGACGAGGCCGGCGTCGTCTCCTTCAGCGCCAAATAGCCGTTGCCGTCGGCGGTCGTCAGCACCGTCTGGGTGAAGGTGTTCTTCACCTGTGGATAGGACAGGAACTTCCAGGTGGTCAGATTGCGCTTGCCGCCGTCGAAGGAATCCGACCAGTTGGCCAACGCGGCCGACGCCAACAAGGCCATGACCGCTGACCCCCACATTACCTTCTTCCACGTACTCATTGTCGTTCTCCTCGCTGAAAAGTGATAGGAAACCGAGTGCGCAAAGGCACCCACGTGCCCCCAGGTGTTCGTGACGCGAAAGAACTGCATGATCCGTCCTCCAACGATCCGGTGCAGACTGACCCTTCCATTGTACCGGGACCTGTCCAGCAAAGCAATCTTTCGCGTATTTTTCGGACCGATAATCGTCCGGCCGGCCGCAACTGCCTGTCCTGGCGGAGTTTAGGATTTTCGCAAAGGCGCCGCCGGCGGATTGCTCTGTGCGTCAGACGCCCCTATAATGGTATCCGGCCATGACTTCAGTAATTCGACCAAAGATCAATGGAGGATTAGTTCCTATGGAAGCCGCCCTTCGGAATCCCCGGTTGCTCCGTGGCGTGGTTCTACTGACTCTGGCTGTGCTCGGCGCGAGCATGTCCCCCGGTTGGTGCCGTGCGGGGGAGCGTCCGGCGGTCATGGAGAATTCTCTTCTCTCGGTGTCCCTCGACCCCGCGGACGGCACATTGTCTGTCCTGGACCGCCGGACAGGGCAGCGCTGGCAGCAGAAGGCGGTGACACAAGGCAAGATGGCCGACCTCACCTCCCAGGGACGTCGGATCGAGGCGGCTTGGCAGGACGGACGCACGGGCCTGAAGGTGCGTTTGAGTCTGCTCCTGGAGGAGGACAAGCCCGAGTTCACCGCCACCCTCTCGGCCGAGGGGGCGATGAAGGGGTCGTTGCGCTATCCGCACCCCTTCGTCACCGAGGCCGGCACCTACTTGGTGGTTCCGATGAACGAGGGCATCTCCTACCCGGTCGATGACACTACGATCGAGACGCGCAAGCTGATCGCCTACGGCGGCCACGGCATCTGCATGCCCTTCTGGGGCGCCACGGATGGGCAGCGCGGCTACATGGCCGTCCTTGAGACACCCGATGACGGCGCGATCCAGATTGCGCGGAGCGACGGCAAGCTCTATGTCGCGCCCGAATGGGACGCGCAGATGGGCAAGTTCGGCTATCCCCGCAAGCTGCGGTACGTATTCTTCGACACCGGCGGTCACGTGGCCATGTGCAAGCGGTACCGGGCCTATGCCAGGGAGGCCGGCCTGCTCAAGACGCTCGACGAGAAACGCCGGGAGAACCCGCACGTCGATCTGCTGATCGGGGCCGTCAACGTGTGGTGCTGGGAGAAGGATGCTGTCGCGATCGTGCGCGACCTGCAGGCGCATGGAATCGAGAGGATCCTCTGGAGCAACCGGGCCAATCCTGACGTGATCGCGGCGATGAACGCGATGCCCGGCGTGCTGTCCAGCCGGTACGACATCTATCAGGATCTGATGGACCCGAACGTGGTCAAAGAGCAACTGCGCGGCGTGCATCCGGACTGGACGCAGGACGCCTGGCCGCACGATATCATGCTCGATGAGAAAGGCAACTGGCGCAAGGGTTGGCAGGTCCGGGGCAAGGACGGCAATATGTACCCCTGCGCGGTGCTGTGCGACAAACAGGCCTTGAAATACGCGGCCGAGCGCGTCCCGGCGGAGTTGCAGACCCATCCCTACCGCTGCCGGTTCATCGACACCACCACCGCCTCGCCCTGGCGCGAGTGCTATGACCCGGCCCACGCGATGACGCGGAGCGACAGCCGGCATTGGAAGATGGAACTGCTCCGCTACGTGTCGCAGGATCTGCGTCTCGTGACCGGCTGCGAGACCGGCCACGATGCCGCGGTGCCCTTCGTGCACTACTTCGAAGGTATGCTCAGCCTGGGCCCCTACCGCGTACCGGACGCGGGCCGGCAGATGCAGAGAATCTGGGACGAGGTCCCGGAGAACGTGGCCAAGTACCAGCTCGGCCACCGCTACCGCCTGCCCCTGTGGGAGTTGGTCTACCACGACTGCGTCGTGGCCCAGTGGTACTGGGGCGACTACAACAACAAGCTGCCGGCCCTGTGGGACAAGCGGGACCTGTTCAACGCCCTCTACGGCACGCCGCCCATGTTCATGTTCACGCGGGACTTCTGGGAGAAGAACAAGGGCCGCTTCGCCCAAAGCTACCGGAACACCTGCACGGTTGCCCGCGCCGTCGGCTACGCCGAGATGACGGACCACCGCTTCCTGACCGCGGATCGCAGCGTGCAGCAGACGAGCTTCGCCAACGGCGTGGTCGTCACCGTCAACTTCGGCGACCGGCCCTTCCGCTTCCCCGACGGCGCGGAACTGGCCCCGCTGCGCCATCGCGCCACGGGGATGTAGTACCACGTGGCACGGGCATCCTGCGAACACGGTACTACGGAATGATCTGCCGCACCTGCTCCAACGTCCGGATCGGCCGCGTCGTCGCCAGCAGCCATTGCACCACCGGCGGGTCCGCCGCCGGGTCCGGCTCGGACACCAGCACCCCATTCACAGGAACAGCCGGCAAGGCCACTCCGCCGGACCGCCGCCGGCGACACCGCGTCACCGCGGCGGCCCGCACGGCGCGGCCTACCCGGTGTGCACGTTGTGCACACGCGGTCTCCAGCGGATGTTCGCGTGCGTGATCTCACAGGCCGCGGCCCTGTCGCGCCGAGGACGGATTAAGCGGATACTTGGGATTTTATAATACTGCACGTCTGCATCAGGCCCTGGGCTACCGGACGCCGGCCGAGATTCACTTCGGGGTCGTGGGCTCCGCCGCCTGCCGCGCGGGCCGCCGCTCCCTTCCGCCCGCCTCGGTAGAGGCCGCCGGCCCAGGAAGTAACCAGATGTAACAATGTCACAGATGTTAACAAGAAAGAAAAAGAAGCAAAAAGAAAGAAGAGGCTACTACTACAGTATTCTATCTTAGAGAACTAAGAATGAGGTCTTGACAACTGGGAGTACCTCAGGACTGCTTGTGCTCCAGGAAGGCTTGGAGGATCTCGGCGGCGGCCAGGGCGTCGAGACGCGCCCGCTTCTTGCCCCGGCTCAGACCGGTCTCCGCCAGTCGCTGCTCGGCGCCAAAACTGCTGAGACGCTCATCCTGAAAATGGATGGGAAGATGGATCTGGGACTCGAGTTGCCGGGCGAAGGCCCGCACCTTTTTGGCCTGGGGACCCTCGGAGCCATCCATGTTCAGCGGCAGGCCCAGGACAATGGCCTCGATCTGCTCGGAGACCACGAGGCTGCCGATCTGGCTGAGGAGGTCCTTCTGGCCGTGCAGCACACCGTAGGGAAAGGCGATGGTCTCCGCGGCGTCGCAGACCGCCAGCCCCGTTCGCTTCTCACCGTAATCGACAGCCAGATACCGCATGATTTATGAATTATGATTTACGAATTATGATTTGCCGGCGGCCTTCGAGCCGTCTTGCCGCACCAGCGGCCTCAAATGATAAATCATCATTCATAATTCATGAATCATAAACCCCTACAGAAACTTCGTTCGGCCGTGTTGCTCGATGCGTTCGAGCAGGGTCTTGAGCCGCTCGGTTTGACTGACATGGCAGACCAGGGTCGCGTCCGGCGTGTGGGCAATCACGATGTCCTCCAAGCCGATGGCGGCAATGAGATGGCCTTTATCCTCGGTTACGACGATGTTGTTACGGCAGTCGAGCAGCTCGCTGGCGCCGGCCACCACCACGTTATTGTTCTCGTCGGACTTGATCACGTCGGCCAGGGCTGCGAAGGAGCCCATGTCCAACCACTGGCAATCGAGTTGGATCGCGTGAACTTCTTTCGCCTTCTCCATCACGGCGTAGTCGATGCTGATCTTGGGCAGCTTCGGGAACCACTCCTGGAGTGTTTTCTCCTGGGCCGGCGTGTCCCAGGCCGCCGCGATCCGCCGCAGCGGCTCGGTCGCCTCGGGCAGATGCTTCTGCAAGTTGGCCAGGATCGTCTTCGCCCGCCAGACGAACATGCCGGAGTTCCAGGAGTAAGCGCCGCTCTCGAGGTACTGGCGGGCCGTCTCCTGGTCGGGCTTCTCGCGGAACGCCTCGACCGAATAGACCGTGTTCCGGCACTTCGGATAGCTGCGAGGATCGGTGCATTTGATATACCCGAGTTGCGTGCTGGAGAACGTGGGTTTGATTCCGAACGTGATCAGGGCGTCCGGATTGCCCGACAGGAACGTAAAGGCATCGGTCAACGCCTGTTGCAGGACTTCCGGCGGCTCGATGAGCTGATCGGCCGTCAGCAGCGCCATGATGGCGTCGGGATCGTACTTGGCCAGAATCGTGGCCGCCAGGGCGACGGCGCCCGCGGTATCGCGGACGACAGGCTCGGCAATCACATTGTTGAACGGCAGATCCGGCAGGTTCTCCCGCACCAGGTTGGCGTAGCCCGCATTCGTCAAGGCCAGAATGTTGCGCGCATCGAAGATGGGGACCAGGCGTTCAAAACACCGGCCCAGCAGCGTCTGCCCGTCCAGGAGCTTCAGCACCTGCTTGGGCCGTTTCTGACGACTGAGCGGCCAGAGCCGCTTGCCCGTGCCCCCCGCCATGATCACCGCGTAGTTCATTACTCCTTCCCTTCACCAGACTAAACCAGTTGGATCCGTATCGGCGTCGGCTGCTCCTTGTCGAGCGAGAAGCCGCCAACGAGCCGCCGCTCGCCCACGCGGGCCTCGACCTCGTACCGGCCCAGGAAGCCCCGGAAATCCACCGTCCCCTGCGCGTCCGCAGCCGTTTCGACGTTCGTCCACCATTTGCCTTTGATCAGGCTGTGAAGCTGCTCATAGGCGGGCTTAGGACTCATGTCAGCCCGGACCAGTCCGGCGGGCGCCCTCTGCCAAGCATCCTGGTCGCTGAAATCCCACCAGGTAATGGCCTCGACCGCCGGGTAGGAGAACAGCACCGTGTAGAACTCGGCCGCCTTCTTCGCCTGGTCCTGTTCCCCTTCCGGGGTCGTAACCCAGCCCGAATCCTTCTTGGGACCTGATACGACGGTCGTTTCCGTGAAGTGCAGCGGCTTGCCGAATTTCGCGTACCGCTCGCAGACATCCCAGGCCCGGGCCGCACCCCAGTAACTGCCGTGCATGTGCGATTGGATGCCGACGACGTCGTAGAGCGGCCGGCCGGCCTCATCCACCAGCGGGGTGACGACGTTGTCGGCGTAGGCAGCATCGGTACGGTAGTCGTTGATGATGAGCGTCGCCTGCGGGTTCGCTCCCCGGGCGGCTTTGAACGCGGAGCGAACATAGGCGCTGATCCCCACCTTGGCGATGGCTTCGGTCAGCCTGGGCGCGTTGCGCTTCACTTCGTCACGGTCATAGTGCGTCGCCTCGTTGACGACGTCCCAGATGCCGATGGCGTCCTTGAAACGCTCCACGCACCGGGCGACCCGCTCGATTTGCAGTTGCATGATCTCTTCGGGCGTGCCGGTCAGCCAGCGGGGATCGACATAATTCCAGGCCAGGGGATGGCCTTTCGTGGTGATCCCCTGTGCCCGGCACCAGCGGACGACCTCGTCCGTGCGCTCGTCCATCGGCTGGCCCTTCTGGCGCTCGTACGACCACCAGTAGAACGGCAGCGTGGCGAAGTTCAGCAGTTCGGCGAACCGCTTCTCGTAGCCAGCGTTGTCCTCGGCCGTCCGGCAGCGACCCAGCTTGAAAATGTTGCACCCGAACAGGAACTTGTGCCGCGTCTGCCGGATTCGCAGGCTCGTGCCCGGCGGCAGGGCCTGCCCGTCCGGGCCGGTCACCTTCAAGGCGACCGTTCCCATCCGGTGCTTCTGAATCCGTTCCTCGGCCTGGCTTAGGACCGCCTCCTCGGTCTGGCTCGGCTTCTGCCGGCCCAAGAGCGGACCACCTGCCGCCCAGGTCGCCGCCACCGCCCCGCCGGCCCCTTTCAGGAACTGTCGTCTGTTTACTGACATGTGCACATCTCCTCGCATTCTTGGAATACTTGTACGTGCTTCGCGAATCCTCAGATATCCAACGTCCGGCGGACAGCCGGTTCGTAGTGTGCTCGTAAGAGCATCTCTTCGTTCGTAGTGTGCCCGCAAGGGCATGTCTCGAAGACAACGCCTTGCGGCGTCACTACGAGCGGCCTGAGCGTGCCGCCCATCAAATGCCGGATCTGTCACCCCGTTTTGAACCAAGCCCTTCTTTCCGCCCTTCTTATGCTCTTACAAGCACACTACGAACCAAGGCCGTCCGGCTCGCTCAGACTTTGGCCGCCTCGTCCACCATCTTGATATCCATGTACCGACAGAACTGGCCCAGTTCCTTGACCGCGTTGCCATAGACGGTCTGGCGGTGCAGGCCGTTCGACCAGTTCTTCCAGAGCGTCGTAACGTCGCCGTCCACCTTGACGGTGATCTTGGCCCGGCAGCCCCGGTCGACTTCCACGCCGACCGGCGCATCGATGATCTCGCCGGTGAAGTACAGGACGAGATCGGTCCCGATCAGAATCGCCTGGGTCACCTTCTGGCCCCGGCGCATCTCGACCTGGGTCGTGACGCCTTCCTGCCGCTCCATGACGGAGCGCAGCTTGTACGGCGCCGCCGGCCCGTTCGGGCCGTCCATCTTCCGCGTACCCATGCAGTGGGCGAGAATGATGCTGTTGGTGGACTCATCGACCGTCGGATCGCTGATGAAGCCGGGCCGGCCGGTCAGGCCCTGCAAAATGATGTGGGTCATGGCCGAGCGCAGGTCCGATTCGCAGATCCCGCCCAGGCCCAGGTCGTTGAGCCGGCAGAAGCCCAAGCAGGGATAGCCGGGCAGTTTGATGGTCTTATCCCACGTGGTGCCGTAGCAGTCGACCGTCAGGACCGTCGCATCCTCCTCGGCCAGCATGTTCTCGAAGGCCAGGGCCAGCCGGCAGGATTTGTAGATGTCCTGGCGGGAGGGCTCGATTACGGCCTGGGCCCCCTTGATCCACCGCTCGGTCTCGGCCTGGGCGTCCGCCTCGGAGATGGCGTTGTAGGCCTTGACCACCGTATCCAGGTCGATCTGTTTGATCTCGGTGCCGAATCTCTCCTTCATCTGGTTGGCGTAGTCTTTGAAGACGCGGGTGGTGACGTTGAGGATCTTCGCGTCCCGCAGGTGATGAATGGCGCGAAACGGCCGGATGGCGGTGGCCAGTTGGGCGTAGTCGCTGGTAAGGAAGAACTCCATCCTGGCGCCGGCCGGCTGCTTCTGGAGGCTCCCGAACGAGGTCCACTCGTGGCCGGAGTACGGCACGGCAAAGACCGCGGTCGGCTTTGCGGCCGTCGCGATCTCCTGCAGGATGCCTCCGGTCCCCATGCTCAGGTGGATGACCAGAATCCCGTCCACGTCCTTGAGCTTGTCCTGGATCTGCCGGACCTCCGCCGCCGAGGTCACGAGCGCATTCACTGTGAAATCGACGTCGGCCAGCTCGCCCCCAAGCTTGGCAAACTGCTTGCCGTAGAAGGCGATCTCTTCCTGGAAATTCAGTTTCGGGGTCGGCCACAGCCCGGTCTTGGTGCCCATGTAGATCCGGGCGACCTTGACCTTGCTCCGGCGGCAGCCGGGGCTGACCAGCTTGGTGCCCGCGGCGTGCACGCCGGAGGCAAACAGGCCGGCTCCGGCAAGACACACGGCGCCGCCGGCGGTCACTTCGAGGAACTCTCTGCGATTGATTTGTCCGGACATGATCTTTCTCCCTTCAACAATGGACCCAAGCCACAACACCCGCGGCCGCATATTTCGAGTTCGTGCGGTCGCAGAACCTGCGCCAGTACGGCATTTCGCCAGTCCTGAGACTATAGAGTAGAGATTGCTTCGTCGCTGAAGCTCCTCGCAATGACATACTTGGGCGCCCGATGTCATTGCGAGCGAGGCTCACCGAGCGCGACAATCATGTCATTGCGAGCCCCGACGCGCAGCGGCGCTTCGCGCCGAGGGCGACGAAGCAATCTCCTCCCGCACGGTCGCAGGACTGGCCTACGGCGGCCCTACACCTTCGTAAGCTCGGCGTATTGTAGCAGCAGGGATTTGGTCTGTCCACTGTTGAAGGCGATCATGATCACGCTGTTGGCGCCCATGTCGACGAACTTCTTGACGCGGCCCAGGCCGAAGGTCTTGTGCCGCACCAGCTCGCCGGGATGGAAGGGGGCCGGACGGCTGGGGGCCTCCGGCGCCGGTGCCGGCCGGGCGGGCGGACGCGGCCGGCTCGGCTCGTAGCTCTCGTCGTGCTCGGGGATTTCGTGCACGAATCGTGCGCCGATCTCATAAAGGAACTGGGACGGGATGGTCCGCAGGACCTGTCCCCGGAACGCCCGGTACTTCGAGTAACTGACGTAGAGATGGGTCTTGGCCCGCGTCACGCCGACAAAGAAGAGCCGCCGCTCCTCTTCCATCTCGTCATGACTGCCGTTGGCCCGCTCGTGCGGGAGCATGCCGGTCTCGAGGCCGATGATGAACACGTGCTCGAACTCCAGCCCTTTGGCGGCGTGGAGGGTCATCAGGGCGACCTGGCCGCTGGCGGCGTCGTAGGCGTCGGCATCGCTGAACAGCGCGATCTGCTGGAGATAGTCCACCAGGGAGGGGTCGTCCGACTGCTTGTCGTAGGCGGCCGCGGTGTTGATCAATTCCTCCACGTTCTCCACGGCGCTCTGGCCCTCCAGGCCGGCGCTCTTGAGCGCCCCCTGCAGGCCCGTTTCGAGAAAGACCCGCTCCATCAGGGGGGCTACCTTGCCCTCGATCTCCCGCACGAAGGCCTCCATCATCCGGCGGAAATCGGCCAGCTTCTCTTTCACGGCGGTGCCCAGCCCGGGCACGTCGTTGGCCCCCCGGACCGCCTCGAAGAGCGTGATGCCGTTGCGGGAGGCGTAGTCCTCCAGCTTATCGACCGTCACCTTGCCGATGCCCCGGACCGGGGTATTGATGATCCGCTGCAGCGCTACCGCATCCGCGGGGTTCACCAGGACCTTGAGATAGGCCAGGACATCGCGAATCTCCTTGCGGTTGTAGAACTCGACGCCGCGCACGACCTGATAGGCGACGCGGCGGCGGATGAACGCCTCTTCCAGGGCCCGGCTCATGGCGTTGAT